>ERZ795054.516-NODE-516-length-47884-cov-8.723306_pt1 | contig 47884 bp, 30 predicted proteins | sample MGYA00375138_ERZ795054 | MGnify/ENA primary metagenome ERZ795054 (study PRJEB30183, sample SAMN05720215) | anaerobic digester metagenome | isolation source: active sludge of municipal wastewater-treating anaerobic digesters | place: USA | collected 2014-12-23 ... | reverse complement strand
CTGCGCCAAAAACCGGACATTTTTGAACCGATCTATGTCAAGAGTTCTGGATTCTCGACTTCAATCTCGAGTGAATGTTCAGTGTGTTCAATGCCTATTTGAATACCTGCTGGGCAAACCAATACAGACTGTTCTTCCAATGCTTGAAGTCGTGGGCATTGTCATCGACATGCCAGATGTGCGGAACGTTCTTCTCCTTGAGATAAACGTGGGTGCGCAGACTGAAGGTCATCAGCCCGTCCTTGTTGCCGCAGGAAATCCACAGCACCTTCAGTTTGTCTTTAGCCTTCACCGGGTCTGGAACCAAAACCTCGGGCATTCGCGTGTTGGGCGCAGAGGAGAAGCCGCCAACGTTCGCGAACGTATCGAGGTTGCCCAGGCCGAAGTCGAGGGATTGGCCGCCGCCCATCGAAAGGCCTGCGACCGCCCGGTATTCGCGGTCGGCATACACCGAATAGTGCGACTCAATGAAGGGGATGATGTCTTGGATCAAGTCGCTCTCGAAGTTCTTTCCCCAGCCATCACCAGCCAGGGCGGCAGGGTCGCCGCCAGCTCCGAATCCACCGCGTCGTCCACCGCCGCGCGTGCCGTCAGTGGTGTTGGTTGTGGCGTTGCCGTTGGGAAAAACCACGATCATGGGCTGGATCTTTTGGTCGGCAATCAGATTGTCCATGATCACATGAGCCATGCCACCTCTTGTCCACTCTCGATTTTCATTCCCGCCGATGCCGTGAAGCAGATAAAGGACGGGATACTTCTTATCCTTGGAATAGCCAGGCGGGGTATAGACCTCCATCCAGCGTTTGACACCGACGGTCTTGGAATCGTAGTCAACCCGCTCCAGTGTCCCTTGGGCGTTGCCTTCCCGGACTTTGTCGAAACCCTCCGGCGGCTTTGGAAAAGCTTCTTTGTTGTCTTCCGGACTGAGGTTGACGGGGGCGCCGAAACCGCCGCGACCGCCGCGCGCGCCGGGCGCGCCGGGCGCTGCGCCAGATTGCGCCGCGGCAGGTTGGTTGGCCGCAGACGAGGCCGGAGCGGCTGCCCCCTCGCGTTTGGCCGTGGCCTCTGAACTGCCGAAATTGCCGACCGCCCGGGTGAACTTGATCGTGTCGTCCGAAACCTTGCCCGTGAAAGTAATCCTTAACTCGTTACCTTGGATGTTCAGTGGCTCGAAAAACGATACGGTGTCCCCCTCGATTTTGCCTTCTTTCAAATCGGCTTCGCGCTGCTGGCCGTTGGTGTCCACGCTGACCTTGCCGGTCACGGTGGTGTCGTTTTGTTTGAGCGTGAAGGTGTACTTCTGCAATCCGCGCTGTGTGTCGAACTCGGCCTTCCACGTGCCGGTGATGTCGGCGGTGAGGGACTGCATAGCCGGCGCGGAGGTTGCCGCGCGGGTTTCGCCCCCGGATTGCGGGATGATTTCGATCGCGCAGATTTGGGGATTCTCGACGTTAGGAGTGAAGGTAATCTTGATTTTGCCGTCGGTGACCTCAACAGGAACCGTCTCGATGTATGCCTTCAAAGGGCCGCCCGCTTTAACCCACGGATCGAAATCCTTGAAGTCTTTGCCCTGGACGTTGAAGGAGAATACGCGTTCGCCCGGTCCGGAGATGCCTTCATAGGTCTCGGCGAAGTGTAGTTTCACCAGATACTTCCCGTTGGGCACCGGCCACGAGAATGAGTCCATGCTGTAGTGCTCCGCCCGGTAGAGGTCTGGACTCTTCGTGTTGGCGATCTGGATGTCGGGTCTCTCGATGGTTTGGCCGCCCTCAAAACCCTGATCCGCGAGCCACACATGGCCTTCGGCGTCTTTGACCGGTTCGGATTTGCCGGCCTTGATTCGGATGATGTTCGCGGCAGGCGCAGTGGCCGCGGGGGCCGTTGCAGGCATGGCCGCACTTGTTTGGATGGTGGCGTGGGTCGGCGCGGGCACCACGGAATGGTCTTGGAAAAGGAGCTGGGCAAATTGATGCAAACTCCGCCGCCAGGTCAGGAACTCGTGAGCGGTATTGGGCGACACATAGGCGGTATTCTTGATGCCTGCTTTGTCGAGGGCTTCATGGTTCGAGTTGATGTTGCCGGGGTTCTCTCGGCTGCCGCAACTGCAGAACACGACTTTCACCTGCTCCTTGAAACCGGGCGTCTTCTCGACATCCGAAGGGGTGATCACTCCGCCGCTGAAGAGTCCGATGTGCGAGAACTTATCGAGATTCTTCAGGGTAATGATCTTGGTTTCCATTCCGCCCATGGAAAGGCCTGCCATTGCCCGGTTAGGCTGGTCAGAAAGGGTGCGAAAGTTGGCGTCGATATACGGGATCAATTCACCCACGAGGACTTTCTCGAATTCAACGGCCGCCGCCGAGAATGGGTTGCCGGCGCCGCGACCTCCCGGACCGCCTCCACCCCGGCGGGCCCCGGGTCCCGGTCCTTCGTTGGTCAGGCCGTAGGTCATCACGATGATGAAGGGCTTGGCCTTTCCTTCGGCGATCAGGTTGTCCATGATTAAATTGGCGCGGCCCTGATTCCACCAGGCGTATTCGTTTTCACCCCACCCGTGCTGCAGATACAGCACCGGGTAACGCTTCGTGGTGTCCTTATCGTAATCCGGCGGCGTGTAGACATAAGCGACGCGAGCGATCACGGTGTTGGTGAGCTTCGAAGGGAAGAGGACCTGCTGGATGCGGCCGTGCGCAACGTCCTTAAGGGCGTAGAAATCCTGGTCGTAAGCGGGAATTTCGATGCCGCTTTCCCATCGCGTGGAGCCATAGAAGTTTAAGGTGCCCGGGTCGTTGAAGGTCCCCCCATCCACTGTGAGGTGGTAATAATGGAAACCTTCATCCATGGGCTGCGACGTGCCGGTCCAGACGCCGTCTTCGCCCTTGGTTAGGACTGTTCTGCCGGCGCTGACGCTCTGGGCTTGGGGCGCCACGACGCGATATCGAACGCGACGCTCCGAGTTGACCTGTGGGTACTGCTGGCCGGGCTGGTTCAAGGTCGAGGGCTTGAAGTCCTCGACCGGCGGCGGGTTGGTTTGTGCCATGACTGGAAGGCCAGTCAGGAGGGTGATCCCTAGGATTATGGTTTTCATGAGTGTGTCAGTTTGGTTGTCAGAATTTGGTGCGGGATAAAATAATGAGTCATCGGTTGAGCCCATCAGGGAATGTTCTTCTTTTCCACCTTCCAGCCTTCCATCTTGGCCACGCCGCAAGGTTCGCCCTTGAACACCGCGGCGGCTTGTGGATCGCCTTTCAACTGCCATTGAAACCAGGCCGTGGCAACTTTGGCAAAATCGCCCCCGTGAGGCCGGCTGTAAGTGCCGCCATGCCCGACGTTCAGATTCGCCGCGAATACCGGCAGATGATTGATCCGGCGGAAGTCGTCCATTCCGTTTTTGTAGGCAATGTCCTTTTCACCGCCCAGGATGTAGATGACCGGCGCACGAAGTTTTTCCAGGTGTTCCTTGGTTAACTTAGGCATGCCCCCAATGCCAGCGCCCGGATTTCCCAAAATCCCGCTGTTGCAGATCACCGCCGTTGTAACACGCGGGTCAGGGGCAACCTCCAAAGCCTGCAAACCGCCGCACGACATGCCGGCCACCGCGATCTTCGTGGGATCGAGCTTGCCGTAATACGGGCTGGACTTGGCGCCATTTTGGGCCATGGCCCAGTTGATCGCATCCAGGAGCAGCGACGACTTCGTTGGGCCGCCGGCGCCGCCCCGCTGGCCTTCCGCCGGCATCGGTCCAATCGCAATCACCAGAAAACCGTGCGAGGCTACCTCGGACAGGAAGTTCACATGTTCCCAAGGCGAGTTTGCGCAGGCACCGTTGCCCCAGGCGATGATGGGCAGTTTCTTTTTCCTGCCGAATGCGCTCAGATCGCTCGGACGGAAGATCGTGTGAGTGGCCAGCGTGCTGTCGGAGGCCATCAGGGCCGGGTATGGCCCTGTCCCCCCATCTTCAACCGTTCGGCTGGCAGTTTCGGTCGAAACGGCCTGAGCATCTGGCCGCAACTCAGCAGTATGACAACCGCTCAGTCCAACCATCAGCAATCCAATGGCTGCTATGCAAAAACAAGTTCTGAAATGGATCATAGGTGTTTTTTGGGATTCACTTGAAGTACAGCTGCAACGTTTCGGTGAGATAATGCCGGGCGTTCATCCATGTGTGCCCGCCGCCTGTGACCAGGCTCTTGTGTTCGATCTTCTTTTCCTTGAGGAACTCATCGAAGGTCACCGCTTGCCGGTAGAGGAAGTCCTCGCTTCCCACGCCCAGCCACAGCAACTTGAGGCGTTGATTCGTCGCCTCTGGTGTTTCAGCCAGGGCGCCGAAGTAGCGGTTGAACACCTCCGGTGTCAGGTAGGCACTGTAGGACCCGATCCAGGCAAACTTGTCGAGGTTCGAAAATCCGGCGAACAACGACTGCCCACCCCCACGCGAAAATCCAGCGATGGCGCGTTTGGTCCGGTCGGGCAGGACACGGTAGTGGGTTTCCACGTAAGGCATGATGCTGCCGACCAGTTCATCATTGAACGCTTTGTACATGTCAGCCGCCTGCACGGTCGTCGGATCGGGTGTGCCCATCCTCATGTTGCCGTACGGCATGACGACCACCATCGGCACGGCTTTCTTCTGGGCAATCAGGTTATCGAGGATGAAGTTGACCCGGCCCACTTTGAACCAGGTTTCCTCCGTGTCGGTCGTGCCGCTGACCAGGTAGAAAACCGGATACCGCTCCGCGCTGTCGCGGTAGCCCGGCGGCGTATAAACGATCAACGGACGAATCCCGAGCTTCGGTGAATGGTAATAGCAATAGGTGACATCGCCATGCGGGACATTCTGCGCGGAATGGATCGAAGGTGTTTCCCCCGGAATGTCCACCAGGCTGCTCTTGAACCGCTCATTGGGAAACAGCTCCAAATTGCCTGGATCTGCCACCGACACGCCGTCCACAATGAAGTGATAGGGATACAGGTTAGGCTCGGCCGGGCCCAAGGTGACGCTCCATACCCCGTTGGTGTCCAGCTTGAGCTCCTGATTGCCGCGGGTGAACTGTGTGCTGATTTCCACATTCTTCGCATTCGGCGCTCGGAGATTGAAGGTTACTGTCCGATCAGGATGGACGATGGGCGATTCGATCTGGGGCGGGCGTTGTCGTTGGGCGCTGGCGCTGGACGGCAAAGCGAAGCAGCAAGCGGCGATAGCGGCAAAGAGGAGGTTTGCGTTCATGAGAGGGCGGCGTTGGGAATTGGTTTCACGAAGATCGCGGGACGAGATGGGAAACGGTGTGTTTTAGATCAATTCTTCCGCCACAGGTTTGGCAGGAAACGGTAGTATAGCAGGTGTCGCCAGGTGGCCCAGTCGTGGGCGCCGCGGCCGCCGACGTAATACTCGTGGGTGATCTTGTGTTTCGAGAGCGCCTCATGCAATGCCACGCAACGGGCGCCCATCCGTCCCTCGGCCTCGCCCGTGCCTTGCCCAAGGAAGAGGTAATCGATTTTGTCGTTCACCTTCGGATCATTAAGGAACTTCGCAAGCGACTTTTCGGCGTCCACATCGCCGGCACTCAGCACTCCAAACGACGCAAACAAGTCGAGCGAATTGAATCCGACGAACATGGTGTGGCGCCCGCCCATAGACAAACCGGAGAGCGCGCGCCCTTTAGGATTGCGGCGCACGGAATACTCCCGTTCGACCAGGGGGATGACGTGCTTCCGCATTTCCGCCTCGAAAATCTCAAAGGTCAATTCGGTGTGCCGGGGATGGTTGCGGTGGACGACCTGGTTGTTGGGAATCACGATCAGCATCGGGACCGTTTTCCCTTCGGCGAGCAGGTTGTCCAGGATGAAGTTGGCCCGCCCGTCATAGATCCAGTTCGAAGGCAACTCACCGCTGCCGCCAACGAGGTAAAGCACGGGGTAGGTCTTGGCGCGGTCATAACCGGGCGGGGTATAGACGTAGAGCTCGCGTTCACCCTGGGTCACCTCGGAGTGGTAAACATGGCGGGTCACGTTACCGTGTGGAACGTTGCGGGCGTCGTAGTAGGCCGGGCCGTCGCCATGCACCACAAGCTGGCTATAAGGCGGCATGGCGGTGAAGGCGGCACAGGTGTTGTTCGGATCGGCCATCTGCACGCCGTCCACGTTGAGGTGGTAGGCATACATATCCGGGCGGAGCGGGCCGACGGTCAGCGACCAGATGCCATCTTCGCCCTTCTGGAACGACACGGGCTGGTTGGCGCCGAGCGCGGTCAGGATCGCCACACCGGCCAGCCGCACTTCCTTTGCGGCGGGGGCGCGAAGCCGGAACGTGACCGTCCGGTCATCGCGGACATCGGGCGAGTTGAGTGGCGCGCTGAACGGAATGAGGTTCTCCGTGTTTTTCTGCGGGTTGTAATCGAGGTTCACGTTGGCCTGTTGCGACCAGGCCAGCAGCGGGGACAACAGGCACAAACCGGCAAAGTAATGGCGAATGTTCATGGGGATATTAAATGACTATTCGTCCTTCACGGCGCGGAGCAGGCCGAGTTTGTAAGGCAGCCTGCCGTAGTCGCCGCGGTTGTCGGCATTGGCAATTCCCTGGTAGAAGAACAAGAGGTTGTCGGGATCCAGAATCATACGTTCGTCATTCCCCTCGCGGATCATTTCGCCGTGGCTGACCTGGCCTGTCCAGGGCTCCACCCCTTCCTCAAAGGTCATGTTCTTGATGCCGGCGAACGGTTTTTCGAACGTGTCGAATCCTTCCACCGGATACCATTCTCCATCCAGTTTGTCGGCCACGTAGGCGCGGTAGTAACGGGTGGGTGACAAGGCCTCCACGCAGGTCAGGTATTTGTCCGTTCCCTTGATTTTATAGGTGAAACTGGCTTCGAACACTGTGTTGCGGGTGCCGCGCATGGCGACCACCGGACGGCCGAAGCCCTTCGGGAACTCGGCGTAAGTGGTCCGGCTGCGATAGAAGTTCCCGTCGTCGCCGGTGAAGAACAGGTACATGTGTTCCCCGTCACCGATGCAATGGTAGTCGATGGGCAGGCCGGGTGTCGGGATATCCGGCGTGAAGAATTGCTGGGGGGCGGTCCAGGACTTGGGATCATCCGGAGACTCGCTGGTGCAATAGGCCGGGCGCTGGGTCTGAAAGATGTAGTACCACTTCTTTTGGGGAGCAAAGTAGAAGACCTCGGGAGCGCACTTGTAACCGCCGAAACCCGGCACGGTATCCATGTAAAACAGTTTGGCGTTGGGCGCGTCTTTCCAATCGGCAAAGCTCAAGTGAACCATGCTCCAGCCTCCGCCGCCCCCGCGGCGCGGGCTTGCGGCAGGCTGGTTGGTGTCCGGACTCAAAAGGGCGGCGGCGGCGGGGCCGCTGACCATGAAGGCAGTAGCGTACACATGCCACTTGTCCTGGTATCGGAAAATGGCGGGGTCTTTGACCGAATAGAGGAAGTGGGTGGGGTCATTTTGGGGCGCAACCAGCACTCCAGTGGATTTCCATTTGAGAGGTTTGCCCAGCAAACCAGGCAATGTGTTCGGCACGGGCGCATGGATTTCAGGCAGGGGGCCGAGATCCGGCCTGGCGCGTCGTTCGCTCCGCGGCGCGTCCGCCGGAGCGGCGTTGGACACTGCCGCGGGCGCCGAAATACCGGTGACATCAGCCGCTAGCAGAGACAGAGGCAGGACCGCCAGGATCGGGAAAAGAACTCGGGTTTTCATGTCTACTTATACTTCCGCCAAGCCAGGGGTTTTGGACATGTAATCGGCGCATTTCTCGGCCTCGCCCTGTCGATTGCAGCACCTTCCTATCCTCAAATTGCATTCCCCAACGATTCTGACCCGATCAAGCCGGACTGAGCCTGCTTCGACCGTGCCCGAAGCTCGTACAGCTTGGCCTTCTCGGCTGGCATTTAGGCTACGGTCTTGCGGCGAAGGTCGGCCAGTCGCTCAAGTTCTTCCTTTTCTGCGGCGGAAATCCTGCCGGTCGGCTTCCCAAACACAACCCCCCGCCTGTGCGATCCGATTGATCACCGCCGGATCTGACAAATACCACCGAAGGCCGCCCAAGCCGCTGCCAAGAAACCGCAACGGCTTTCTTCTCACTTCCTGCCCCTGGGCTTCGGAGGACGTGCTGTGGCTACTGCTTTGGGGACGAAGCGTGAAGTGGCAGCCGAAAGAACACTCGCTTTTCCGCCGGATATCCGAAACCGGCCATCTCGAAACCTAAGCACGATGTCTTGCGGAGAATCGGGCAGTCTCGGGAAGCCGGGAAGATCTGGGCCGAGTCTGGCAAACAGAGCGCCGTGCCATTGGCATCCTGAAACCAGTCAACCGAACCATGCACCTTCAAGACCTCGACGAGCCGTGACCCTCGGGAGGGCTGGGTGGGTGCGGCCTGTGTCCCGAAGGAGCGATAGTATCCGTGCGTGAAGCCGGTCGTATGCTCCAAGCCTTCCGCGTCAGCCGCATACTCGGCCAGCCGGTCGTAGTTCGTCGTGACAACCGTCACCGAGGAGTGAGTGCTGCGAAGCAAATGACGCAACAGCGCGCTCAACGGCAACTCAACTTGTCCGGTAAGTAGACTGGCAAAGACCTTGAGGTCGTCATCGAGCATCAAGCGGCGGGTCTGCTTCACGACTTCCGCTTCCAAAGATGGGGAGAGATGGACGTTGTGGAGGGCAAGTTCAAGATCGTTGCAGCGTCGAAGTTCGTCCGTGAAGTTGCGCCAGAGGTTTGAATCGCTGGTTCCGGTTGGATTGACGTGACTCAGCAAACAGTGCTGCAGTTCCGGCATCCCACTGATGCCGAAGGGCCGGGACGCACCGCTGCCAAGCACAATGACCGGCACCTTCTCGATGCACTTTTGGGCCAGCTTGACAACCTCTTCGGCAGGATCAGGCATCTACTTCTCGCTCAGGTTCTCAAGCCTGGTAAACTTGCCATTTCGCGCCTGTTCTCGGGCTTGGGCGATCCGCTTGAGAAACCGCTCATCATGTTCCAACCGGTAGTCGAACCAATCGTCTTCGTCGGCGAAACCAATGAGGACGGCCGCCGGTTTGCCATGCCGGGTGATCACCACTTCATCCTTCGCCGCTTTCTTCACGTAATCGGAAAGCGCGTCTTTCGCTTTCGCCAAGGGCACTTTAATCATAGCTGTTCTCCGTATCGGGCCAGCCACTCGTCGGCGCGATCCTTCGGCGCAATGCCGAGCACGTTCACGTGGTCGCCTTCAATGTCGTAATAGATCCGGATGTCCGCCACTCGGAGCCGGTATTGCGGCTGGCGCAGGCCACGCAGCCGCTTAATGCGGCTCTTGCTCTGCTTCGCCGGCTCGTGGCGCAGGTGAGCTTCCATCGCGGCCTTAATCTCGGACCGCCACCGCGCGTCCAAGGCCATGAAATCGTTCCGCGCATGATCGGTGACCCGAATCTCGTATGCCATTTCTGGCCAGAATATAGCCAGAATACCCCTTCGCCGTCAATGCGGTTCTGGCGGGAGAAACAAGCCACGGGGCGAATTCATGCACGCCGCGTCGCCATCTCTGCCACTCGCGGGCTGTGCTTAGGAGGGTGGAGAGGGGAGCGGTTTCCGCCGATCGGCGAGTTCTTCGGCCATCCGGATGGTGGTGCGCTTGCTGAGGGGATAGGCGATGAGCAGGAGGGTGCAGATGGCGAAGAGCACACCCACCGATATCCCGCTGTTGAAGCGATATCCCGCGACCGCATCCGGCGCCGACGGCAGCTTCGTGTCGTAGTGGAAGATGCCTTCCATGATCCAGAGAAACGACGCGGAGCCGAGCGCCAGGCCCGATTTCAGGGCGAATCCAATCGTCGCGAATACCATTCCCGTGAAGCGCCGGCCAATCGTCCACTCCGAGTAATCCGCCACGTCGGCAAAAATGGCCCAGGTGAGCGGAATGGTCGGCGCATAGACAATCGAGATGAACATCGTCAGTCCGATCATGCCCCAGACGTTGGTCGGCGACAGGAGATAGAACGCGAGCGTGCCGAGTGTTGCCAGGGCAAAGCCGGCGGCCGATACGGCCTTTTTGCCGAATTTTCGCGCGAGCGGCGGCGACAACAAAATCACCATCATGATCAAGCCCGTGCCGAGCATGTTGATAATGCTGTTGAAGACGTCGGCAACATTCGAGCTGGCCAGATTGGCGCGATCGCCGTGGACGATGTAGCCCAGCGTTTCGAGAATGCCGCCGTGGGGTTCGGAGCCTGCGGGCGCGACGAGGCCGAACTGTTGCACAAAGTCGAACATCGCCCCTTTGTCCGCGTAGTGATGGTAGTAGTTGTAGAGCGCGCCACCGCGGAAGGAGAGGATGGCGAAATGGACCAGGGTCCAGCAGAACATGATCTTCCACGGACTGTTCTTGAGCAGATCGAGGAAATCCTGGGTCGGGGATGACTTCTCGGTCTTGGACGGCTGGATGCGTTCGCGCGTCGTCGCGAAGGTGAAGAGAAACAGCACCAGACAGAGCACCGCCCAAATCATCATAGTCACCTGCCAGCCGTATTGCTTGTCGGCAACGGTTACGGTTCCGCCAGCGGCGTGGTTCGCGGCAAACTTCGCCACAAGCGGCAGCGTGAATCCGCCGACGATGAACTGCGCGGCATTGACCGCGATGAAGCGAAAGGAATTGAGTTTGGCGCGTTCGTTGATGTCCCCCGTCATGACGCCGCCGAGCGCGGCGTAGGGCATATTGTTCATCGAGTAGATGCTCATGAGCAAAGTATTGGTGATCGCGGCGTAGGCGACCAACCCGGCCATGCTCCAGCCTTTGGGCGTCGTGTAGGCGAGCACCATGATGACGGCCCAGGGCACGGCCGTGAACAAAATCCAGGGGCGGAATTTTCCCCAGCGCGTGTGGGTGCGGTCGGCAAGGATGCCGACGATGGGATCAGCGACGGCGTCCCACAGGCGCGGCCAGAGCAAAATGGCGGCGGCGGCGCCGGCGCTCAGGCCGAAGGTATCGGTGTAGAAGTTGAGCTGGAAGAGCACCATCGTCATGAAGACGAAGTTGGCGGCAGCGTCCGCGCCGCTGTAACCGAGTTTCTCCAAGAACGAGAGCTTTGGGGCGGTATTGCTCATGGGCTATGGGAATTATTTCGTCACTGTCAGGATCACCGTCTGCAAATCGGCATCCCGCGAGGAATTGCCGACCTTGATCTCGAACTCACCCGGCTCGACCACGTATTTCATATTCACGTCAAAGAACGCCAGAGATTCGGGCGTGACCTCCAGCGTCACCCTCTTCGTTTCGCCGGGCTGGAGCCATACCTTTTGGAAACCCTTCAACTCCTTCACAGGGCGCGTGACCGAACTGACGCGGTCACGAATGTACATCTGCACGACTTCCGAACCGGAGCGCTGACCAGTATTGGTTACGTCCACCCGGACGCACGTCGAGCCGTCGCGGCGCATTCGCTTCTTGGTCAGCCGGACGTTTTCCAGCCGGAACGACGTGTAGCTCAGCCCAAAGCCGAACGGGAACAGCGGTGAGGCGTCGTCCCAGAGATAGCCACGGCGCGCTGACGGTTTATGGTTGTAGAACACAGGCAGCTGGCCGACGGAACGCGGAATCGAAATGGGTAATTTGCCGCCCGGATTCAGATCGCCGAACAGAACGTCGGCGATGGCCCGGCCGCACTCCTGGCCGAGATACCAGCACTCGAAGATCACCGGGGCTTGCTGGGTCAACTTGCCGATCGAAAGCGGCCGGCCGTTGAACAGGAACACGATCACCGGTTTGCCCGTGGCCAGCATTGCGTCCACCAGTTCGTCCTGGCGCCCGACCAGCTCCAGGCTGGCGCGATCGCCCATGTGCCGGAGGCCCCACGCTTCGCGCGAAGTCTGCTCGTTACCGCCGATCGCCAGCACGATCACATCCGCTTGCTTCGCGACCTCCATGGCCTCGGCGATTTGCCGGCGGTCATCAACCGGATCGCTGGCGACGACTTCATCCTGTTGCCACGACCCGCCCCTGGTGATCTTACAGCCCTCCGAATAGAGCACCTTCACTCGGTCGCCCACTTTGGCCTTGATGCCGTCGAGCACCGTGACGTTCTGCTTCGGCATGCCGCTGTAGCCGCCCAGCAAGACCCGGTCGGCGTTGGGACCGATCACCGCGAGGGTCTTTAGCTTTGAAGGATCGAGCGGAGCGAGGTTGTTGTCGTTCTTGAGGAGCGTGATGGTTTCGCGGGCGGCCTGGAGCGCCAACTCGCGGTGCGCTTCGCAGCCCACGGCCTGATCCGCCTCGTCTGGATCCACATACGGATCATCGAAGAGGCCCATCTTGAACTTCCAGAACAGCATCGGCGCAACCAGTGCGTCAAGTTGCTGTTCGTTCAAGATGCCCGTGCGAACGAGTTCAACGAGATGCAGATAGCAGTCGGGTTCCGGCAGTTCGATGTTCACGCCCGCCTCAACGGCCAGCTTGCAGGCCTCCTTTTTGTCCTTCGCCACAAAGTGGCCGTGGGTATCAGGCCGATAACTCAGTTCCCAGATGGCGTAGTAATCCGAAACAACGAAACCCTTGAACCCCCACTCCTTTCGCAGGACGTCGCGTAAAAGCCATCGGCTGGCATGCGAGGGGATGCCGTCGATTTCATTATAGCTGGCCATCACGCTGACGGCTCCGGCCTCGCGAAGGACATCTCGGAACGGATGCAGGAACGTCTCGCGCAGCACGCGCTCGGAGACATGGGCCGGGGCGCAGTTCTGGCCGGACTCGGGCTGGCCGTGCGCCGCAAAATGTTTGAGGGTAGCCACCACGCGTTTCTTGTCTTTAAACGTGGCATCGCCCTGGAATCCACGCACCGCTGCGATGCCAAGCCGCGTGTTTAGATAGGGGTCCTCGCCGTAGGTTTCCTCGACGCGGCCCCAGCGCGGATCCCGGGCCACGTCCACCACAGGCGTGAGCGCCTGGTGCGCGCCCCGCACGCGGGCTTCGTAGGCCGTCATGGTGAACAGGGCTTCGACCAGGTCGGGATTGAAAGTGGCCCCCAGTCCGATGGGCTGGGGAAAGTGCGTGGCGTCACGCGCGGCGTGGCCGTGCAGACACTCTTCGTGGAAAAAGACTGGGATGCCCAGCCGGCTGTTTTCGAGGAAAAACTTCTGAATGGCGTTGGTCAACTCCGCCATCTGCCGCGCGGTGCGCCCCATCCAGGGCGCGGTGGCTGGCGCGCCGGCGTCGCTGGGACGCCCCACTTGGCCAAGACCCAATCCTTTCTTGAATGCGGCCTTGGCTTTGGCCGGATCGAAACGGCCATCCGCATTCACCAGTTTCTGAGCTTTCTGCTGCCAGACACACATCATCTGCGCGGCCTTTTCCTCGAGCGTCATGCGCGAGAGGAGGTCCTTGACTCGCTTGGCAGGAGGAAGCGAAGGGTTCTTGTAAGCGGGCACTCGAGACGCCGCTAAACCGCTGCGATGGCTGCGAACATTTTGTTCTCTTTTCATTCAGGAAATCTGTCTCAGGGTTTGGCAGTCCGCATTAACCGCAGGTCGAACACGCCGCCGGCAAGCGAGCCGCCGCGTCCGGCGAACCGGATGATCACGTGGCCCTCTTTCGCGGCATCGAGCACGGCAGCGGGAAGCGGGTAGCGTTTTTCAAAGAACTCACCGGCCCGGGAACCGTCGGGCTGTTCGGTGGCCAGGAGCGTGCCGTTTGCGAGGACGTCGAACTGGCGGCCCCGGTCCCAGCCGGAGTAGGTCACGACCAAGTCGGCGGTCTTCTCGCCGCGAAGGTCGAGCGTGTATTGGAACCAACGCCCATGACGCCAGCGGCGGCCCTGAAATTCGCCCGTCTCCACGCCCTCTCCCGTGAAGCCGTGCTCCACCTCAGGTTGCTGCTCGCCAACGGCAACCGCGTCGAGTGTGGCGGCTTCGCGTTCTTGCTTCAGGCGTTCCTCGGCGGCGAGGCGCTCCTGCCGGCGAGTGATTCCCTCCTTCGCGGTGAGTTGCCAATACATTTGGTAACGCGAGTCGTGCAGCCGGAAGAACGGCAGGAGCGGCAGTCCTTCGGCGGTTTCCGGGACCACCACGTCCGTGAGACGGAAACGCATCGGTCCCGCCGTGGCATCGGGCTTGACGCGGCCCGGCAATTCGTTGGCGCTGGCGATGAGGACAGGCGCCTGATCCAGCGGAATCATTGGTCCGCTCGCGACATGGCCCATGCGCGAATTGTTGGCTCGAAGGCCTGTCATGCGGTTCGTGCCGGCGGGCGACACGAGCACGATGGGACCGTGCAGAAACGCGACCCAATCCGAGCCGTCGGGTAGACGTTCGACCGTGGTGCGCATCGGCAACTCGACCTCGATCCGGTCCCCGTCGCGCCATTCGCGGGTCAGCGCGGCGTAAGACGAGGCTGGGGAAGACCTCTTTACCAGTTCACCGTTTACGCGCGCGGCGAAGTCATGGGCCGTGACCCAGGCGGGGTGGCGGACGTGGAGGGTGAACGTCGTGGGTTTCTGGAGCCGCAAGGTTAAGCGCGTGCGTGGTTCGTCGGGGAACTTCGTTTCCTGCCGCAATGTCAGGCCGAGGTTCGAAGCGGAGATTTCGGAAGCAATGAAGAGATTGACGTAAAGGCCATTCGTCGCTTGCGCGTAGATGAATTCCCCGTACCGGCCGGGATTTTCCATGCCGGTGCCGACACAGCACCAGAAGCATTGGCTAGGCTGCGAATAGACGCGGTAGTGCTGGGGTCGAATCGGCGTGAAATAGACGTAGCCGGGTGTGACCGGGTTAATGGCGGCGAGAAGGTGGTTGTAGAGAGCGCGTTCGTAGTAGTCGGCGTACGTGGCGTCCGGACGGGAGGCGAACAGTTGCTCGGTCAAGCGAAGCATGTTGTAGGTGTTGCACGTTTCCGGACCTTCGCGATGCTCCAACATGCGGACGAAATCCTTCGGATCGTTGAAATGCTCGGAAACACTGTTGCCGCCGAACGCCACCGTGCGTTTTCCGATGACATTCTCCCAGAAGAATCGCGCGCCGGATTCCGCCTTATGATCGCCTGTGAGCGTGGCGATACGCTCCAGTCCAATGACCTTGGGAATTTGTGTGTTCGCGTGTTTGCCGGTGAGTTGATCTTCATGACGCATCAGCGGATCGAGCACCGCCTGATGGCAGAACCGTTGCGCGAGGCGCAGATACTTTTTGTCACCGGTGATAGCGTAAATGTCCGCCAGAACCTCGTTCATGCCGCCGTGCTCCTGGCCCAACATCCGTTGCATTTGCTCGTCGGTTAGGCCGGCGGCGAGCGCATCACACCATTCGCCGTAACGGACGAGAATTTCGCGCGCCTTATCACTGCCGGCCAGCAGATAGGCATCGCGCAAGCCGGCAAAGGTCTTGTGCAGGTTGTACCACGGCACCCATTTGCGGTTCACCGCTTCGACGCGTCCGGCGGCGACACTCCTCCAGAGCTCGCGACTTCCGGGGACTCCGCCGATATAACCATCGCCTGAAGCGTTCTGGCAGCGCTCGAGTTCTGAAATCAGGTAATCCAGCCGGCGCTGCAACTCACCCTTGGGGGTGTCCGCGCCAGAAGCGATCATAGTTGCCAACGCAGAGAGGTAATGCCCCGCCGTGTGGCCATCGAGGCCCGAGCTCTCCCAATTGGGATAGGAAGATGCCTTCGCGGGCAACCCGGTTTCTCGCAAAAACGGGGCCAGCAGACGATCCGGATCATGCGCAAGAAGATACTGGCGATTCGCTGCGACGGCATCGGCAAAGGGTCCTGGCAGGAGGCGCACCTTGCTCAACGGACACAGTCGCGCGGGAGTGGGCGGCTCTACGGCCAGCGGGCTTGCGGGGACGTGCCCCGGCAGGGCCGCAAAGGCGAATCCCAGCAAAATGGCCAGAGGGCGAAGCGGTGTCATAGGATTCGCCCCGGTTCACTCTGTCCGGGTGATCGCGCCGCTCAGACGGAGGAAATCGAAGTCCGCGTACCCCCCGGTTTCCTTAGTGGCATAATGGAACAGGCCGAACCGGTAGCCCATGAAGTGGGGCAGGGTGTAATTCATTTTCAGCTCGTTGCCGATAACGGTCCACGACTTTCCATCGAGGCTATAGAAAAAACGCGCCCGGTCTTTCCGGTTTTGAAAATCACATTCCGCCTTTAAAAAGACCGTCTTTTCCTTCAGCGGCACGCGCTCCACCTCGCTGGGTTTGCTCGAGGGCGCATTGACCATCACCAGGTAGTTGGTTCCGCCCTCGGCCTTCACGCCCGCCAAACCATAATCCCGCTGCAACAGCGCCAGTCCCGCAAAGTCACCGTCCTTCAGGTGGGTGACGTCCACGGCGGTGCTGGCGGCGGATTCCGGGCCAAAGGTGCGTTGCGTGAGCGTATTGCGTGCCGCCAGAAAATCCGCGTCTGTACGGCCGGTGATGAGGCGAAGAAAGCCGGGTCGTTGCGTCAGGGACCAAAGCTTGTTGTCAGGATTGTGATTCCATTGCCAGACCAACGGCAGCGCCGGATCGCCGGTTTTGAGGTCGAACTCATCCGATGCTACAATGCCGGGCAGCAATCCCCGGCTCGCCGGCAGATTCAACGTGTCGGGGACCTTGCCGTCCACGCCTATGACCGGCCAGCCGTCCTCCCACTTCACCGGCACGAGATACGGAATGCGTCCGACGGCGCCAGAGTCGCGGAAGAGATAGGCGAACCATTCGCCGTTCGGCGTGTCAATGATGCTGCCCTGCGCGACACCTTTGTCCTGCAACCCCACGCGTCCTTCCCACGGCCCACCGAGTTTGTCCGCGCGATGCACCACCACGGTGCGCATGCCGCCCCGCGGCCAGCAGATGTTGAACAGGTAATATTTCCCGTTCACCTTGAGGAGCTGAGAACCTTCCGCCGGCAGACCGGCCTTCCCCGCGGCGACCGAATGCGCGTTGGTGATGACGACCTGGTTAAAGCCGCCCTCCTTCAGGCCGGACAAATCTTCTTTAAGTTCCACCAGCCGCAGATTGCCGCCCCCGTACAGCATGTAAACACGCCCATCGTCATCGAAGAACAACGAATGATCGTGCAACATCGGCCGGAACGACTTCATCTGCCACGGGCCTTTTTCGATGTCCTTTGTTGTATAGACGTAGGTCTTGCCGGTGGTTTGGGCAAACGTGGTGACGTAATAGGCGCCCTTGTGATAGCGGATGCTGCTGGCCCACGATCCTCGGCCATAAGTGCTCTTGCCGTTCTCCAGGTTCAGCTCGTCCACATCCTCCAGGATATCGTAGGCGTAGTTGACGATTTCCCAATTCACCAGATCCTTCGACTTCATGATCGGCACCCCCGGACTCATATGCATGGTGGTGCTGCTCATGTAGTAGGTATCACCCACGCGGATCATGGCAATGTCAGGCACGTCGGCGTGAATCACGGGATTTCGAGCCTGCGCAACGGATACGGCCGCGCCGAGAGTCACGGCGCAAAGACAAAACGCGCAGAGGATGACGAATCGGTTTTTCATGATCAATATTGCCCTTGAACGGACGGGAAACAGAGCGGCTACTTCGACTTCAATTTCAGCACCGTGACCGAATAGGCCGGAAACTCGCGGCTGAAACTCGCGCCCAAACCACTCACCAGCTCCGTGCGCGGCACAATCTTGTCCGGCTCGTTGATGGTATTGGTGTCTTCAAGTGTGTTGCCCGAAAGAACCACCGCTTCACCCCGAGCACCAATGGATCGGGCCCCGCTGATCCGGACGTGGATGCGTTGCGCTGTTCCGGCGGTATTCACGACCTTGAGATAAATGGTCCCACTCTTGGAATCGCGCGTGGCGTTGAAGAAAACCTCGCGAATTTGCTGCGCGGCCCCCGGAGCGCCACCGCGCCCGCGCCTCTGCCAGGTGCGGATCGGGATGTTCTGAGAATCGGTCGCGAGGATCTCGTCGCCGTGCAGGGTGCTGAACATCTTCTGAGCATGATAGGCAGGCGAGCCGTAACTCGTCAACGCGTCGTAGCCAATCAGGTCCGAGCTCCACTGCATCGAACGTCCGTTGCCGGCCAACTGGCTCACGTTGACGAGCAGCGGGGCATAGCAGGACAACAACACGATGTCGGCATTACGTTCCATGCAAGTCATCCACGCCCCGTCGCCGAGCGCGCCGGACATGTTGGGCGTGGGCGAACCGACACGCGTGGCCCATTCGCCGCAGAAGATTTTGGTCGGATTGGTCCGCGAGTACGTGTCGTACCGGAACGACTGCGCCATCATTTCCTCCATGTTGCGATAGAAGTGTTCATCCACCAGGTCCGGAGTACGGCTTTTCACCGAGCCGGTGGCGGGCTGTTCATAGCCCCACGAGGAAATCACCTTCAAGTGAGGATACTTCGCCTTGATGGCGTCGTAGAATTGCGCAAACCGGCCATCGTAACTCCCGCTGCGATCGAACCAGTCTTCGTTACCGACTTCAACATAGGTCATCTTAAAGGGTTTGGGATGGCCGTGCTTGGCGCGCAGCACGCCCCACGGGGTCGTTTTGGCGTCCCCAATGAGATACTCGATTTCTTCCAGTGCCTCCTGAACATAGGGTTCCAGGGCCGGACCTGCGGGGATGACACCGCCACGGCCTAGACAGTAGCCGGCAAAGACGCCGAGCAGCGGTTCCATGTCGAGGTCCTCGCACCACTCGGCAAATTCGAGCAAGCCCAGGCCGTCGGTGGACCAATAACCCCAAGGGCTGGGATGCCCGGGACGTTGTTCGACTGGCCCGATGGTTTCCTTCCAGTTAAAACGTTCGTTAAACGCATTGCCCTCGAGATAATTACCTCCGGGGAATCGAAGAAAACCCGGCTTCATTGCTGCCATCAATTCCATGAGGTCCGGTCGCAGACCGTTCTTGCGGTTCTTATAAGTGGGAGGGAATAGCGAGACATTTTGGAGCCACAGTGTTCCCGGACTGGTGGTGGTCAGCTTGAACACGCTGTCTTTCGACGTCGACACGCGTTTGGTCTTGAGCGTGGTCTCGAACTTCTTCCATTCACCGGTGATCTTCGAGACCTTTCCACTGGCAAACACGGTCTTTCCATCGGCGCTTTCCAGGCTCACGGTTACGAGACCAGCGAAGCCAGGCGCGGCCTTGGCAAAGAAGGAGACACGATAGGCGGTCTCCGGCTTGACGGGGATTCCCCAGTAGCCGCCATTGGCCACGCCAGCGGGAGTGGTTGCGGACGCCGACGAAGCATCCAGCTTGAGACTGACATTGAGGAACTCGTTCAGCGGGTTGTTCGTGTCGAGAACCATGGCCGCGCCGCCGACCGTGGTCCAGAACCTCGGTTTGGTATCGGGCTTGAAGGTCACCGGAAGGTATTTTCCGGCCTCATACGTGTCGGGAGTGACTCGAGGGACGACCGCATCCGCCTTAAAGGAGCGATTGCGAATGAGTTCGGCGTAGAGGCCGCCTTCGTACGCGAAATTGATCTCCTCGGTCATCAGCCCGTAAAGCATGGGACTGACAGTGCCGGTGACTTTACCCGCGTCAATCAGCAGAAGAGCGGGGCCGCTGGGTGGCGCGGGAGGGGGGGGGACCACAGTGCTTGGGGCAACGGGAGCCACAGGCGCCACGGCGGTGGGCGCCGCCGTGCCGGTTTCCGCAACGCCTTCCGGAATAATCTCGATCGCGCAGATTTGCGGGTTCTCGACCTTGGGCGTGAAGGTGATCTTGATCTTGCCATCGGTGACCTCGACGGGGACCGTCTCCACGTAGGCCTTCAAAGGTCCGCCCGCCTTGACCCACGGGTCGAAGTCGTTGAATTCCTTTCCTTGCACGTTGAAAGAAAACACCCGCTCTCCCGGCCCGGAGATGCCTTCGTAAGTTTCCGCAAAGTGAAGTTTTACCTCGTACTTCCCGTTGGGCACGGACCACAAAAAGGAGTCCATGCTGTAGTGTTCCGCCCGGTAAAGGTCCGGACTCTTGGTGTTGGCAATCTGGATGTCAGGCCTCTCGATGGTTTGACCGCCCTCGAAGCCTTGGTCGGCGAGCCATACGTTGCCTTCGGCGTCTTTGACCGGCTCGGCTTTGCCCGCCTTGATCCGAATGATTTTCGCGGTGGGCACACTGGCGGCTGCTATGCCCGCAACGGGTCCCGCCGCCGCGCGCTTGGCTACGATTTCCGTGGCGGCAAAGTCGCCCACCGCGCGGGTGAACTTGATTTCATGACCCTCCCCCGAGAGCTTGCCGGTGTAGGTAATCCGAATCTCCCGGTCTTGGATGCTTAGAATCTCGAAGAACGAAATCGTGTCGCCTTCCACCTTGCCATCCTTCAGTTCGGCTTCACGCTTGCGATCGCCCGCCTCTGAGTGGGCTTTTCCGGTCAGCTTCGCACCGTCCTGCTTGAAACTGAAGGTATAAGACTGATGACCGATCTGGGAGTCGAAGTCGGACTTCCAAGTGCCTGTGACGTCAGCCGCGAGCACCAAAACCGGAAGGGCGGCCTGGATGAGGAGGAAGAGTAGGATTTTCATGTCTACCCATACTTCCGTCAAGCCAAGGATTTTGGACATCACATCAGCCATGCAATTCTGATTTCCTTCTCCACTTCCTTAAACTCCGGGTCGCCAGTGACGAGTTCAGCATTCTCCGCCTTCGCCAGGGCGGCGGCGAAGCAGTCGGCGTAAGCCATCTTCTTGGTGGCCATATCACTGTTGGCGCTGTTGTAAGGTACGCTGGCGGACCGGAGCGGTCCGCGTGGGGACCGCTCCGGAGACTCGCATAAACGGCCCGAATAATCCGGGCGAGTTACCCGCAGGCATTCATCGTGTGGTTCATCGCCAGTTCACGTTTGCCACATTGTGGTTAATTCTGCGGGATGATTTCGATGGCGCAGATTTGGGGGTTCTCGACCTTGGGCGTGAAGGTGACCTTGATGTTGCCGTCGGTAACCTCGACGGGGACGATCTCCACGTAGGCCTTGGCAAAGCCGCCCGCCTTGACCCACGGATCAAAGTCGTTGAATTCCTTTCCTTGCACATTGAAGGAAAACACCCGCTCGCCGGGCCCGTTGATGCCTTCGTAAGTTTCCGCAAAGTGTAGTTTTACCATGTACTTCCCGTTGGGCACAGGCCACGAAAAGGAATCCATGCTGTAATGCTCCGCGCGGTAGAGGTCGGGACTCTTGGTGTTGGCGATCTCCAGGTCGGGGCGCTCGATGGTCTGGCCGCCCTCGAAGCCTTGCTCCGCCATCCACACGTTGCCTTCGGCGTCTTTGACCGGCTCGGCTTTGCCGGCTTTGATGCGAATGATTTTGCCGGCTGCAGGCGCCGGTGTGGCCGCAGCGGAGGTCGACGGTGTCGTAGATGTTTCAGTGACGTTCTGTGCGGCGGCCATTTGAACGGGATGGTCCTGGAACAGCAGCGGCGCGAACTGATGCAGGCTGCGCCGCCAGGATTGCCACTCATGTCCCGTGTCGGGAGACACATAGAAATAACTGTTGATCCCTGCCGCTTTCAACGCCTCGGTGTTCGCCTTCGGATCGCCGCCAAAGCCTCCACGGCCGCCGCCGCGATTTCCCCCCAGTTCACGGCTGCCGTAACTGATAAATACCACCTTCACCTTTTGTTTAAAGACATCCAGGTCGGCAATATTCGTCAAGGCAATGCTGCCGCCGCTGAACACGCCGATATGCGAGAACTTGTCGAGGTTGGCCAGGGTGATCGTTCGGGTCTGCATCCCGCCCATCGAGAGGCCGGCCATGGCGCGATTCGGTTGGTCCGTGAGGGTGCGGAAATTGGCATCAATGAAGGGAATCAGGTCGTCGATCAGAACTCGTGAAAAGGCGCCGAAGTCGAACATGCGCCCACCGGGACCCCGTCCGCCCGCGGGAGCGCTATTGGTTCCGCCCGCGGCTCCCGGTCCGCGGCCTGGGCCGCCAGCGCCAGGAACATAGCTGTTGGCCATCACAATGATGAAAGGCTTGGTTTTGCCCTCGGCGATCAGGTTGTCCATGATCAACCCGGCGTGCCCCTGGTTGCCCCAGCCGGTTTCATCCTCGCCCCCGCCGTGTTGCAGATAAAGCACCGGAAATCGCTTGGCAGGATCCTTATCATACTCGGGAGGCGTGTAAACGAAGCATCGGAGAACCGCCTGGGCGTTCTTGGAATAATAAAGGGTCTGCCGCAACTGCCCGTGCGGCACCTCTTTGACGGCATAGAAGTCCCGGTCCTGGGCCGGCACTTCAACCCCGCTGCCCCAACGGCTGCCGCCGTAAAAGTACAAGCTGCCGGGATCCGGAACGCCGGCTCCGTCAATCACAAGCTGGTAGTAATGGAAACCCTCGTCTTGAGGTCGCGTGACCCCCACCCAAGCGCCGTCGTCACCCTTGGTCAGCGGGTATGTTGCCCCACCCAGGAATTGAAACGCGACGCTCGTGGCCTGAGGCGCGACGATGCGGGCCCGGACGCGGCGCTCGGAGTTGACTTGTGGGAACTGCTTGCCGGGCTGGTTCAGCGAGGAGGGCTTGAAATCCTCCACGGGCGGCTGATCTGTTTGGGCCAGTGCCGGAAGGCTAGACAACAGTACGAGACTTAGAATTGCAGTTTTCATGGGAATTTGGGGGGTATGATCGTTGTGCCGGTGCGCTACGTCTGAGGCTGGGCCAAGTTAGGGTTGGCCCGGTGCCGACTGCCAGGGGCAAGCCCGCCTGGGACCAAACAAAGTAATACCCAAGCTCGCCGCAGATGGACAGCGAGATAGCCCGCTGCTGCGCAGCCTCTGAACAATCAAAGCGATGGATTGGATCCAGCGACATTCGTCGGTCTTTAACAGTACTTCCTGCAAACTGCGGTTTTTGGACATCCAGGTGCGGCGCACCGGCACAGCGGAACATCTTGCTTTCTTTGCTTTTCCCTTCACCATACTGCCCGCGTGGCAAGATGGAGCCGGATCCGGCAGCCCGGTGCGATTGGCCGCGTTGATGCAGCACATCGAGCTCGGCGGCTAACCCATCATGTATTTCGAACGGATTCTGATCCTGATCGCCAATGCCCAAAGTGCCCGGTGGGCAGAGCATGATTTCACCGCGAAATCCGGAAGGCTGCGCCGGTGGAACTTGCTGCCTTGGGGAGCGCCAGCCTCGAGGCTGCTCCGTGGGTTGGCCATAGCTGGATTGGGCCGCCGTCAAATTGACGGATTCCGGGCCTTTTTCCCCTCGAGTAGTTCATGGCAGCTTGACTCTCCGATTCACCTCGAAGTCATCCAAGTCAGGCACGCGCCGCAAGAACGTGGCGCCACCAGCCCTGCGCGGCGTCAGGTAGGGTGGTATTTTGGAAAGGGGGGCTGGTTCGAGCCTCTGCCAAGACGCCGCATGCGTCTCCAGGATTCCACGGTGGCCAAGGGCTTGCCAGAACTGGGCAAATCGAGCGCCGGACGATTGCTCGTGGGGTATGGAGCCACAATTCGTGCTTCAGCGGGCACGGATTGTTTCGATATTCTTCCCACTCATCGGCTGCGGCGTTGCGCCGGCTTGTTTGACTCCCGTGTCGGCCTGACCGATCCCCTGGCCTTTCTCCGCCGCTTACGGTTCAAAGGCAAATACCGGGCGGGACGCGCCCGCGCGCTCCTGGCCAGGCTGGCCGCGGACCTGAGCGGTTGGATGGGCTGGGATGTCGCTGGCGTCCTGGGTGAGGAGGGGCAGTTGGAAGCGCTCTGGGCGGCAACCCCCAGGTCGCGGCGCGCCGCGGCAGAGTTGGCTGTGGATATCGTTCGCCACGTGTATGACGCTTCATACCGCCTGGACGAGATTGATCCCCTCCAGCAACCGGGCGTGGTGCTGCTCGATCAGTGCGAAGCCTGGTGCGAGCTTGATGTGCTGCCGCGCTTCTTTCAGCTTCTGGATGGCCTGCTCCCGCAGGTTCAGTTCTTCATCACCCTTTCACCCGCGGGCGTGCGCCGCTTTCCGGCAAAGCTCCGGAACCATGCGCTGCCCATTCCCGTGCCGCTGCGTCGCGGCCGGGTGGTTCGGCTCCGGCGTTTGTCTCCGGGCACGGTGCTGCTCGTGGATGTGGACGGCACGCTGCCGAACCTGGCCCTCATGAAACTGAGCCGCCATGTCAAAAACCTGGGTGGCAAGGTGGCGCTGGCTCGCGGGATCAGTGACCTGCCCCCTGCCGATCTGGTCCGAGCCAGTTGCGTCTTCAGCACTCCGGCCTCGGCCCGGCGTGTCGAGGTGTTGCACGAGCGATACAACGGTAGGCTGGAGGTGGGTGGCTCAGGCGTGGACCTCCGCCTGCGATTGGCGCCCGAGGTCGAGCAACTCGCATCTGACTACTCGCTCTATCCGGAGTTGGATGGCCGCGCCTTGGGGTTTCTCACGCGCGGCTGTCCGGCGCGCTGTTCCTTTTGCCTGGTCCCGGCCAAGGAGGGCCCTCCTCGCTTGGTGAGCGACCTGGCCTCGCTGTTGCAGGGGCGGCGAAAACTGATTCTGCTCGACGACAACCTCCTGGCCCATCCGGCGGCGCTTGAGTTGCTGGAAGAGATGGCGCGCCGGGACCTGGAAGTAAATTTCAACCAGACCCTTGACTTGCGTCTCTTGACGCGCGAGTCGGCCGCACTGCTACACCGCATCCGTTGCGCCAACGCCATCTTCACGCGGCGAGTGTACCATTTCAGCCTGAATGACGCCCGTCACCTCGACCTCGTGCGGGAACGGTACGCGCTCATACAGACCACCGGGCGGGATAATGCGGAGTTCATCTGCATGTACGGCTTCAACACCAGCCTGGACGAGGATGTGCGGCGGTTCCGCTTCCTGCGCGCGCTGCCGGGAGCGTATGTTTTTGTCCAGCGATACCAGCCTGTGCCCGGCGGCCCCGCGCCCGACCTGAGCCGGTTGTTCGACCATCGCGCCGAAGCGCTTATGGACGAGCTAGTGCGCATTCTCTTTCCGCAAAACATGAAGAGCATGGAAACGTATTATCGCTGGCTCGCGCTGCAATACGCCGCCCAGCGCGGGCGCATTCACTATCCCTTGTTGGAAACGCTCTTTCGCTTCAACGCCCGCCCAAGATTGGCGGGATTTCTCGACACACTGCGGCAACTCGCCGCCGGCGCGCCGAAGACGCCCGGCCCGCCGTGAACTGGATCCGCAAGAGTCTTGACTTGGACCTCGCTTTTATTCCAACGGCGCGGCAAATGGATTCGGGCAAAAGCTCCGCTCGCGGTATTCAAAGAAGTCGAAGTCGGCGGTCCTTGCGGTCCCCGCGAGGTCCTGACAAGCCAGGCCGACAAAAGCACCGGTGAAGCTCGACTGGCCGGGTGCGGTCGCTTCGTCGGACAGAATGCTCGCGTCAAATTGTTGCGGCAGCCAGCGCCAATCCTGGTCCACGCCCTCGACGCGGTAGGCGAAATGGAGTCGCTCGTAATCCACTTCGACGCGCAGATGCACCGGTTTGCCGGGGGGGATGGCGAGGGGCGGCGTGAAAGCATCCGCCTGTGTGGAGTCGGGCAGGCAGGACATCGCGCGCAGGTGTTTGCCCAGCGTTTCGTCGTGCGTCAGGTAGAGGTAATGGAACTTCGCGCTATTGTAGTAACAGACCAGGCCGGCCATTTGCTGGTAATGTTCCGGCTCGAACTCGATAACGGTTGACGCGCTGTAACAATGCGATTGCTGGCGACGCGCGACGAGCGATTGCCTGAACCAACTGCCGATGGTCTCGCGGCCGATGAGCCGCAGGAACCCCGGACGCGCCGTCAGGCTGAAGATTTCTTCCGGCCAGGGAGTCCGGAGCCATTGGAAGTCCAAGGGGAGCTGGGGCGAGTTGAAGTCGCAGCAACAGCATGCGTGTTTTTGGCTGACGGGTTCCCCTTTGCTCTGGCCCTCTGCACCCGTATGCCCCGCGGAGGTGATGGAGTCTGAAAGGCGAGGCAGAGAGTGTTCGGACAACACCGGCGCTGGCGTCTCGACCGTGGGAATGCCCTGACCATCCAGCGTGCGCAGCCAACCGTCCTTGCCCCAAGCCATCTTCTGAATCGCCGTCTCGCGGCCGAGCGTGCAGCGGCCGCGATTACGGAGTGGCCGTCCGCATAGGTAGACCATATACGTCTCTCCGCTTGGCGTTTCGACCAGATCGGCGTGTCCGGCGCGCTGTAATTCCACGTCAGGCCGCTGGCGTGCGCTCAGGATGCAGGTGTCGGGGTGCAGTTCGTAGGGGCCGAGCAAATGGCGTGAGCGCGCCATCGTCACCGCATGCCCCCAGCCTGTGCCGCCCTCGGCGGTGAGCAGGTAATACCAGCCGTCGCGTTTGTAGAGATGCGGCGCCTCGGTGAATCCGAGCGGCGTGCCGGCAAAGATGTTCTTCCGTTCGCCGACCAGCCGGCCTTCCTTCGTCGAGTATTCCTGGAAAACAATTCCGGCGAAGCGATTGTGCCCGGGGCGATGGTCCCAGAGCATGTTCACGAGATACTTGCGCCCGTCCTCGTCGTGGAACAGCGACGGATCGAACCCACTACTGTTGAGCGGAACGGGGTCGGACCACTCGCCGTCTATACGCGGGCTGGTAACGAGGTAGTTGTGGAAGTCGCGGAAAGACGCCCCGCCCGCGCCGGCGACGCTGGTCCGGCCAAAGCGCTTCACGTCGGTGTAGATCAGCCAGAACAAGCCGTCCGCATAACTCAAACACGGCGCCCAGATACCGCAGGAATCGGGGTTCCCCAGCAGGTTGAGTTGGCTGGCGCGATTCAATGGACGCGTAAGCAACCGCCAGTGGACGAGGTCGCGCGAGTGATGAATCTGCACGCCCGGAAACCACTCGAACGTCGAAGTGGCAATGTAGTAATCGAGGCCGACCCGCGCGATGGAGGGATCGGGATTAAAGCCGGTGAGGATGGGGTTGCGGATCGTCATGCGGGTTGGGTTGTCTGAGCGGCCGCGCGGCGCGCTGCCAGTTCGCGCTCGATTTCGTCCAAGCGCTTTTGACTCAGTGGGTAGATGATCAAGGCGACCGCCTTGAGCAGGGCGAACAGGGCGGGGCCTATCGAGAAGGCGATGGCGATGCCCAACAGCGCCTGGGTGGTCTGGCTTTCCGCGCCTTTGACATAACCATATTGAGCGAGGAACAACGGGACAAGAAAACCGCCAATCAAAATGCCCGCCTTGATGGAAAATAGCGACGCGGAGAAGACCAGGCCGGTGGAGCGCCGTCCGTACTTGAACTCCCCGTAATCGGCCACGTCGCCGTACAACGCCCAGGTCAGCGCGGAGGTTGGCCCGGCGCAAATCTGGGCCAGCATATTCAAGGCGATCATCCATCCGAACTGTCCCTTCGGAATAAAGAAGAACGAGAGGAAACAGAGGCCGGTAATCAGGCTGAGCCCGGCGGCATAATATTTTTTGTCGATTTTCCGGGCGATGGGCCCCAGGCAGATGGTGCCGAGCACCAATCCCAGCGCGCCGCTCGTCAGGAACAGCGTGGTGTGATCCAGCGTCCAAATCACGGGAGTGGTGTCGTAGCCCTGCACGTATTTGAAATAGAAGATGGTGCTGCCGGAGCGCAGCGCCGAAAAGGCGTTGGAGAAGATCGAGGTGATGAGCAACACAACCCAGGGCCAGTTCTTGAACAGTTCAATGAGCTCCTCGCGAACATTGGTCTTTTGTTGTGGCGGTGGCGTTACCCGCTCCTTCGTGGTGGCGAACGTGATCAGAATCAGCGCCACCGAAACGACGGCAAAAATTGCCATGGTCAGTTGAAAACCCCGAATCTCGCTCTCGGCGCCCAGGTATTTGACCAACGGGCGGACCAACAGTGAGATCAGGAAGGCTGCGCCGAAAGCCCCGATAAACCGGCAGGTCGAGGCCATCGTGCGCGTGCGCGGCGACGGGCTGATGACGCCCAGCAGGGCCGAGTAAGGCACATTGATCACCGTGTAGCTCACCATCATGAGCGCGTAGGTGACAGCGGCGTAGATGATCTTGCCATGGGGGCCCAGATCCGGCCCGGCAAACATCAGGTAACCGGAGAGGCCATACGGGAGGGCTCCAAACAAGAGATAAGGCCTGTACTTGCCCCAACGCGTGCGGGTCCGATCCGCGATGAGGCCCATGATGACATCGTCAAACGCGCCAAAGGCCCGCACCAGCGGGATCAACCATAGCAACGCGGTCGCCGGGATGCCCCAGACATCCACGTAGTAGTAGGTCAGAAAGATGTTGAAGGTCTGGAAAAAGAAATTCGAGGCCGTGTCCCCCAGGGCGTAGCCGATGTATTCGCCCGGCTTGAGGCGGTCGGCGGCTGCGGGCGGCTGGGTGATGGCGCGAACGCTCACAATCCAGGTTCGACTTTGACTGGATTGGGCTTCTGCGCAGATGCCACTCCGGCCGTGAGCGGCTGATTGTCCCTCAAGGACTGTGCGTTCTCTTGCGCCTTCTTTGCCTCCTCGATGACCGCATGAAAGGCCGGTTTGGGTTGGTTGTTGCCGTCAAAGAGGAGCGGCTTGCCGCTGGCCCGCCAGGAGTTCGCGTCGTTCGGTCCCCAGAAGGTCACGACTTCAATCGATTTGTCGTGTTTCAAAAAGGCCCGGAAGAGACCCGCGTAAACATTGGCCAATTTGCGGTCGGCATCGCTCACCAAACCGCCCTGGGTGGTGGCGGCATTGTCCGCGATGTCCGCCCCGAGACTCCGCTGGCCCCCCTGCGCGCTGTTGACGTCGAGTTCCGTGATGTGGATCGGCAAGCCGAGCGTCGCCATTTCCGTCAGCGCCCGATCCATTTCCTCAAAGCTCGACGAAAGGTTGAGGTGGGCCTGCGAGCCGATGGCGTGGACGGGCACTTTCTGTTCCTGGAGCGACTGGATCAGCGTGATGAGTTTTCGCCGCTTGGCCGAATTCTCGAGAGAGTAATCGTTGTAGCGGAGGATGGCATTTGGATCGGCCTCGTGGGCGTATTGAAAGGCTTTGGCGATGAAGTCGGGCCCGATGATCTCCAGCCAGAGCGAATTTCTCAGGACGTTCGTGCCGCCGTCCGCAAGAGCCTCGTTGACCACGTCCCAGACCTTGATCTTGCCCTTGTAGCGGCCGACGACGGTGTGGATGTGATCGCGCATCCGCCCGAGCAATTCCTCCCGAGAGGCCCGAGGTCCGGTGTACCGCCCGAAGAACCCCCCGCCGAATCGTTCCCGACCGAACCGGTTTGTGCCGGACGCATTCGTGTTCGCGACAGAGCGGGCCACGGCGTTCGTGACCTCCGGCGGCGGCGGATTCGTACCCGCAAAGACCCATTGGGGGGTTTGGGCGTGCCACACAAGCGTGTGCCCAGCCAGGGCCATCCCATTGCTCAAGCCGAAATTGATGAAGGCATCGGCAGGCTCAAAATTATAACCCTCCGGTCCGGGCCGCGGATGGATGAGCGCCCATTTCATGTCATTCTCGGCGACCACCTGATTGAACTGCTCCTTGACCAGCGCAATGTCTTTGCTGACCTGGTCCGGGCTTCGACGGGATCCACCGGCGCCAGTCGCAATGGCGCGGTTGATGGCCGTGCCGATGTAAAAACGGTCTTTGAAGGCACTCTTGAGAGCGGGGGTGTCTGCGGACCATGCCGTGGTTCCCCAAGCAAGCAGGACTGCCGTTAACAGGCTCTTAGCGTGATAAGTGTTCATTTCTGAGGTGGTCGGTGTTGTTGTCGTCTATTTGAATATGCGTTGTGCGAACAGCCACAGGTTGTTTCGCCAGTGCGTCGCGTCGTGGCCGTTGCCGTCCACATGCCAAACGTGCGACACGTTTTTTTCCTTAAGGTAAACATGAATGCCCTGGCTGATCCGGATCAATCCATCTTTGTTGCCGCAGGACAGCCACAAGAGCTTTAGTTGTTTCGATGCGGCCGCGGGATCAGGCACCAGCTGTTCGGCCGGCTTGGTGTTTGGCGCGGAGGAGAAACCTCCCACCCACGCAAACGTGTCAAGATGCGCCAGCCCGAAGTTCAGCGATTGACCGCCACCCATGGACAATCCGGCCAGGGCCCGGTGTTCCCGGTCCGCTTGCGCGGAATACCGCGATTCGATGGCGGGAATCACATCGTCCAGAAGATCTCGTTCGAAAACGGCAAACGCTGGCGCCGTTGCCATCGCGTTGGGGCCGGCACGATCGTCCTTTTGTGCGCGGCCATTGGGCATCACAATGATCATTGGCACGGCCTTGCCGTCGGCGATCAAGTTGTCGAGCAGGACGTCAGGCTTTGCGAACCGCAGCCACTCGGTTTCATCGCCCCCGATGCCGTGCAGGAGGTAGAGCACGGGATACTTCTTGTCCTTCGAGTATCCGGGCGGAGTATAAACCTGCATTTTGCGCGTGGCACCCACCGTTTTCGAGTCGTAACTGATCATCTCGAGTTTGCCCTGGGGGATACCCTCGCGTTTTTCGTCGATGCCGGCTGGCGGGTCGTCAAAGGCCGGTTTGTCGTCCGGTCCCAGCACGATGGGACCGCCAAAGCCGCCGGATCTTCGGCGGGGTGGGGTGGGGGTGGCGGCATCGGTCGCGCCTGGGGCTCTCACGGCGGCGACTTCAACGCGTTTGGCCACCAGCTCCTCCGTCGCAACATCACCGACCTTGCGCGTGAACTTGATCTCGCGGTCTCCCACCTTGCCCGTGTAATCGATCCGCAGCTCGTTGTCCTGGAACTTAAACAACTCCATGAACGTGAGGGTGTCTCCGGCGAGCTTGACCTCCTTGAATTCCACCTCCCGTTTCTGACCGTTCATCTCGGCCGTTGCCTTGGCCGTCAATTTGGCTTCGTTGCCTTGGAAGACGAAGAGGTATTTCTGCGGGCCGATCTGCGTGTCGAATTCCGTCTGCCACTGGCCCGAGATGTCGGCCGCGCGGGCGGCGCATGCCAGCCAACCGATGACGCCGCAAAGGAGTAGGATGCTTGTTTTCTTCATGTGTGCCTTTATGCAGGGTTTTGCCCGATTTCTGATTTATGACGTCGTGTATAACAACCATAAAACTACCGGCCATTCCAACGATAGGTCTTGCCCTTGGCCAATTCCACCTCGCGCGTCAACGGGCCATAACGCAATTGCGCGGAACCGCCGTTCAGCGAGCGAACTGCGGCCTCGGTCAACTTCCCGTCTCGCCAGGCCAGATCCACCTCGAAACCGCCGCGCGCCCGGAGACCCTTGATGGTGCCGGTTGGCCAGGTCCTGGGGAGCGCCGGCAGGAGCTCGATCTCAGGCTTGGGGTCCGAGATTTGAGATCCGGCGCCGGCGGCACGGGAACGGCTCTGCATCAGCATGTCCGCAATACCCGCCGCCCCGCCGAAGTTGCCATCGATCTGGAAGGGGGGATGGGCGTCGAACATGTTCGGATAGGTGCGCTCGGGGCTGATGAGGAACTTCAGGATTTCAAAGGCGTGATCGCCCTCACCCAGGTGGGTCCACAGACAGATGCGCCAAGCCGTTGCCCACCCCGTGGCCCGGTCTCCGCGAATCTCGAGTGACTTTTTCACAGCGGCCGCGAGCGCCGGGGTGTCGCGACGGTGGATGTCGCGGCCCGGATACAAACCGTAGAGGTGCGAAACGTGGCGATGATGAATATCGCCCGCCTTCAGATCCCAATCTTCGAGCCATTCCTGCAGCTGCCCCGCACTGCCCACCTGGTTCGGAGCCAGCCGGGACCGCATGGCGGCAAGCTGCCCGCGGAGTTGCTCATCCACGCCGAGCGTCGTCGCCGCCTGAATCGTGTGGGCGAACAGGTCGCGCAAGATCTGCATGTCCATCGTGGGACCGGCGCAGACCGCCGAGCCGAACGGATGATCGTTTTCGGGCGAGAGCGAGGGATTGGTGACGAGCCATTGCTTCTTCGGTTCCTCTTGCAGAGTGTCGAGGAAGAATTCCGAGGCGCCTCGTAGCGCCGGGTAGATGCGCTTCAGGTCGGCCAGGGCGCCGCTGAACTCGTATCGATCCCAGAGATGCAGGCACAACCAGGCCCCGCCGCACGGCCACATGCCCCAGTTGGGGCCGTCAATGGGCGCTGTGGCGCGCCACAGGTCGGTGTTGTGGTGCACGACCCAACCGCGGGCTCCATACATGCTCCGAGCCGTTCGGCCTCCCGTGACCATAAGGTCGTTCACCATGGCGATCAACGGCTCGACGCATTCGGCCAGATTGCCGGACTCGGCCGGCCAGTAGTTCATCTCGGTGTTGATGTTGATGGTGTATTTGCTCTGCCAGGGCGGATTCAGGCTGGCATTCCAAATGCCCTGCAGGTTGGCCGGCTGCCCTCCCGGTCGCGAACAGCTGATCAGCAGGTAGCGCCCATACTGGTAATAGAGCGCCGCCAGTTGCGGATCGTTGCCCTCGGCGAACCGTTGGATGCGCACGTCTGTCGGCAGCTTCATCGAGTCGTTGCGACCCAAATCGATGCTGACGCGGCGAAACAGGGCCTGGTGATCCTTGCGCTGGGCATCGCGCAGTTGGGCGAAAGACTTCCGAGCCGCAGCCGCAAGCTGCTGCTTGACGAGCCCCTCGGGGTCGCTATTGACATCGTCAAACCTCCTGTAACTCGTCGCGGCGGTCGTCAGTAGGAGGACTTCGCGGGCATTGGACACCGACACGCGGTTCGATTCCGCGGTGACGGTGCCTTCCTTGGCGATGATCTTGACCCGGGCCTGGAATTGCAGCTGGCCCTTGATGCCGCCCGAGTCGCCGCCTGTTCCCCGCATAATCAGGGTATCGCCGCCCTCCGTTTCCACCTTCGCCTTCATGGGCGTCTTCATGCCGGCCACAAAAGAGAGTGCCCCCGGCTTGTCCGCCGTGAGTCGCGTGACAATCACATTGTCCGGTGCGCTGGCAAAGACCTCCCGGGTATATTGAACGCCCCCGACGGTGTAACGGACCGTGGCGGTCGCGGTGTCGAGGTCCAGGTCCCGCCGATAGTCGGCCACATTCGTCGTGCCGGGGAAGGTCAACAACAGATCGCCAAGGGTCTGGTAGGGCATCTGGCCGAGCGGCTTCGCCATGACCTTGGCGCTGACAAGCTTGGCGGCTTCCCGATACTTGCCCTCGTTGACCAGTTGCCGGACTTGCGGCAGCGCTTCTTTCGCCTCGGGATTCACTGGGTCATAGGGGCCGCCGGCCCAGAGGGTGCCCTCATTCAACTGCAACCGCTCCGCAGCCGGCTGCCCAAAGACCATGGCGCCCAGGCGCCCGTTGCCGACCGGCAGCGCCTCCTCCCATTTCACCGCCGGTTTGTCGTACCAGAGCAAATGAGGATTGACGTCGGCGACGGCTCCCAGGGTTTTGGGGGTCGAGCCGGCGACTGTCACCGCAAGCGCGGCCATACTTATCAGAATCGTTGTTACAAACATGGGCTCAGGATTGGCTGTTGGTTTAAGGGTCGGGTTTGCCTTGGGCATGGAGTTCGCGCATTTCCGCGTCACTCAGGGCGCGGCTGAACAGCGCAAATTCATCGAACGATCCGCTCAGATTTCGGACTAATTCCGGGGCCGGGTTCGGGCCGCTTCGGGCATTCCAATTGCCCAACTCGGCCGATCCCACTCTATAAGGAGGCCCAAATTTCAAGGAATGCCGGGACACCGGGAATCCGTTGAGGTAGTGGACCACCTGCTTGGCCTTGCCATCCAGGACGACCGCCAAATGTTGCCACATTCCGAGTGTGGCCAGCGAGATCACCGGAGGGCTGGCCAGAATCTGGAATTTCCCGTGAACGGGTCCGAACACCGTCAGACCCAGCACGCCATCGTCACGGATCAGCCAGTGGACGGTTCCCGGATCGAACCCGTCGGACATAAAAAGCGAGTTGAACGGCCGATCCAATCCCTTGATGCAAACCCAGGCCGAAAGCGTCAATCCGTTGAATTCTCCAGGCACGGCCAGACGCACTCGGTCGTTGACACTTTGGAATTCCAGCGCCAGCTTCTCCTGCCACCGGCCCTCGGCACGAGCGCAGCCCACCATGACGGCTTCCGGGACGGCACGGTTCCTGTCAGCGGCGTTATGCAGCGTCCATTCCGTGCTTCCGCGGCTTTCAAAATCCAGATGCACAAGGAGGGATGGGTCCTGGTTGAGCTTCGCGTTGGCAAACTGCCATTGTTCGTAGCGAAAAGCCTCTGAGGCCAGCGATCGTTCCTGAAACTCAAACAGGGGGGTGAACGTCTCCGTGCTCGCAGTCATGAGCCGCGGCTGGCCTTTGCCCTGAACAACGACAGCTTGCCCTTCGTCCAGGGACCGCTTCGCCGCCGCCGCCGCTCCCGCGACCAGCGCAACCTTCCCCTTAAAGACATGAACCTCGGATTGGCCTGGAGTTGCGTTCATCCCAAACGAGGTCCCCAAATCCACCACATTCAGTTGCGGAGTCCTCAGGCGAAAACCGCGCGCCGGGGGAGGCACTTCGAGCAATAATCGTCCCCGAGGACAAACGGCTTCCATCGATGAAACAAGCTCCAGCTCCGCCGGTCCCTCGATGACCATTCGCGCCCCGCTGTAGAAGACCACTTGCGCCAGCCCGGACTTCAGCCGGAGGGTGCCCCGCTCCAAGGCCCCGCGCACCCGTGGGGGGGCCGCGCGTGGATCCCACTTCACATCCACAGTGCGAGTCAACATGGCCACAGCGTTGCTGGTGGCTCGATTCCGGCTTGTGGAGTTGTTAAACCAAAGGGCCCAAACGCCCCCGGCGATGAGCAACAGACCGGCGGCCAAGGCCAGCACTTGGGCCACCCTCGGTCTGCGCGCGCGCAGCGGTGGGTTCGGAGGGAGTACTCTCTGCCGGGATCCCGTTTTGAGTTCGGGCCAGGGATCACTTGCGGCCGCATTCGCCACCTGAGAGAACAGCTCGGACTCGGAGGCCAGCCGAGTGTGCAACTCGATGCGCAGCAAATACTCGTCCCGAGCCTTCGGGTTGCCGCGCAACAACTCGTTCAAAGCGCGCATCTCCGGTTCCGTCGCCGAGCCGTGGCATATGCCAGCCACCGCGTCGTCGAACTCGACCGATGGAAACGTCAACCTCATGATGCCTCCGGTTGCACCCGGATTTCTACGCAGCGCTGGAGCGTTTGCCGGATGCGTTGGAGCATTTTATAGGTGGCAGCCACAGTCCGGCCGGAGTTTTCAGCCAAAGAGTCAATATCAGTGCGCTGGTAGTAATAGCCTTCAACCAGTGAACGCTGTTCGTTCGGCAGTCTCCCCAGGCAATCCTCCAAATGCCTAAGCCGCCGATCGAACTCGGGCTGCAATTCCTCGCGCCGCCGCGCCAGTTCCTCGGCCAGACCGTGATCCAGCAGGGCCTGCCAGCGCTGACGCCGCTCGATCCACTGACGGGCCTTGTTCAACGCGAACCGGCAGGCCCACGGCGTGAACGGCAGCGCGGGATCATACGATTCGAACTTTTCCCAGAGCGCCAAGGCCGTTTGCTGCACGATGTCTTCCGCGTCCGCCACGTTGGGAACAAGCGCGGCGACATAACGAAAGACCTCCCGTTCGCTGCGCAGGAACAGCGAGAGAAATTGCTGCTGCGCAGCGGTTGTATCCTCAAACCGATGCTGAGAGTCCGCCGACATGGGTCAATCTTTAGCAGTACTTCACCAGTACTTCCAGAAAACCGCGAGATTTGGACATCCGATCTCCTCGTTACGTTGCGCGCTTTGACTTTGCGTCCAGGCATTCACGCACGGTTTGTGCTAGAAGTCTGGTGCTGAGTGGTTTGGCAAGAAATTTTATCTGCTCGGAATTCGGGATGCCCCAATGGGCAATCTCCGCGCTGTAACCGCTGAGAAGGATGGCCCTTAGTCCCATTCGCTGCTTGAGCAGTTGTTCCGCCAGTTCCAAGCCGCTGAGACCTCCGGGCATCACCACGTCAGTGATCAGTAGATCCACATTCCCTTGATTCTGTGCCCAAATCTGCAGGGCTTCGGGCGCACTGCCCGCCTCCAACACCCGGTAACCCAGCTGTTGTAGAATCCTGCCGGCAGTCGCCCGGACCGACCGCTCGTCTTCGACAAGAAGCAGAGTCTCATTCCCGCCAGGGATGGGGGCTGAGGTTGCAGGCTGGGCCTCAGGTATTGGAGCGTGTTCGCAGGCTGGCAGGAAGATGGAAAATTCGGTGCCGTGGCCGACAGCGCTTTGAACTTCCACCCAACCTTGATGTTGCTTCACGATGCCGTAGACGGTGGCGAGTCCTAGTCCTGTTCCCTTGCCTGGCTCCTTCGTGGTGAAGAACGGTTCAAAGACGCGTTTAAGGGTTTCCGCATCCATTCCGCAGCCGGTATCCGACACCTTCAGACATACAAACCGGCCTGGCCTAGCCTCGGCATGCCGCTGGTAAACGGTCGCATCAAACTCCAGCAACTGAGTTTGGAGGGATATGCGCCCTCCTGTGGGCATGGCATCGCGGGCGTTGACGCACAGATTCATGATTATCTGCTCGACCATCCCTGCGTCCGCCTCAATCCACATACTCTCGGAGGCGCCGCTCATTTCCAATTTGATGTGTTCACCAATCACGCGGCACAGCATTTTGAGCAGAGTGCCCACCAGGGAGTTCAAGTCGAAGACCTGTCGCCGCATGACTTCACGACGGCTGAACATGAGCAACTGGCGGGTCAGGGAGACGGCCCGTTGTGCTTCGGTTTCCAGATCCTTCAGCTCGGCCTGCACGTTTGCCGCGAGTTTCTGGTCTGTTTGAAGCAGATTCAGGTGCAGCAAGATTGCCGTGAGAATATTGTTGAAGTCGTGGGCCACTCCCCCCGCCAACTGACCCACCGCCTCCAACTTCTGGGCTTGCCTGAGCTGAAGCTCCAGCCGTCGGCGCTCGCTCATGTCGCGGAAATACCATGCTCGCCCGTAATATCGGCTCTCGGCTCCGAACAGGGGTGCGGAATAGCGGTCGATAATCCGCCCGTCCGCCAGCGTCAGTTCATCCTGGCCGGTTTCGTCCCGATGCTCGTAAAGGTCGCGAACACGCCGCAGAAACGCCTCGGCATCCGCCGTCTGGTCCGCGACATACTTCAGGACGGGTTCATCCTTGAGCTCTGCCATCAGCTCTTCCGGCACACGCCACATCTCAACGAACCTGCGATTATACGAAAGGATTTGCGCGTTTTCATCGACGACCAGGATTCCGTCAATGGACGCTTCCTGTTGGCTCGACAAGAGGACGTTTTTCAACCGCAGGACTTCTTCGGCTCGCTTGCGCTCGGAGATGTCACGCACGATGCCGACGGCCATGTGTCTGCTCCGCAGATGGATGGGGGCGACCGACAGTTCAATGGGAATCTGCCGTCCGTCCCGATGCGTGGCAGTGAGGGAGAGGAGCTTGCCCAGGACCTTGCCATGTGCTTGCTCCAGGAATTGTGCCACCTCGCTCATTGCAGCCTCTCGTTGCGCGGGTGGAACCATAAGTTTATGCACCTCTTTGCCCAGGGCTTCCTCGGCCGAAAAGCCGAACAGGGTTTCCGCCGCCTGGTTCCAGAAGCAGACTCGCCCCCGATCATCCATCATGACGATTGCGTCCAATGCCGCCGAAGTAATGCCGCGGAGCCGCTCTTCGCTCTCCCGCAACTTTTCCTCGGCCAATTTGCGATCCGTCACGTCGCGCATCATGCCGGTAATGCCAACGATCCTTCCGGCGGAGTCCCGGAGCGGTCGGGCGGCGTCTTCAGCCCAGAAGACCTTGCCATTCCCCACAAAGCGGAACGTGGTCTCCGTATCCTCGCCCGTGGTAATCGTGCGCATAAAGTCCCGCAGCACGATGGGTCGATCCTCTTCGACAATGAACCGGGTAAAGTCCTGGCCTACGATCTCCTCTACCGTGAGTCCATAACGCTGGACTTGCGGGCTGACGAAGCTGACCTTCCCGTCGGCGGTCACCGAATAGATGACATCCTTCATGGTGTTCACCAGCGACCGGTAGCGCTCCTCGCTGGCTTGCAGTTCCCTCTCGGCGCGATGCTTAAACAGGGCCATCTCAATGGTCGTTTTGAGCTCCCGGTCCTCGAACGGTTTGAGGAGGTACCCGTATGGTTCGGCCAGCTTGGCCCGCTCGAGTGTGGCGTCCTCCGAATAAGCCGTCAGGAACACGACCGGCAGGCGCCACCGGCGGCCGATCTCCAGCGCGGCTTCAATGCCGTCCATGGCCCCCTTCAGCCGGATGTCCATCAGGACAAGGTCAGGCTGGTGTTGCTCGGCCAGCGTTAGGGCTTTGGCGCCGGTGGCGGCGGTGCCGACGAGCTTGTATTCCAGCAAGCCCAAGCGCGTCCTGAGATCCGCGACCACGATCGGCTCGTCTTCGACCACCAGGATGCGAGTTGGGTTATTCATAATGCAGCTCACGGTTCACGCTTCTCTGTCTGGAACTCCACCCGGAACCGGGTTCCAGCATCGCGGTTGACCTCCACGGTCCCATCCAGCTTTTCGGCGAGCATATAGACCAATTGATGGCCTAAAGTCTTGGTCTGCCGGAGATCGAGCAAGGGAGGCAATCCTACGCCATCATCGGCCACGGTCAGCCCTATCCTGCCTTCCGCCAAAGCTTGTGTCTCCACCACGATTCGCCCGGCCCGGCCGTTCGGGAAGGCGTGCTTCAGGGAATTGGACACCAGTTCATTGACAATGAGGCCGCAAGAGACGGCGGGGTCCAGTTCCAACGAGACGTCAGCCAGATGACGTTCCAATTGGATGCCGGAGACTTTGGAGCCGTAGGAGCGGAAAAGTTGGGCGCAAATGCTTTCGATGTAGCCCGCAAAATTGACGCGGGCCAGGTTCTCCGAGCGATACAGTGTCTCATGCAGGATGGCCATCGAGCGCACCCGGTTGCCGGTTTCCTGCAGCGTGGCAAGGGCTTCTGAATTCTGGGTGCGCACGGCTTGCAGGCTCAACAGGCTGCAGACGATCTGGAGGTTGTTCTTCACGCGGTGATGCACTTCCTTGAGGAGGACAATCTTCTCTTCCAGCGAGATCTGCAATGCGTCTTCCGCCTGCTTGCGCTCGGTGATGTCGCGATCCACACCACGGAAGCCGAGCACTTCCCCCTGCGTCCCGAGGATTGGGACTGCCGTACTTTCCAGATGGCGAAAATTTCCCGTCTTGGTTCGCCAGCGCAGCACGATATTTTGCCACCCCTTCCGCGCCTCAATCCAGGCAGGCCACCGGCCATCCACGGTTTGCCGGTCTTCGGGATGCACCAAGTCCAATCCCATGCCCGCGAACTCGGCCGGCGAGTATCCCAGGATCTTCTCCACAGCCCTATTGGAATAGGTGTGGCGGCCCCTGAGATCCATCGTCCAGATCCAATCTTGGGAACTCTCCACAATGGCACTGATCATTTGCTGCTGTTCCCGCAAGGCCTCCTCCGACTGCTTTCTCTCCGTGACGTCGATGCTGGTTCCAATGATGCGCAAGGGCCGGCCATTGGGTCCGCGCTCGAAGACACAGCCTCGAGCCTCAATCCAGATCCATCTTCCATCCTTTCGGCGGATGCGATGATCTGCGCGGTAGGTGTCGGTCTGTCCGCGAATGACCGCCTCGAACGCCGACCTCACGCGGGCGCGATCCTCTGGGTGCTCGAGGGCAGACCACTCCTCGACCGTTTTCGGAATTTCAGGGAGCGCATACCCCAGGCGAAGCATGGATTTCGGGTCCAGGGTGACCCGTCCCGTACGCAGGTCCACGTCCCAGACGCTGGCACTCGCGGCATCTAAGGCGAGGTTCAGACGCTTTTCGCTCTCGCGCAACGCGGCTTCCGCCTGCTTGCGGTTGGTGATGTCCACATCCATGCAGACGAACCCCATCCGGCCTTCTCCCATTGGCATCCCGAAGGTCGTAGCCAGCACCCAGCCGGGTGTGCCATCGCGTTTGTGAATGTGGGCCTCATAGGGGCCAAACGGCTGGCCCGTATCTCGAATGCCCTGGAGGACGCGCATGAACTCCGCCGCCTCTTGAGGAGTATGGATGAGCGCATCAAGCCTTTTGCCCAAAACCTCGGCCGATTTCCAGCCATAAAGCGCCTCGGACGCAGGATTCCAGAAAAAGATCCGGCCCTCTTCATCGTACCACTGGACAGCGACGTTGGGCGTGTTTTGCAGGTTGGCCATCAGTTGCGCCTGGCTCAAGCGCAGCGCATCCTCGGCGCGTTTCCGTTCGGTGATGTCCCTGCAGGAAACGATCTTCGCGTCCTGGCCGCGATATTTCAACCCCCGCGATTCGGTTTCCCCCACGAAGGTGGTGCCATCCTTTCGGATGCAGGTCACCTCCATCGGTCCTTGCTCCCCAGTCTGCATCCGATGACGGATGCGCGCCTGGGATTCCGGCGTGAGCAGCATTTCGATGCCGTTGCGGCCCATGAGTTCTTCCGGGCTGTCGAATCCAAACAAGCGCGAAAAAGCCGGATTGGCATCCAGGATCACGCCTTGAGCATGGATCATAATCCCTTCCAGAGTTGCGTTTGTCAGGCTCCGGAAGCGTTCTTCGCTCTCCAGCACGGCTTTCTCAGCTTGCTTGCGCGCGCTGATATCTTCCACGACCGAGATGAAATACTTCGGTTCTCTGGAAGCATCGCGCAACAAAGACACGGTCAGTTCCACCCAAACGATGGCGCCGTCTTTGCGAAGGTATCGCTTTTCTATGGAGTAGGTCTGGATCGTGCCGTCCAACATCCGGCGCACCTCGGCGAGGTCTGCTTCCAGGTCACTCGGGTGGGTAATATCCTGAAACGTCCGGGCCAACAACTCGTCACGGCTGTAGTCCAAGATGCGGCACAACTTCTCATTCACGCGGAGGAACCTTCCATCGGGGGCGACGTGCGCGACACCTACGGCCGCCTGCTCAAAGGTCGAGCGAAATCGTTCCTCGCTCTCGCGCAGCGCCTCCTCGGCTCGTTTGCGTGCGGTGACGTCGCGGAACTGGCTCAGTAGCAGCCGGGGCTGCCCAGCCTGATCGAAAAAGGTATTGGTCACTTCAAACCAAGTTCGGTGGCCATTCCACAAGACGAGCTGGATTTCCTGCCGCGGGGAAATGTCCTGATGGACAAAGCGCGTCTGGTAGGCTTTGAGGATCGGTGGTTGGTCTTTCGCTCGATAGGCGATCGCCATGGATTGCCCGATGAGTTCTTGGCGGTCTTTCTGAACCATGCGGCAGTAGGCTTGATTAACCTGTACCATCGTGCCCTCGGCGTCCGTCATGCGCATGCCGTCCGCAGAGGTTTCCCACACCAAAGCTAGGCGGGTTTGAAGCGCCATTTCGGCTTCGATCCGTTGGCGAACTTGAGCCGTTTGGAATCGGACTTCTCGGCGTAGCAGGACGACCCAGACCACGCTGGCCAATGCCAAGGCCAGGAAGATGATGCCGATGGGGAGGATATATTGCGGCCGCCACCAGGGAGGTCCCTGCAGAACCAACACATCGTCAGGATGGCGCAACTTAAGCAGGAACGCCCGAGGCACATCGCGCTCGCTCAGCTGCACGGCGCACAGTCCCGTCAGTCGGATCCGGCTGCCGGTACGCCAAACGGGAGCGGGGAGTTGCTTGCTGCCGGTTTCGAATTGCGCTTGAAAGGTGGCGGCCCCACTCTGTACCAGGAGCGAAGGTTGGGTGGATCCGCCGGCATCATTCAGCAGGAATCCCTCCATCGTGACCAGTTCCTGGTCATAGCGTCCGAGGGGCAAGACATCTTCGGCGCGGACCAACCTGGGCGTAATCCGTTGGACACTCCGAGCGGGTCGAAAGACCGCCCCATCCAGGAATATGCCGTGGGGATCGACCCGGGGAAACCCGGAGACCTCCAGGGAATCGCCCAAGCTAAGGGTGTTGGTTTGGATCGAGACGATGCGCAGGGCACCACTCTCGTCCTGTAGGTAGAATTCCTGGCCGATAGCCACCAGGGTGACCCTACCGCGTACGCTGACTCGATGGAGTCCCAGGAGGGCCGGCGAACCCCGTCGGATGGCCGCGATGGGACGAGCTGGCACCGCGAAGGGATCTGGCGGCGCTGGCGTTAACACGTCAATGAATTCCCGGCTGGGCACACGCAATCGCAAACCCAGCAGTTGATCGCGGCTATCCAGGATTGGCGTGGAGACGCCTCGCAACCGTATCCGAGAGTCGATCCAAGAGGGGCTGGCAGTAACGGCATGATCCAGCGGCAGGGAGGCTTCGAAGTCGCCTTGACGAGTGCTGAGCTGGAGCAGGGAGATCGGCACCCCTTCGGTCGAGTGGACGACTCCCTCCAATTCGACCCAGGCGCAATCGTAGCGTTCGCTGATGAGATCCCTCAGTTCCACCTTCAGGGGGGGCGGCAAGTTGGTCACGCCCAGGATGCGTACCCGGGCTTCCACGATCATCCGCGCGATGCCTCCTGGATTGGTCAAACCTTCCACCTCGGCCAGATGACCGGGGCGGAGTTCGGTTTGCTGAACCCTTACGAAAATGGCGCCCGTGTCATCTTGCAGAAAACAGTAAGGGTCCGTGGCGGTGGCATACGTAATGACTCCCTGGAGCTGGACCGGTAAAGCCTGCGCTGCCTCAGCCTTGGTGAGCGCCCGGACGTCTTGGATCCGGCGCAGAACCGTCGGGGCCGAGGACCGGCGTGGGTCTCCGGCATTGGCGAGGCTTGCTGGATTTTGGGGTGGCAAGACGGCATAGGTGGCATCCTGCAAAGTGACTTCTTGGTTCCACATCGTGGGAAAGCCGTAAACATCCAGTCGATCGTCCACCGTGATCGGTTGTTGTTCGTTGACGAAGAACACCTGGATCGAGCCGGTCGGATCACGGATCACCGCTGCGCCGGGCTGAGAAATCCCCGGTGCCCGTTTGCGAATGACCACGCCTTGGATCCGGGTGCGGGGGGCGGACTCACCCACAGCGGAGGCGGCGATGACCTGTCCGATGGGCACCACGGGGAATTGGGCCGGGGTGACAGCTGGTGGTTCGAGCGGGATGAGGCAAGCCAGCTCGGGCACGAACAGGGTGCTGCCGACCACCCGATTCCCTTGGTAGTGATTGGCCCAAACCCCCTGGATTTGGAGGCGTCTTCCCAGCAGGGAATCCAGATCGACCTTGTTCGATAGCGAGTGCCGTACGGTACAGCCCAACCGGGTATTCCCGCTGAGCAATTCCAACTGAAACCGTTCTTGCTGGGGATTGAACGAACGCAGCCGGCCGGTGAATTGAACCCATTGTGCGGAGAGTCGCTCGCGATTCACGTCGAGCCGCGTCACCACAATCGGTGTGGGTAACGGTCGTCGGCCCAGGAAGCGGAGGGTGGGCCGAGTGAGCGTGGTGATTCGGTCGTCGACGGCTGCTTGTCCCGTTAATTCTACGAAATCTCCCGGGCTAGGTTCGTTCGTGATCCCGGCAGCGGTCAGGTACATGCCGCCCGTTTTGTCCTGAAGAAATACCATGTTCCGGGAAAGATCAGCGTAGGTAACCACAGCGGTTAGACTCACGGGCACGCCGGAAGCCGCGGTTTCGGAAGGCGTCTGATATAGCTGGGAAATATTGGTGATCTGGAGCGATTCGGAGGCAGCCGTCAAGAGCAACGTTCCAAACCCAATCAGCCATCCGATTCGCCTGAGGAACGTCCAGCGAAACCAACCCGGACGGATTGCGGAGCTCCCTGTCGAGGGACGTCTCGGGGCTTCGAGGGGCGCAGAGCCATTCACGACCGCAGCAGTCAGAAGAAAACCCCCTGGGAACAATCTTCGCCACAGGTATTTGTCCATAGGGCTCTTAAGGCGCTTTAAGCACAAATGACTGGGGCAACAACCCGGCATCGCAAACGATGCTGCGTCCATCCTGGAGAACCAGCAGTTGATTGGCGTAGGAGCCGTTCAGGCCCGGCACCGTGAGCACCCAATCGTGGGAGTTTATCTGGGCCGCCTCCACCCCCGGGACATAGCGCACCGCCTCGGGCACACTTGTGGCCCAGGTCCGCTGGAGATCTTCTCGCGTTACGACAGAGACTGCGGCGGCAGTGTCCGACAATGGATCTTCCTTCTTGGAAGCGGTGATGATGCGGATCTTTGACCACTGCTCGAGATCCAGCCATTCGGCGTCTGCCCGAGCGACGGTGGTGAAAACTCCCGGATGTAGTAGAATCCCGAAGCCCAACCGGAGGAAATATCCATTTAACGAAAAAGCGATCTCCCCCACCAAGAATTTCGGGTAGGCAAGGGCCGTCTGCATGGCCGTGAATCTAGGCTGGTTTCAAAACAGAGTCAACGGCGGCAAACAGTTCCTGCCGATCAAACGGCTTGGTCAGTGTTCGATGCGCACCAAGCATCTTCGCCATGGGCAGGCAATTCATTCGAACGAGCCTGCCGCCCCCCGACATCGCCGGTAAGCCAATGGGGTCAAAGCCATATTAATGACAAATAAGCCAACAAAGCGCTTGCTATAAAGCGCGTGACTAATCAGGTGGACGCGACGGGGACGACGCGGTATGGTTTTACGAGCGCGGGGCGGTTATCGAGCGAAGACGGTCCTTACGCCAATGACACCGTGAGTTACAGCTACCATGCCAGTGTGCCGGGATTGCGGACGGGCTTGACCGTGCAACAGGCCGGCAGAGGCGCCTGGGCGCAGAGCGGCAGCTACGACGCCGCCCGGCGGTTGAGCGGGATCACCGCGCCGGAAGGCGGCTACGGCTATATCTACTCGGGAGCGGGAGGGTTGGTGCAGCGGGTCAACCTGCCTAACGGCGCTTATATTCAGAACACCCTGGATGCCTCCGGGCGGCTGACCGAGACGAGCCTTCGGAACAGCGGGGGAACGATCCTGAGCAAGCACGGCTACAGCTACAACCCGGCCCATCAACGGTCGACGCAGACCCGGACGGACAACAGCACGGTGACCTACACGTATGACGCGCTGGGGCAGTTGAAGAAGGCGCTGGGCAGCGGGGGGCAATCGACGGAGAACCTGGGTTACCGGTATGATCCGGCGGCGAACCTGCTGGCGCGGACCAACGGGGGAGCGGTGACCAGTTACACAGTCAACACGCTCAATCAGTTGACCAACGGTTACACCCACGATGCCAACGGAAACATGACGGTGGCCGGGACGACGACCTATGAGTATGACGACGAGAACCAGTTGACCGTGGTGAACAATCCCGGGGCCTACCGGACGGAGTATGTGTATGACGGGCGAGGGCGATTGAGACAGCGCACTGAGAAAGGGTGGAGCGGAGGGGGATGGACGACGACGGAGACGGTGCGGTATGTGTATGACGGGATGCGGGTGGTGGAGACGCGGGGGAACGCGACAGTGCGTTACACGCGGGGCCTGGACTTGAGCGGGACGCTGGAAGGCGCGGGGGGGATCGGGGGGATGCTGGCCCGTACCTCGGGCGGTAGCACGGCTTATTACCATGCCGACGGGAACGGGAACATCACAACGCTGGTAGACAGCAGCCAAGCGGTGGTTGCATCCTACCGGTATGATCCGTATGGCCGGATGCTGGGCTCGAGCGGGACGCTGGCCAGCGCCAACATGTTCCGGTTTTCCTCCAAAGAAAACATCTACAACCGCAACCTGTATTATTACGGCTATCGGTTTTATACACCTGACCGGCAAAGATGGCCAAATAGAGACCCGTTGGGGGAAGCTTGGGGAATAAACCTGTATCAGTTCAACTACAATTCTCCTCTCAATTACGTTGATCCCAATGGTAAGAACCCTATCGTGCTAGCAATCATTGTTGGTGCCGTTGTCAATGCGATAATGACTCCAATCAATGGCAATGCTCCAGCTCCAGGAGATCCCATATATCCCGGATTGAGCGGTGGGGATGTTGCCGCCAATGCGCTGGGAGGTGCCATTGGGGGCGGCCTCTTCGGGGCCGCGGAAAGCATGTTTACTGGCAGGTTCACGCCGAAGCCTTGTCCGACCGGTGGACTACGGAAGGGAGCTAAAGTGTATAGGGTGTTCGGCGGCGATGCTAGGGGAGAGGGAAGTTTTTGGACAACCGTAAACCCGGAATCAGTGTATGATTTCCGCGCTGCTGCAGGATTGCCTGGAAACAACGCAGGTAATTGGGTAGCACAAGGTCGAATCACTAGCACTGTAGGTGTGAGGTACGGACCTGCTGCTCCTGGCCCCACGACTCCGCCAGGAGCGATACAGGTTCCGGAAGTTGTCTTCATTCCCGGTACTTCAGTGAATCAGGTACAGATTATAAGCGTTTATAATGTTGCAAAGCCATTCTAATAGGCCTGACTATTTTTTGACGACAGTCGGCGAATTTTCGGAACTTGCTGCCCCAAGAGCCTGTTTTGTGAAAGGGCGTCTACATAATTCCACGCGAAATGATTATGCCTTGGTGGAAATTGAACCACCTTTAAGCGGTCAAGGATTTGGTATCCTGGGACAAGACATTATTTGTTTGCTTTTATCTACAAAGATTAAAGGAGAAACCCTTTTCCCGATCCAGCAGTGGCCATCCCCAGTTTACGTAGCTCGAATACTGGATGAGTCCATTCTCGAGACATTAAGCTTTAAGGCCAATCAAGTCGAAGTAATAGCATGGGGTTTCGTGTATCCAAGCTTCGAGGAGGCGGCTAATGCTGCCAGCCAGTTTTGATTATATTTTTAAGTGGATAGGATTTGAGATGAAGAAACCTCAAGAAATCAAAGTCCCAGAGATTCGCTATGTGGGCGAGCAAAATGGAGAGCCAGAGCAAGATTTAAAACAACGACTTTGCCGGTTTTTTGAGCGTGATCCAAGTGTAAAGGCGGCTTATCTGGCGAGAGTTAATTATGGTCATGCACAACAGGTTGGTGTGGCGCTTTGTCTAAAAACAGTGTTCGGGCCGGACAAGGGCCTTGTAGAGAAAATTGGAGCGATATTTGCGGCAGTTTTTAATGCCAGTGAGCACCTTGATATACTCTTTCTCGACGAATCACAGGAGAGTGATCTGCGCAAAGTGTGCAGTTCGTTCTATAATAGGCAAACGTGAAAAAATTCAGCAAACGGGTAAATTGCATGTCGGAAGTTACTTTTTTCGCGCTGGCGGAAGGGCATCCAAGTCCAGAATAATCGAACGCACGCCCAACCCCTTAATCTGGTAAGGGAATTGCGGCACACAAAAGCCGCACGGAAATTGCAGCCATGTGGCAGCCCAGCGGCACCGGTGTGGCGGAGGGTAGCACACGCTGGCATGAGAAGCGCGAAGACCTTTCCCCGAAGTTAGTTTGTTGCGGCAAAGCCGGCGGTTTTCCCTCTCTCCCCTGAAAAACCGCCGGCTTTGTCCCCACCGCAACAAAACCGGTTGGCCCCACCTCCTTGGCTTACGTTTCTTCGCGTGGTTCCCCAGGGTTTTCCCCAGGGGGGCTGTCGGCCGCGAATCCACTCTGCGCCGGGCACACCTCAGCCTTAAGCGGCGTCTTTGCTGATGGGGGTGACGGTAATTTGGGCGACGCGGGTTGGGGCGGGATCGAGATGGGCGTAACGATCCGGGAGGGTGCGGACGGCCAGCAGTTGGCCTTCGCGGAGTTCATCGGCGATACGCCCAAGGCGCCAGCCGAGCAGCGCGATATCGGCGGTGGCAAAAGCCAGGGTTAACTTCTCCGGTGGTCCCGGCGAATGGCCGCTATCGCCCTCGCCGGCCTCCGGGTACGGCTCCAGCCGATAATGCAGGAGTTGGCCGGTGTGAAATCCCAATCGCTGGTTGGCGTCGGGGTAGAACTCGACGTACGCGTGGGCTTTTTCCAGGGAGACGAAGCATTCGTTGTCTTTGAAGCGGATCAAGGAGGCCATGGGCGTTTTAGATTTTGAGGCTCCGGGGCGGGGCGTGGATGATGGGCGGCATCTTCTGCTCCGGCTGGCCGGCGGCGGTCGGGGTCAATCCGGGGTGTTCGGCCATCTTTCCGATCGGTTCGATTGTTAGTACCTGACATTTTGGCGATAAATTTGGCGATGAAAAGTCATACATAGCCTAACTCTTC
>ERZ795054.514-NODE-514-length-48042-cov-23.088920_pt1 | contig 48042 bp, 44 predicted proteins | sample MGYA00375138_ERZ795054 | MGnify/ENA primary metagenome ERZ795054 (study PRJEB30183, sample SAMN05720215) | anaerobic digester metagenome | isolation source: active sludge of municipal wastewater-treating anaerobic digesters | place: USA | collected 2014-12-23 ... | reverse complement strand
GCCCCTGCCCTTCTAGAATGCGGACATGAGTCCGGAACTGCTCGTGCGCGTCAATGGTGAAGCCCGCCGTCTGCCTGCCGGCACCAGCGTGGCCGCCTTGCTCGGCACGATGGAACTCGGGGCCCGGCGCGTGGCGGTCGAGGTCAACGACGAGATCGTGCCGCGCAGCCGGCACGGGGCCACCGTGCTGACCGAAGGCGACCGGGTCGAGATCGTGGTGGCCGTGGGGGGCGGGTGATGCACAAGGAACACGTGTTCGAGGGCGAGCTGCGCTGGACGGGCGAGAGCCGGGCGACGGAACACGGCCTGGCGATCGGGCGCCGCTTCCGGCTCGACTTCCCGGGCAAGGAGCCGATCGAGGGCGCCTCGCCCGCCGTGTTCAAGGGCGACGACGCCTTCCACAACCCCGAGACGCTGATGGTGGCCTCGCTCATGGCCTGCCATCACCTGACCTATCTTTCGCTGTGCGAGCGCGCCGGCATCGCGCTGGCGGCCTACGCCGACCAGGCGGTGGGCCGGCTCGGGATGCGCGAGGGCCGCATGCAGATGACGGCCGTGGCCCTGCGCCCGCAAGTGCAGGTGGCGCGCGCCGAGGACGCGCAGCGCGCGCTCGAACTGCACGCCAAGGCGCACGCCAATTGCTTCATGTCGAACTCCGTCAACTTCGAAGTCACCGTCGAGCCGGTCGTCAGCGCCTGAAGTCGGCTCGGGCAAGGCCCACACCATGTCAGACCAACTCACCATCGGCGCGCGCAGCTACCGCTCGCGCCTGCTCCTGGGCACCGGCAAGTACCGCGACCTCGACGAGACGCGCCGCGCCGTGGAGGCCAGCGGCGCCGAGATCATCACCGTGGCGATCCGCCGCACCAACATCGGCCAGAACCCGGGCGAGCCCAACCTGCTCGACGTGCTGCCGCCTGCGCGCTACACGATCCTGCCCAATACCGCCGGCTGCTACAGCGCCGAGGACGCGATCCGCACCCTGCGCCTGGCGCGCGAACTGCTCGACGGCCACGCCCTGGTCAAGCTCGAGGTGCTGGGCGACGCGCAGTCGCTCTACCCCAACATGCCCGAGACCCTCAAGGCGGCCGAGGTCCTGATCCGTGAGGGCTTCGAGGTCATGGTCTATTGCAGCGACGATCCCATCCAGGCCCAGATGCTCGAGGCCATGGGCTGCGTGGCGGTGATGCCGCTGGCCTCGCTGATCGGTTCGGGCATGGGCATCCTCAATCCCTGGAACCTGCAGCTCATCCTCGAGCGCGCCAAGGTTCCGGTGATCGTCGACGCCGGCGTGGGCACCGCCTCGGACGCGGCCATCGCGATGGAACTGGGCTGCGCCGGGGTGCTCATGAACACCGCCGTGGCCAAGGCGCGCGAGCCGGTACTGATGGCCGAGGCCATGCGCCTGGCGGTTGACGCGGGGCGCAAGGCCTATCTGGCGGGCCGCATGCCGCGCAAGCTCTACGCGGCCAGTGCCTCATCGCCCGGCGCGGGGATGATCGGCACGAGCGCCACGTGAGCGGCTCCACGCCCGCGCGACTGCTGCAGCCGGTCGTCAACGCACCCGAGGCCCTCGTTGAGGCTCCTGAGGCCCCTGAGGCTGCCGACGCGGCGCCGCAGGACGGTGACATCAGCGCCACCGACGCGCTGCGTACGCGCCACATCCGCTCCTTCGCGATGCGGCGTGGCCACGTCAGCGCCGCACAGAAGCGCGCCCTCGAGGAGGTGCTGCCGCGCCTGGCCGTGCCCTACCAGTCAACGCCGCTGTGCCTGAACACCACCTTCGGCCGCAGCGCACCGGTGGTGCTCGAGATCGGCTTCGGCATGGGCGAGACCACCGCGGCGATCGCTCAGGCCCACCCGGAACTCGACTTCCTGGGCTGCGAGGTCTACGTCGCGGGCGTGGGCGCGCTGGCCAAGCGGGTGGCCGAGATGGGGCTGAACAACGTGCGCATCGTGCAGCACGACGCGGTGGAGGTCGTGCGCGACATGATCGCGCCCGACAGCCTGGCCGGCGTGCACATCTACTTTCCCGACCCTTGGCACAAGGCGCGCCACCACAAGCGCCGGCTCGTCGCGCAGCCCTTCATCGGCCTGCTCGCCTCGCGCCTCGCGCCGGGCGGATACCTGCATTGCGCCACCGACTGGGAGCACTACGCCGAGCAGATGCTCGCCGTGCTTTCGGCCGAGCCGCGACTGGCCAACCCGCACGCGGGCTACGCACCCGCTCCCGCCAACCCGCTCGTGACCCGCCCCACGACCAAGTTCCACGCCCGCGGCGAGCGCCTGGGCCATGGCGTGTGGGACCTCGTCTTCCGCCGCGTGACCTGAGGTGACGCCGCGTCAGCGCGGCGTGACGCGGCGTGCCGCGAATGCGGCCAAGCCCCTGGGCTTGTCGCGCCTTCGGGTGATCACAGGCGAGCGGTGACTTGCCACAATCGGCGCATTCCCTCTCCACCTTGGCCCTGCGGGGCCACACGGGCATGCTAGGCGCACACCCCGTCACCGATGCCGAGCTCGCCGAGCTCGCGACTCGCGTGGCGGAACTCTCCGACACCGATCCCGCCTGCTGCATCGAGCACGCCGGGCAGGTGATCGCCGTGGTCGAGGCGGCCGGCAACCGCGCCCTGCTGGGACGCATGCTCTGCGACCGCGGCTACGCCTACTCCGAGGTGCATCAAGGCGCGCATGCCGCCGCCGACTACCAGCGTGCGCTCGAGATCTCGTTCGAGCTCTCGGACCTCGAGCTCGAGGCAATCGCGCGCAACGGGCTGGGCAACGTCAAGGCCCACGCGTGCGACTTCACGCAGGCGCTGGCGCACTACGAGACGGCGCTGCGCATCCGCCGCCAGCGCGAGGACAGCCGCGGCGTGATCTCGTGCCTCAACAACATCGCCAGCTGCCACACCTCGCTGCTCCAGTTCGATCACGCGGACTCCCTGTACCGCGAAGTGCTGACGCTGGCGCAGCAGCAGGACGACCGCGACATCCAGGCGATCACGCTGATCAACCTGGCCGAGATGCACGTGTCGCACGCCGAGATGCTTGCCGAGCGAAGCGCCGGCGACCGCGAGGGCCTGGTCCAGGCCGCCGTGGCCGACGCCCGCGCCGCCGCGCGCATCGCGCGCGAGCTCGACAACGACGCGTGGTTCGTCGCCGCGGCCAACCCTCTGGCCCACGGCCTGCTGCTCTCGGGCGAAGTGCTGGAGGCCACGAGCCTGGCCGAGTACTCGCTCGCAGTCGCACCGCGGCTGGGCCTGGTCAGGGAGACGGTGGTGGCGCGCGTGCTCCTGGGGCGCCTGCTGCTGGCGCGCGGCGAGGCCGCCGCGGCGGTGGGCAAGCTCCAGCACGCCTGCGCCGAGGCCGAGTCCACCGCCCTGCGCGAGCCCCTGCGCGACGCCCTGCGGGCGCTGGCCGACGCGCAGGCCGCCTGCGGCCAGAGCGAGGCCGCGCTCGCCACCTTCCGTCGCTATCACCGGATCGCGCTCGCCTTGCGCGACCGCGTCGCCGAGCAGCGCGCCGAGGCGCTCGCGGCAAGCCTGCAGCTCGATCGCACGCGTCGCCAGGCGGAAGTCGAGCGCTCGCGCGCGCTCGAACTCGAGACCGCCAACCGCGCCCTGCTCACCCAGGCCCTGCAGGATCCGCTCACCGGCCTGCCCAACCGCCGGCACCTCGAGCTCGAGCTCGAGCGTCTGCTCGCTCACGGCGCGCCGGTGGCCTTCGTGATCGCCGACGTCGATCACTTCAAGGCCGTCAACGACAGCTATTCGCACCCCGTGGGCGACGCGGTCCTGCGCGAAATCGGCAACCTGCTGCGCCAGTACTGCCGCGACGGCGACTTTGCCGCGCGCCTGGGCGGCGAGGAGTTCGCGCTGGTGCTGGGAGGCGTGGACTGCGAGATCGCGGCGGCCATCTGCGAGCGCATCCGCAGCGCGCTCGCGCGCCACGACTGGGCGGCGCTGCACCCAGCGCTGCACGTGAGCATGAGCTTCGGCGTGGCCAGTTCGAGCGGCAGCGGCGACGGCCTCAGCAGCCTGTTCGCACGCGCCGACGCGGCCATGTACCGCGCCAAGCGCGCCGGCCGCAACCGCGTGCTGACCGAGTCGCAGTTCTAGGCGCTACTCGTTCCAGCTCACCACGCCGGTGACGGCGGTGATCAGGATGATCAGGCCGAAGGCGATGCGGTACCAGCCGAACACCCGGTAGTCGTGCGCCGCCACGTAGCGCAGCAGCCAGCGCACCACCAGCATGGCCGCCAGGAAGCTGAAGACGAAACCGGTGGCGAGCACCGGCAGGTCCGCCGCGCTGAGCTCGTGGCGCGCCTTGTAGAGCGCGTAGACCGAGGCTCCGATGACCGTCGGGATGGCCAGGAAGAAGGAAAACTCGGTCGCCGCGGTGCGCGACAGGCCCGTGAGCAGGCCGCCGATGATGGTCGAGCCCGAGCGGCTCGTGCCCGGGATCAGCGCAAAGCACTGGAACAGCCCCACCTTCAGCGCGTCGGTCCAGCGCATGTCGTCCATGCGCGTCACGCGCGGCGCGTAGCCCGGCCGGGCGTGGGCGCGCTCCACCAGCAGGATGATGATCCCGCCCACGATCAGCGCGATGGCCACCGGCACCGCGAAGAACAACACGCTCTTGATGTACTTCGAGGCCAGCACCCCCACGATGGCGGCCGGCAGAAAGGCGATCACCACGTTCAGCGCCAGACGCTGCTGCACCGGCTCGGACGCCAGTCCGCGCAGCACCGCCGCGAGCCGGGCGCGGAAGTCCCAGCACACGGCGAGGATCGCGCCCGCCTGGATGGCGATGATGAAGGTCTCGCGGTTGGGAGCGGCGAAGCCGATCAGATCCTCGAAGACGATCAGGTGCCCAGTCGAGGACACCGGCAGGAACTCGGTGAGTCCCTCGATGATGCCCAGCAGGGCCGCCTTGAAGTAGAAGAGCCAGTCCACGCGCGCGCTTTCGAGTTGGGTGAGGGTGGATTATCGCCGCGAGCGCGATCCGCCCCGCCGGGCGCCTCCGCCGCCGCGTGCCAGCGTGTTGCGCGCCGTGGCTCCGGCAGCGCGAGTGCGCCTCAGCGCGGCACGAGTGCGACGCTCAGGCCCCAGCGATTCACTTGCACGCCGGTGGCGCGGTAGAGCTCATCGCCGCGCCGCAACTGCGCTGGATCGAAGCTCAGCAGCGGCAGGCGGCCGAGCGCGTCGCCCGCCTTGCCTCGGTTCGCGTCGCCGGCACTGAGGTTCAGGAAGGGCAGTCCGCGCAGGCTGAAGTCCTCGATGCGCGCGTCCTCGAGTTCGAGCCCGTCGCCGGCCGCGTTGAGCACCGGTCGGCCGGTGATCGCCAGACGCGCAGACAGCGGCAGCCGCGTGCTGCCCGCCGGCAGGTGCGCGGTCCAGGCGAGCTCGACGCGCTCGCTCGCGGTGAGGAAGCCCACCTTCGGACCCTCCACCTGCAAGCCCTCGAGCTGCCGGGTCAGGCTCGATACGCCCTCGAACCGCGCCTCGATGTCGGAGGCCGACAGGCGCAGCACCGGCGGTCCGAAACCCACGCAGCCGGCCAGCAGCAGGACGGCGACCAACATCAGGAAAGTCGAATTCAGACTGCGTCGCATGCTCACTCCAGCGCTCAGAGCGCGGGTTCATTCGTAGCGCAAGGCCTCGATCGGCAGCAGGCGGCTCGCCTTGCGAGCGGGGTAGAAGCCGAAGAAGACCCCCACGCCGGCCGAGAAGCCGACCGCGAGCGCGATCGCCTGCGGGGTGATGTCGGTGCGCCAGCCCGCGAACTCGCCGATCAGGTAGGACGCGCCGGCGCCCAGCAGGATGCCCACCAGTCCGCCGATCATGGACAGCGTGATGGCCTCGACCAGGAACTGCTTGAGGATGTCCTTGGCGCGCGCCCCCACCGCCATGCGCAGGCCGATCTCGCGGGTGCGCTCGGTCACGCTCACCAGCATGATGTTCATGATCCCGATGCCGCCCACCAGCAGGCTCACCGAGGCCACCGCCCCGAGCAGCAGGGTGAGCACGCGGCTCGAGGCCTCCTGCGCCTGCAGCAGTTCGGTGAGGTTGCGGATCGTGAAGGGGTCCTCGGCGCCGGGCTGCACGCGCAGGCGCTGGCGCAGCAGCTCGCGCATGCCCTCTTCCACGCCCTTCATGTCGACGCCGTCGGCCACCTTCACCGACACCGCGCCGATGCGCTTGAGGCGCCCCTGCGACTGCCCCAGCACGCGGTTGCGCGCCGTGGAGATGGGCATGAGCACGATGTCGTCCTGGTCCTGGCCCACCGCGTTCTGACCCTTGCGGTCGAGCACGCCGATGATGGTCAGCGGCACCTTGCGCACCCGGATCACCTGGTCCACCGGGTCGGCGTCGCCGAAGAGCTTCTCGGCCGTGGTCTGGCCGATCAGCGCCACCTTGCCCGCGCCGCTGATCTCGGCGTCCTCGAAGGCGCGGCCCGAGGCGATTCCCCAGTCGCGCGCGGTGAGGTAGTCGTTATTGGTGCCGAAGAACTGCGTGGCCCAGTTGCTGTTGCCCGCCACCACCTGGCCCGAGCCGCGCACGCTGGGCGCGGCCACCACCACGCCCGGCACGTCGCGGGCGATCGCCGCCGCGTCGTCCTCGCTCAGGGTCTGGGCCGCCCCCGTGCCCAGGCGCACGCCGCTGGCGGTGGTCGAGCCGGGGAACACCAGGATCAGGTTCGAGCCCAGGTTCTTGATCTGGTCGCGCACCCGCTCCTGCGCGCCCGAGCCGATGGCGATCATGGCGATCACCGCGGCCACGCCGATGATCATCCCCAGCATGGTCAGCGCGGAGCGCAGCTTGTTCACGCGCAGCGCCTTGAGCGCGATGCGCAGCACCGCCGCGAGATTCATGCCGCCGCTCCGGTGCCCTGCCCGTCGAAGGCGGCGAGCGCCGCCTCGGCGTCAAGCGGCACCTGGCGAGCGTCGTTGCGCACGCGGCCGTCGCGGAAGCTGATCAGCCGGCCGGCGAAGTCGGCCACGTCGTGCTCGTGGGTCACCAGCACCACCGTCAGTCCGCCGCGGTTGAGCCCCTGCAGCAAGGCCATGATCTCGAGCGAGGTGCGCGAGTCGAGCGCGCCGGTGGGCTCGTCGGCGAGGATCAGCGAGGGGTTGTTCACCAGTGCGCGGGCGATCGCCACGCGCTGCTGCTGACCGCCCGACAGCTGCGAGGGCTGGTGATCCATGCGCGCTCCCAGCCCCACCTTGGCCAGGCACTGCGCCGCCCGTTCGCGGCGCTCCCGCAGCGGCACGTGGGCGTACACCAGCGGCAGCTCCACGTTCTCGAGCGCGCTGGTGCGCGCCAGCAGGTTGAACTGCTGGAACACGAAGCCGATGCGCTGGTTGCGGATGCCCGCGAGCTCGTCGACGCTCATCACGCCGACATCCTCGCCGGCGAGCCGGTAGCGCCCGGCGCTGGGCCGGTCCAGGCAGCCGACCATGTTCATGAAGGTCGACTTGCCCGATCCCGAGGGGCCCATCACCGCCACGAACTCGCCCTCCGCGATCGACAGGCTCACGCCGTCGAGCGCGTGCACGGTCTGGTCGCCCAGCACGTAGTCCTTGCGCAAGTCCTCGACCTCGATCAGCGCGGCCATGGCGGTGCCTTCAGAACATCATCCGCGGCGGCCCGCCGGCCTTGGGCGCGCTGGCGCCCGGAGCCGGCCCCTGCATGCCGGTGAGCACCTCGGTGCCCTCGGCCAGCCCCTCGCCCGAGACCTCGGTGGCGGTGCCGTCGGACAGTCCCGCGCGCACCTCGACCGCGCGCGGCTTGCCGTCGGCGTCGAGCACCCAGACGCGGCCGCGCGTGGCCTGCGCGGAGCGCCCCGCCATCTCGGCGGTGATCTGTGCGTAGCGCTCCTTCTGCTCGGGACGCAGGATCTCCTCGATGCGCGCGCGGCTCTCGGCGCGGGCCGCGGCCATCGCCTTGCCGCGGGCCTCCTCGGGCAGGTCGCGCGCCGCGGCGAACTTGGCGCGCGTATCGGCCAGGATGAGATCGAGCCTGGCCTGCTGCGCCTCGTCGAGTTTGAGCTCGCCCACCAGACGATCGCGCAGCTGCCCTGCCTGGCCGCCGGCGCCCGGCGCGGCCGCAGCCGCCTTGGCCGCGCCCGCCGCCTCGCCGCCCTTGGCATCGGCCTTGCCGGGCGCGCCCTTGGCGTCGGCTGCGCCCTCGCCCGGCGGGCGGAAGCGCAGCGCGGCATTGGGCGCCTTGAGCACCGACTCGCGCGTGTCGGTCACGATGCGCACGTTGGCCGTCATGCCGGGCATGAGCGCGCCGTCGGGGTTGGCCGCGCTCACCAGCGCGGTGTAGGTGATCACGTTCTGGGTGTTGGTCGCCGCCTTGCGCACCTGCTTGATCTCGCCGCTGAACTGCCGGCCCGGATACGCGTCCACGGTGAAGGTGGCGCGCTGGCCGGGCCGCACGCGGCCCACGTCGGCCTCGTCGATCGAGGTCTCGACCTGCATGTCGCGCAGGTCCTTGGCGATCAGGAACAGCTCGGGCGCCTGCAGGCTCGCCGCCACGGTCTGGCCCACGTCCACGCTGCGCTTGATCACCACGCCGTCGACCGGCGCGCGGATCTCGGTGCGACCCAGGTCCACGCGGGACGAGGCGAGCTGCGCCTCGCGCTGCTTGACCACCGCCTGGGCGTTGCGCAGCTCGGCCGCGGCCAGGTCGTAGCCCGCCTGCTTGGCGTCGAGCTCGGCGCCGGACACGAAATTCTTGGCTACCAGCTCGCGGGTGCGCGCGAGCTCGCGCTGGGCGTTGGCCAGCGCCACCTTGCCGCGGCCCTCGTTGGAGCGCGCCGCCTCGAGGTCGGCCTCGGCCTGGCGCACGCGGTACTGGAAGGTCTCGGGGTCGATGCGCGCGATCAGCTGGCCCTGCTTGACGAGCGAGTTGAAGTCGGCGAAGAGCTCCTTGATCTGCCCCGAGACCTGGCTGCCCACCTGCACCGAGGTCACCGGATTGACCGTGCCCGAGGACGAGACGCTGGCCGTGATCGGCCCCTTCTCGAGCTTCGCCGTGCGGAACTTGGGGGCGTCCGCGCCGCTGGCCGAATTCCACCACCACCATCCCGCGGCGCCGGCCGCGATCAGCACGAGCACCGCGAGAACGCGGGGCCGCCAGAGGGACGAGACTTGCATGTCGGGAGAGCCCGCTCGTAGGGAAGCGGGGATTGTAGGGGCAGGCGCACAGGCGCCGGCCCGGCGCCGGGCGGCCTGTTACAGGGACTTACAGGAGGGTCTTGCGCACTCTTGATGGCGCGCGCGCGGGGCGCGTTGCGCACCCCGCGCCAGCTCGCTCAGTTGGCGACGATCACCCCGCAGGCCAGGCGCGGCCCCGAGTTGCCGGCGGGCTGGCTGGTGAAGTCGTCGGGGTCGCGGTGCACGATCACGCTGCGCCCGATCACGTTGGCCGCTCCGCTGCCCACGGCCAGCAGGGGAGTCTCGACAGTAAAGGTGGCCACGCCCTCGCCGTTGGCCTTCAGGTTGGGCAGATCGCCGGCGTGGCGCTCGGGCGTGCCCTGATGCGCGTGCGGCTTGCCGGTGGGGTTGAAGTGCCCGCCAGCGCTCACCCCGTCGCCCGAACTGCAATCGCCCTTCTCGTGCACGTGGAAGCCGTGCTCGGCGTTCGGCTTGAGGCCGCGCACGTCGCCAGTGACCTGAACCTTGTCGCCCATCTGCTGGAAGCGCACGGTGCCGGTGACCGTGTTGCCCTTGGTGGGTTCGAGCTTGGTCACGGCCTTGGGGCCCGGGGTCACCGAGGCGCAAGCCGACAGGACGGCCGCGGCGGACAGGGCGATCAGAAGCTGGCGCATGGGGAATCTCCGGAGGATGGAAGCCTCAACTTAGCGCAGGCACCGCCCGCCGGCTAGCCCCGCGCCGGTCGGCAGCGCTTGCGGCGGCGCAAATCCCCACCGGGCGCAGGCTGTTAGGGTCGCGCGGATGCACACGCCCCCCAGCTACGCCGAGCTCGCCCGCGAGCTTCGCCAGGTCCTGCCGCCCGCGCAGGTGATCACCGACGCACTGCGCCGCCTGGCCTGGGGCACCGATGCGAGCTTCTACCGGCTCGTGCCCCAGGTGGTGGTGACGGTGCACGACGAGGCCGAGCTGCGCGCCGCCCTGGCCGCCTGCCGGCGCCACCGCGCGCCCTGCACGCTGCGCGCGGCGGGCACCTCGCTGTCCGGGCAGGCGATCTCGGACTCGGTGCTGCTGCGCATGGGCGAAGGCTTTCGCGCCGTCGAGATTGCGCCCGACGCCGCCACGGTGCGCCTGGGCGCCGCGGTGGTGGGCGCGCACGCCAACCGCCTGCTCGCGCCCCACGGCCGCAAGATCGGCCCCGACCCGGCCTCGATCGACGCCGCTCACGTGGGGGGCATCGCCGCCAACAATGCCAGCGGCATGTGCTGCGGCACGCGCGACAACAGCTACCACACGCTCGCGGCGCTGCGTGTCGTGCTGGCCGACGGCGCGGTGCTCGACACGGCGCTGCCGGCCTCGGTGGCGGCCTTCCGGGCCAGTCACGCCGAACTGCTGATCGGCCTGGCCACGCTGGCGCGCCGCGTGCGCGGCGACGAGGCGCTGGCCGCGCGCATCCGCCACAAGTACCGCATGAAGAACACCACGGGCTACGGCCTCAACGCCCTGGTGGACTTCGAGGATCCGATCGACATCCTCGCGCACCTGATGATCGGCTCCGAGGGCACGCTGGGCGCGATCACCCACATCACCTACCGGACCGTGCCCGACCACGCGCACGCCGCCACGGCGCTGGTGTTCTTCGCCAGCCTCGCGGCGGCCTGCGAGGCAGTGACGCGGCTGGCTGCCACGCCCGTGGCGGCGGTGGAACTGATGGACCGCGCGGCGCTCGCCGCCGTGGAGTCCAAGCCGGGCATGCCCGCGCAGATCGCCGCGCTGGGCTCGGACGCCGCCGCCCTGCTGGTCGAGACGCGCGCCGCCGACGCCGCGACGCTCGCCGCGCAACGCGTGCAGATCGAGCAGGCGCTGGGCTCGGGCACCACGGTGGGCGCGGTGGAGTTCACCTCCGACCCGGCGCTCGCCGCCAAGTACTGGAAGGTGCGCAAGGGCACCTTCACCTCGGTGGGCGCGGTGCGGGCCACGGGCAGCACCGTGATCATCGAGGACGTGGCCTTCCCGGTGGCGCGGCTGGCCGAGGCCACGCTCGACCTGCAGCGCCTGCTGCACGGCCACGGCTACCGCGAGGCGATCATCTTCGGCCACGCGCTCGAGGGCAATCTGCACTTCGTCTTCACCCAGGACTTCGGCAGCCGCGCCGAGGTCGAGCGCTACGCCGCCTTCATGGAAGCGGTGGCGCGTCTGGTGGTGCAGGACTACGACGGCGCGCTCAAGGCCGAGCATGGCACCGGGCGCAACATGGCGCCCTTCGTCGAGCTCGAGTGGGGGCGCGAGGCGCTGCTGGTGATGCACGAGATCAAGCGCCTGTTCGACCCCGAGGGCCTGCTCAACCCCGGCGTGATCCTCAATGACGATCCCGCAGCGCACGTGAGTCACCTCAAGCCGCTGCCGCCCGCCGATCCGATCGTCGACAAGTGCATCGAGTGCGGCTTCTGCGAGCCCAAGTGCCCCTCTGCCGGACTCACGCTCAGCCCGCGCCAGCGCATCACCTCCTGGCGCGAGATCCAGCGCCGCCAGGCCGCGGGCGAGGACGCCACGGAGCTCGAGGCGGAGTACGCCTACGCCGGCCTGGCCACCTGCGCCGCCTGCGGCTTGTGCGCCACCGCCTGCCCTGTGGAGATCGAGACCGGCAAGCTGATCAAGGCCCTGCGTGCCCAGGCCGCGGGCAACACCGCGCGCGACGTCGCGTCCTGGGTGGGTGGGCACTACGGCGGCGTGACCGCTGGCGTGCGCGCCGGGCTCGCCGCGGCCGACACTCTGCACGGAGTGCTGGGCACCGCCAACATGAGCGCGCTCACCGGCAGCGTGCACCAGCTCTCGGGCGGACGCATCCCTCGCTGGAGTCCGCTCACGCCGCGCGCGGCGCGCTTCACGGCGCGCTCCGATGCGGCCGGCGAGCGCCTGGTCTACTTTCCGAGTTGCGCGGCGCGCGCCATGGGACCGGCGCGCGGCGACGAGCACACCGAGAGCCTGCCCGACGTCACCGCCCGCGTGCTGCGCAAGGCCGGCTGGGGCCTGGTCTATCCGGCGGGCATGGACGCGCTGTGCTGCGGCCAGCCCTTCGAGAGCAAGGGCCTGATGGACGCGGCCGACGCCAAGAGTGCCGAGCTCGAGGCCGCGCTGCGCGCCGCCAGCGAGGACGGCCGCCTGCCGATCGTGTTCGACACCAGCCCCTGCGCCTACCGCATGAAGCGCTGGCTCGAGGGCCGGCTGGCGATCCTCGACATCTCGGAGGCCCTCGAGCGCCTGGTGCTGCCACGCGTGCGGATCGCGCCGCGCGCCGAGACCGTGGCCCTGCACCCGGTATGCAGCGTGGTCAAGCAAGGCCTCACCGACACGCTGGCGCGCGTGGCCGGCGCCTGCGCCAGCCACGTGGTCCAGCCCGCCGAGGTGGGCTGCTGCGGCTGGGCGGGCGACAAGGGCTTCACGGTGCCGCAGCTCAACGAGCACGCGCTGCGCCACCTGGCCCGGGCGCTGCCGACCGACTGCCGCAGCGGCTACAGTACGAGCCGCACCTGCGAGATCGGCCTGTCGGAGCGCTCGGGACGGCCGTACCGCTCCATCGTCACCCTGGTCGACGCCTGCGCGTCACCGCTCAAGGACAGCTCATGAACCCACAGATCGACCTCGAAGGCCGGCCGCCGCTGACCGATGCCGAGATCGACGAGCTCGACCGCCTGCTCGCCAGCGTCCCGGAGGACTACGACCCGCTCGATGTCGGGATGCTCGACGGCTTTCTGGCCGGCGTGCTGCTCAATCCCCGCACCATCCCCGAGGCCGAGTGGCTGCCGCGCGTGTTCGATGCCCAGGGCCGGTCGGGCGCCGCGCCCAGCGACGCGGCGCGCGCGCTCGACCTGATCCGCCGCCGCGAGCGCGAGATCGCCGCCGCCATCGCCGCGCGCGACGCCTTCGAGCCGGTGATCTTCCCGCTCGCCGATGACGAGACCGACGAACCGCTGACCGGCGCCGAGGGCATCGCCGCGCTCGAACCCTGGGCGGTGGGCTTCATGAACGCGCTCGAGACCTTCCCCGGGGTGCTCGAGCACGCCGACCCCGCGCTGTGGCGGCCGCTGGCCGGCGTGCTGCGTCACCTGCCCGCCGAGGACCAGGAAGGGGAACTGGCCGAGCTCAAGGCCGCCATCGAGCACGAAGCGCCGCTGGCCGACCTCGACGAGGCGCTCGAGCACCTGATCGTGGCCGTGCTCGAGGTCGCCGACGTCACCCGGCCGCGCCGCCCGCTGGTGCGCGAGACCCCCAAGGTCGGCCGCAACGATCCCTGCCCCTGCGGCAGCGGCAAGAAGTACAAGGCCTGCCACGGCGCGACCTGAGCGGCGCGGCAGCCGCAACGCGCCGCCGTTGGATCAACCGCGCGGGCGCGCCCCGTGCTGCGGCCCGAGCGGCGCGGTGGGACGCGCTCAGTCGTACACCGGCTCGTACATGTGGGCGCGCACCTCGGCCAGCAGGTCGGCCGGGCGCGGCGCGGCGGCGAGTCCCCGCTCGTAGGCCACCCCCGCCACCGCCGCAGCGATGTGCGCCGACACCTCGCGCACCTTGGCCAGCGGCGGGTACAGGCTGCCCTGCGCGAGGTCGGCCTCGCCGACCTGCTGCGCCAGGGTGCGCGCCGCCACCAGGAACATCTCGTCGGTGACCTCGCGCGCCCGCGAGACGATCGCACCCAGGCCGATGCCCGGGAACACGTAGGAGTTGTTGCCCTGGCGCGGCACGCGGCGCTGCCCGTCGAACTCCACCGGTGCGTACGGGCTGCCCGAGGCATAGAGCGCGCGCCCGCCCGTGTGCCGGTAGGCGTCGGCCGGCGTGCACTCGCACTTCGAGGTCGGGTTCGACAGCGCGAACACCAGCGGCCGCTGGTTGATGCGCGCGAGCGTGGACAGCACCCTCTCGTCGAAGGCCCCCGGCGCCGCGGCCACGCCCACGATGCCCGTGGGCTTCAGGGCCTCGATCGCCGCCGCGAAGTCGGTGATCGGCTCATGCCCATGGGCGTAGGCGACCTTGTGCGCAGCCAAGGTCGCGCGCCCCGCGGTGACCAGCCCCTGGCTGTCGAAGAGCCAACAGTGCGTGCGCGCCTCGGCGGGATCCATGCCCTCGGACACCAGCGCGGCGACCATCAGATCGGCGATGCCGGTGGCCGCCTCGCCGGCGCCCAGGAACAGCAGCCGCTGCCCGGCCAGGTGGCCGCCGGTGGCGCGCAGCGCCGAGAAGATCCCGGCCACGGCCACGGCGGCCGTGCCCTGGATGTCGTCGTTGAAGCAGGCCACGCGGCGGCGCCAGCGCTCGAGCAATTCGAACGCATGGTGATTGGCGAAGTCCTCGAACTGCACCAGCACGTGCGGCCAGCGCGCGCGCACGGCGGTGATGAACTCTTCGATCAAGGCGTCGTACTCGGCGCCGCGCAGGCGCGGCTGATCCAGACCGAGATACAGGGGATCGGCACGCAGGGCCTCGTTGTTGGTGCCCACGTCGATCAGCACCGGCAGCGCGCGCGCCGGATGGATGCCCGCGCAGGCGGTGTAGAGCGCGAGCTTGCCGATGGGGATGCCCATGCCGTTGGCGCCCAGGTCGCCCAGGCCGAGGATGCGTTCGCCGTCGGTGACCACGATGATGTCGACCTCGGGCTCGTGCCAGTTGGCGATCAGTTCGGCGACGCGTCCGCGATCGGCGCTGCTCAGGTACAGGCCGCGCGGGCGCCGGAACAGGTGGTCGAACTCCTGGCACGCCAGGCCCACCGTCGGCGTGTAGATGATGGGCATCGTCTCCTCGATGTGATCCATCACCACCCGGTAGTACAGCGTCTCGTTGCGGTCGTGCAGGGCCTCGAGCGCGACATAGCGGTTGATCGGCTTCTCGAGCGCGCGCAGGTTGTCCAACACGCGCCGCGCCTGCAACTCGAGCGTGATCGGACGCGGCGGCAGCAGGCCGCGCAGGCGGTAGCAGTCGCGCTCGGCCTCAGTGTGGGCGGTGCCGCGGTTGAGCAGCGGGTCGCGCAGGCGGGCGATGCCAGTGATCGGATCTTGTTTTTTCATGGTGTTCCTCCCTGGCGGCGCAGTGTGGACGCAAGAGGCGGCGCGCGCTTGATTCCGGGCAAGCGCGGCGCAGGTACGAGCCTAAGCCCCCGTGCCCGGCGCCGTCGCCCGGGTCTCGGCGGCCTCGCGGCGCAGCATGCGCAGGCGCAGGGTGTCGTACACCGGCAGGCCGCGCAGCAGCGTGGCGGCCAGCATGGCCGTGCCCGCAGCCGCGAGCATCGGCATGACTTGCGTGGTGGTGGCCGTCATCTCGACGATCAGCACGATGCCGGTGAACGGCGCGCGCACCACGGCGGTGAAGAAGGTCGACATGCCGATGATCGCGAAAGCCACCGGGTCGAGCGCGATGCCGAACACCGCATTGCACGTCCCCGCGAACAGCGCGCCCGCAGCCGCGCCCACCAGCAGCAAGGGCGCGAACAGCCCACCGGGCGTGCCCGCCGCATAGCTCAGTGGCCCGAGAAACCAGCGCACGGCGAGGATGACGAGCAGCGAGCCCAGCGGCATGCGGCCGTCGAGCACCGACTGGTTCAACTCGTCGCCGCCGCCCACGAGCAGCGGTTCGAACCACAGCAGCAGGCCCACCAGCGCGCCGATGGCCGCGGCCTTGAGTTCGGCTGGCACGCGCGGCCAGGCGTCCGCCAGGTCGAGCAGGCGCACCACGAAACGGTTGTAGCCCACGCCCAGCGCGCCCAGCAGGGCGCCGAGCGCCAGCACCGGCAGCACCGATTCGATGCCCAGGATCGGCGGCGGCTCGAGCAGGAAGTCCGGCTCGGCGCCGAGCATCAGCAGCGCCACGCCCGAGGCCGCCGAACACGCGAGCAGGCTGGCCACCGCCAGGCGCAGCGTGAAGGCGCGCCGTACCTCCTCGAAGGTGAAGAGCGCGCCTCCCATGGGCGCACTGAACGCCACCCCCAGGCCGGCCCCGGCGACGGCGGCGCTGAGGTCGCGCACGTCCTGCTCGATGAGCCGCGCCCAGCGAGCGAACGCGCTGCCGATTACCGCGCCCATCTGCACCGTCGGCCCCTCGCGCCCCAAGGCCAGGCCCGAACCCAGGGCCAGCGCCCCGCCGACGAACTTAACGGGCACCACTCGCAGCGTCGCGGGCGGCTCCTCGCCGCGCATCACCGCCTCGACGCGCTGCACGCCACTGCCCGCGGCCTCGGGCGCGAGGCGCACCAGGGCCCGGGCCGCCGCGGCGCACAGCGCCACGGCCAGCACCGGGACCACGAAGCCCCAGTCGCCGAACCGCTCTGACCAGCTCACGAGATCGGCACGCATTTCGGCCGCCGTCAGCAGCACGAGCCGGAAGGCGCCGCCCACCAGGCCGATGGCGCCGCCCGCCACCACGGCCACCAGCGCGAGCCGCACCAGGCCGCGCCGGCTCCGCTCGAGCTCGTCGACTTCCTGCTGCGCCTGCGCTTCGACCTGCTCGCGTTCGATCATCCAGGGCCCTTGCGACGGAGCGCGCTGGCCGCACTGGCCGCGGCACTGCCCCGCGGCGCGACGATAGCGCCCGCGCGGGGCCGATTGGGGTCGTCGTGGCGCGCAGCCCACGCGGCGTGCGCCACCACGGGTCGCCCCATCAGTTCAGGATCAGGGGCACGCGCCGTTCGGCGCTGCTGCAGCCGCCGTGCACGCCGATCTCGGTCCAGGGCGGCTCGGCGGGCAGGCGATCGACCAGCACCGCGTGGCCGGTAGGCACGAGCACATAGTCGCCGAGCCGGGCGCGCAGGCGCGGGTGCGGCTTGCCGGGACCGAACCAGCCGCGCTCGACGAGCGCGCCCGCGGGCACGCAGGCGAAGTGCGCGCCGAGCAACTCGGCCGCAGCTTCCTCGAAGTCGCGTTCGCAGCCCGGGCGAAGGTGCATCAGAGGCACGCGCGGCCCGCCGCACAGCGGCCGCGCCAGGCAGGAGGCCACGCGCGGGTAGTCCTCGAGGCGGAGCCGTTCGGCGGACGGAGGATCGATGAAGCCGTGATCCGCGGTGACCAACAAGCTCGCGCCGCGCGCGTGCAGGGCCTCGGCCAGGCGCGCGAACACAGCGTCGAGGCGCCGCGCCATGCGCTCGGCCTCGGCGCTCGCCACCCCCTTGGCATGGCAGGTCTGGTCGAAGCGGTCCTCGTAGACATAGACCAGGCCGCCGCGTCCCGCGCCGTCCACCGCCTCGAGCACCCGCGCCACCAGTTCCTCGTCGCCCGTGTAGCCCAGGGCCAGGGCACCCTGGTGCGCGCGCCGGCTGTAGGTCGACGCGGCCAGGCGCGCGGGCTGCACCGTCACCACCGGGCGCGCCGCACCGGCAAAGGCCGAGCGCCAGTCGTAGACCCGGCCCGCGTCGTCCAGGCGCGGCGCACTCGAGGCCGGATCGCGCGGGTCCAGCGGCAGGGCGCGGTAGATCTCGCCGAGTTCCTCGAAGTGCAGGAACCATTCGGGCACGCCGTGCTCGGCGACCGACAGGCCCGTGGTGAGCGTGGTCAGCGTGGGCGCGGTGCTCGAGGGAAAGAGCGCCTCGGCCTCGCCCGCCATCTGCCCGGCCAGGGCACCGTGCGGCACGAGCGATTGCAGAGGCTCCACGCCCAGCCCGTCGATCAGCCACACGACCAGGGTGGACGCACTCACGATGCGCTGGTGCACGCGCGCATCGGCCAGGGGCGCGTGGCGCGGCGCGCAACCCAGCGTCATCCCGATCGAGGCCGCGAGGTTGAGCAGGCTCGCGCCGGCAAAGCGCGGAGCCAGGCGGTCGAGCGGCGTCATGGCAAGCGCCGTGCGCTCAGGCGCGCGAGTAGAGCTCGGCTCCCTTCTTCACGAACTCGACCGCCTTTTCCTGCATGCCGCGCTTGACCGCCTCGGCCTCGTTGACGCCCTGCGCCGCGGCGTAGTCGCGCACGTCCTGGGTGATCTTCATCGAGCAGAAGTGCGGCCCGCACATCGAGCAGAAGTGGGCGTGCTTCATGCTCTCCTTGGGCAGGGTCTCGTCGTGGAAGTCGCGCGCGGTGTCGGGGTCGAGGCCGAGGTTGAACTGGTCGGCCCAGCGAAACTCGAAGCGCGCCTTCGACAGCGCGTTGTCGCGGATCTGCGCGCCGGGGTGGCCCTTGGCCAGATCGGCGGCGTGCGCGGCGATCTTGTAGGTGATGATGCCGTCCTTGACGTCCTTCTTGTTGGGCAGCCCCAGGTGCTCCTTGGGCGTGACGTAGCAGAGCATGGCGGTGCCGTACCAGCCGATCTGCGCCGCGCCGATGCCGCTGGTGATGTGGTCGTAGCCCGGCGCGATGTCGGTGGTCAGCGGCCCCAGGGTGTAGAACGGCGCCTCGTGGCAGTCGGCCAGCTCCAGCGTCATGTTCTCGCGGATCAATTGCATGGGCACGTGGCCCGGGCCTTCGATCATCACCTGCACGTCGTGCTGCCATGCGAGCTTGGTGAGCTCGCCCAGGGTCCTGAGTTCGGCGAGCTGGGCCTCGTCGTTGGCGTCGTAGATGCTGCCCGGCCGCAGGCCGTCGCCCAGGCTGAAGGCCACGTCGTAGGCCTTCATGACTTCGCAGATCTCCTCGAAGCGCTCGTAGAGGAAGCTCTCGCGGTGGTGCGCGAGGCACCACTTGGCCATGATCGAGCCGCCGCGGCTCACGATCCCGGTCATGCGCTCGGCGGTCATGGGAATGAAGGGCAGGCGCACGCCGGCGTGGATGGTGAAGTAGTCCACGCCCTGCTCGGCCTGCTCGATCAGGGTGTCGCGGAAGATCTCCCAGGTCAGCTCTTCGGCCTTGCCGTCGACCTTCTCGAGCGCCTGGTAGATGGGCACGGTGCCGATCGGCACGGGCGAGTTGCGCACGATCCACTCGCGGGTCTCGTGGATGTGCTTGCCGGTCGACAGATCCATCACCGTGTCGCCGCCCCAGCGGATCGCCCAGGTCATCTTCTCGACCTCCTCGGCGATGCCCGAGCTCACCGCCGAGTTGCCGATGTTGGCGTTGATCTTCACCAGGAAGTTGCGCCCGATGATCATCGGCTCGGTCTCGGGGTGATTGATGTTGGCGGGGATGATGGCGCGGCCGCGCGCCACTTCGGAGCGCACGAACTCGGGCGTGATCTCGGCTGGGATGGCCGCGCCGAAGCTCTGGCCCCGATGCTGGCGCAGCAGCATCCTGGCCATGCGCTCGCCCTTGGGCCCCAGCGCGCGCAGGCTCTCGACATAGGCCGCGCGGTTGAGGTTCTCGCGGATCGCGACGAACTCCATCTCGGGCGTGACGATGCCGCGGCGCGCGTAGTGCATCTGGCTCACGTTGGCGCCCGCCCGGGCGCGGCGCGGCGCGCGCGTCAGGTTGAAGCGCATCGCAGCGAGCAGCGGATCGGCCGCGCGCTCGCGTCCGTAGGCTGAACTGGGGCCGGCGAGCAATTCGGTGTCGCCGCGCTCGGCGATCCAGGCGGCGCGCAGCGCGGGCAGGCCGGCACGGATGTCGATGATCGCGGCCGGGTCGGTGTAGGGCCCCGAGGTGTCGTAGACGAAGACCGGCGGATTGGGCTCGGCGCCGAAGGAGGCGGGCGTGTCTTCCTGCGTGATCTCGCGCATCGGCACGCGGATGTCGGCGCGGCTGCCGGTGAGGTGGACCTTGCGCGAAGCCGGCAGAGGCTGCACCGCGGTCGGGTCCACCGTGGCCTCGTCGGCCTTGAATTCGAGTCGGGCGTTCATCGGTACTCCTGCCCGGCGGGGTGGACGGACGGCGGCGGCCGTCGCGCGTTTCCCTCCGCCAGTGTTAACTGGTTCAGGTTCCAGGGGACTCTCTCAACCGCGCTCCGGCGCGGTACCCCCAACGCAGTGCCGGGCAACGATAGCAGGCGCAAGCACTAATTCAGGCGAGCCCGCACGAGTGCCGCCTCCCTTAGGCTTGCCTCATGAACACGAGGCTTTGCCTCCCCACCCTGCCCGCACTGCCCGGCCTGCTGCTGGGCGCGCTGGGCGTGCGCAAACCGGCCGCCAGCGCCGCGCCCCTGCCTGCGCTCGATCTCACCGTCGAGGCCGTGCGGCTCGATGCGGCCCACGTGGCGGCGTACCGCGGGGCCTTCGGCTTCCGCGCGGCCGTGCCTCTGAGCTACCTCTACCTGCCAGTGCAGCGCGCCCAACTCGCCCTGTTCAACCACCGCGACTTCCCGCTGCGTGCGCTGGGCCTGATCCACGTGGCCAACGACATGCGCTGGCTGGGCCAGCCCGACACGACCCGCCCGATGACGCTCACCGTGCGCATGGCCGACGAGCAACAGCGACGCAGCGGCCGCCACTTCCGCCTGATCGCCCAGTTCAGCCAGGCCGGGCAGCCGGTGGCGAGCATCGCCAGCGCCTACCTTGCACGCGCCGCGCGACCGGAGCGCGGCGCAGACGAGACCGTCCCGGCCGCGCAAGGCGCGGCCCGGGTGCCGCCGACCGTGCTGCAGGAGCTGCCCATCGATACCGGCGCGGGCTGGCGCTACGCGCGCCTGTCGGGCGACTACAACCCCATCCACCTGGCTCGCTGGAGCGCGCGGCCCTTCGGGCTCGCCGCGCCGATCGCGCACGGCATGTACCTCGCCGCGCACGCCCTGGCGATCCTCGAGCAGGCGGCGCGGGCCGAGGTGCGCGCGGCGCAGGTGCAGTTCCTCAAGCCGGTGCCTCTGGGCACGCAGGTCACGGTGCGGCGCGGCCCGGGCCTGGGCACGCTGTCGGTATGGCGCGACGGGCAGTGCGCGCAGCAGCTCGAGGCCATGCTCGACTGAAAGGCGCGGCCGCGCCGGGGCCGGTTCAGGCGGCGCGTTCGACGCGCCAGCTCTGGTAGCGCAGGCCCAGCACCGCGCCGGCGATGATGGCCGCCAGAGCGAGCAGCGAACCCAGCGCCAACGTGGACACGCCCGAGAGGCCCTGGCCGATGGTGCAACCCAGGGCCGCGACGCCCCCGAAGCCCATCAGCGCCGCCCCCGCGAGGTGGTGGGCCGTGTCCTCGGTCGAGGCGAAGCCCTCCCAGCGAAAGCGCCCGGACGCCAGGGCACCCGCCGCCGCACCCGCCACCACGCCCATCACCGCCACCACGCCCAGGCTGAGGCGGCGCGAGGTGTCGGAAGTGAACATCAGCCAATCGAGCGTCCAGGCCACCGGCGCAACGAAGGACAGCGACTCCATCCGGCCGCTTTGCGTGGCCAGGAAGGCAGGCTCGAGCGTGTCGGGATGCTCGGCCACGAAGCCCACGGTCCCCGAGAGCAGCCACACCGCGGCGACCACCGCGCCGATGCCCAGGCCCGCGAGCAGGTTGCTCGCGGTGGCGAAGGCGCGGTCGGCGAACACGAAGACGAGCAGGCCCGCAGCGATCACCAGACCCAAGCCCGCCTGCCAAGCGGCACGCGAGCCGCCCGCGGCCGCGGCCGCGAGCGTAGGAAGATCCTGGCGTGACGCGAAGTCGAGGCGCCAGGCCTCGATGCCGTGCACGCGCACCAGCGCCAGCCAGCCGCGCAGGCTCATGTAGGCCACGAGCCCCAGGACGATCAGCACCACCAGCGCCTTGAGGCTGCCACCGCCCAGGCGCACCAGCGACTTGGCGCCGCAGCCTCCGGCGAGCACCATGCCGAAGCCGAAGAGCAATCCGCCCAGCGCGTAGCCCAGCCAGGTGAAGCGCGGCGCGGTGTAGAAGCTCTGGGCGGTGTCGATCCAGCCCGCGGCGGCCGCCAGGTTGGTGACCAGCACCGCCACCGCGATGGCCAGCAGCCACTGCCGCATGCGGGTCCAGTCGCCGAAGCTCACGAGGTCGGCCACCGCCCCCATGGTGCAAAAGCCGGTGCGCTGCGCGATCAGGCCGAAGGCGAAGGCAAGAGCAAAGGCGCCCGCCAGCACCCAGCGGGTGAGCTCGGCGAGTTCGGCGGGCGACATCGGGCCGGCTAGCGCGTGGCGGGCAGGCGCTCGCGAGCGAGCCTGGCCGCCTCGGTGTCCGGATAGTCCTTGATCACCCGGTTGAGCGAAGCCGCCGCGCCCTTCTTGTCCTTGAGCTCGAGCTGGCTCGCCGCCATCGACAGCAGCGCCTCGGGCGCGCGGGGCGAGTCCTTGTGGCGATCCACCACCACCTGCTGGGCGACGATGGCGTTGCGGTAGTCGCGATTGGCGTAATAGGCGCTGCCCAGCCAGTACTGCGCCGCGGCCGCATAGGGCGTGGACGGGAAGCGCGCCAGCAACTGGCGGAAGCCGTCGATGGCGGTCTTGAAGTCGCCGGCGCGGAAGGCTTCGAGCGCGGCGTCGAAGGCCACCTGCTCGGCGCGGTCGACCTGCACGCTGCGGCCGTCGATCGTCACCGTGGCGGGTTCGGTGCGCTTGAGGCGGGAGTCGACGTCGGTGTAGAGCTCACGCGTGCGCTTGCCCTGCACGGCGACCTCGTTGCCCAGGGTCTCCACCTGGCCACGCAGGCGGGCCACCTCGGCGCGCAGCGCCTCGATCTGGTTGGCGAGCTCGAGCTGGCCACGCTGGCTGGCCTCGAGCCGGGTGGTGAGATCGGCAATGCGCTTGTCCGACTCGGTCTGCCGGGCGCGCAACTCGAGGATCGCCTTGCGCGCGTCGTCGTCGCTGAACAGCGCATGCGCCGCGGGGCTGGCCAGGGTGAGGGCGGCGCAGGCCGCAAGGATCAGCTGACGCATCCAGTTCTCCCAAAACGAAGCGACCGCCATGCGGTCGCCCCATGAGGTTCAGGCAGGGCCAGAGCGCCCTGCGCCGAAGCTACTTGTACACGATGTCGGCGCGACGGTTCTGCGCCCAGGCTTCCTCGGTGCTGCCCAGGGCCTTGGGCTTTTCCTTGCCGAAGCTCACCGTCTCGATCTGGCGGTCCCCCACGCCCAGCAACTGCAGGCGCTGCTTCACGGCCTCGGCGCGCTTCTGGCCGAGCGCGAGGTTGTACTCGCGCCCGCCGCGCTCGTCGGTGTTGCCCTCGATCACGATGTTGCGCGACTTGTTGGCCGCCAGGTATCGGCCATGCGCCTCGACCACGCCCTGGAACTCGGGCTTGACGGTGAAGCTGTCGAAGTCGAAGAAGACGCTGCGCTTGGAAAGCGGATTGGCAGGGTCGTTCAGGGGATCGACCGCCTTGCCGCCCGTGGTGTCGACCTTGGCCACCGCGCGCGGGTCGGCCGCGCCGGCGGCCGCGGGGTCGTTGCTCTTGTCCACCACCGGTGCGGCGGGCTCGTCGAGGGGCACGGAAGAGCACCCGGCGAGCAGGCCTGCACAGAGAGCGGCGGCGGCAAGGCCGCGCAGGAACGGGGACACGGTCATTGAAAGCTCCTTCTGGACTGCGATGCGCGCATCGCGGATGTTGCGGACTGCGTTCGATCGATGAGACATCACTTGATCAGCGGGCCCCAGGTGGGCTCGCGGATGTCGCCGGCGGGGCCGGTCAGGCGCGCGCGCGCCCGGCCGTCGCTGCTGGCCGTGCCCAGCACGCCGCGGCCACCCACCTCGGTGGCATACAGCACCAGCTTGCCGTTGGGCGCGAAGCTCGGCGACTCGTCCTTGGCGGTGTCGGTCAGCGGGATCTCGGAGCCGCGCTCGAGGTCGAGCAGCATCACCTGGAAGCGGCCGCCGCGCCGCGCGACATAGGCGAGCGACTTGCCGTCCGGGCTCACGTCCGGGCTGATCGCGTACTCGCCCCCGAAGCTCACGCGCTGCGCGTTGCCGCCGTCGAGCCCCTGGCGGTAGATCTGCGGACTGCCGCCGCGGTCCGAGGTGAAGTAGATGAACTTGCCGTCGGGGCTGAACACCGCCTCGGTGTCGATGCCGGAACTCTGCGTGAGGCGCCGCACATTGCTGCCGTCGACGTTCATCAGGTAGATCTGGGCCAGGCCATCGCGGGTCAGGGTGACCGCCAGCGTGCGCCCGTCCGGGCTGAAGGCCGGCGCGCTGTTGTTGCCCTTGAAGTTGGCCACGACCTGGCGCTGACCGGTGGACACGTTGTGCACGTAGACCACGGGCTTGCGGCTCTCGAAGGACACGTAGGCGAGCTTGGCGCCGTCGGGCGACCACGCGGGCGAAATGATGGGCTCGCGGCTCCTGAGGGCGGTCTGGGGGTTCGCGCCGTCCGAATCGGCGACGACGAGTTCGAACGCGGTGGGCGACAGTTGCACCACGTAGGCAACGCGCGTGGCGAACACCCCGCGCTCGCCCGTGAGCCGCTCGTAGATGCGATCGGCGATGTGATGCGCGGTCAGGCGCAGCTGACCCGCCTGCACCACGAAGGACTGGCCGTCGAGCGACGCCTGCTTGACCGCGTCGAACAGCCGGTAGCGCACGTCGTAGCGGCCGTCAGCGAGGCGGGTGACCGAACCGATCGCCAGCGCATCGGCGCCCCGCCCCTTCCAGCTCGCGAGGTCCGCCGGCACGGACGCGGCCGCGGGCAGAGCCACCGGCGTCGCGCCCGCATCGACGACGCGGAAAGCGCCGCTGCGCGCGAGGTCGTCGCGGATCACCTTGGCCAGATCGACTTGTGCCGGGGCGTCGCCCGCAAAGGGCGCGATGGCGATGGGGAACTGATTGGCGCCGACCCCGGTGATCTCCACCCTGAGTTGCGCACCCGCCAGGCCCGGCAGGGCGAGGCCCGCGGCACACAGGGCGCGGCGGCGCAACGAGACAGCAGGAGGGTGGGTCGCGGGCTGATCGCTCATTGGCCCGAGTATAGACAGCGCCCGGTCGCCCTCGGGCCGCTCGCGGGTCCGTGTTTCGGGTAAGACCTAGAGTCGGGGCCGCGCGGCGCAGGCCAGCCGGACAGCATCGGGCACCCGCTCGCGCGCGCGGGTGCGGCCCTCGTCAGTGGCGGAAGTGGCGCGTGCCGGTGAACACCATGGCCACGCCGCGCTCGTCGGCCGCGGCGATCACTTCTTCGTCGCGCACCGAGCCGCCGGGCTGGATCACGCTGCTCGCGCCCGCGTCGACGATCACGTCGAGCCCGTCGCGGAAGGGGAAGAAGGCGTCGGAGGCCGCGGCCGAGCCCGCCAGCGTGAGCCCCGCGGCCTGTGCCTTGATCGAGGCGATGCGCGCCGAGTCGAGGCGGCTCATCTGCCCCGCGCCCACGCCCAGGGTCATGCCGTCGCGAGCGAAGGTGATGGTGTTGCTCTTCACGAACTTGGCCACGCGCCAGGCAAACATCAGGTCGGCCAGCTGCGCGGGCGTGGGCGCGAGCCTGGTCACGACACGCAGTTCGGCTTCGGTCACCGCCTTGAGGTCGGGGGTCTGCACCAGCAGGCCGCCGCCCACGCGCTTGAAGTCGTAGTCGTTCTGACCATCGCCCAGCGCCACGGTGAGCACGCGCAGGTTCTGCTTGGCGGCGAACACCGCGAGCGCCTCGGCCGTGTAGGCCGGGGCAATGACGACCTCGGCGAACTGCTTGCCGATGGCCTGCGCGGCCGCGCCGTCGAGTGCGCGGTTGAAGGCCAGGATGCCGCCGAAGGCCGAGGTCGGGTCGGTCTTGAAGGCCTTGGCGTAGGCCTCGGCCGCGTCGCGACCGAGCGCCACACCGCAGGGGTTGGCGTGCTTGACGATCACGCAGGCGCACTCGTCGAAGGAGCGCACCGCCTCCCAGGCCGCGTCGGCGTCGGCGATGTTGTTGTACGACAGTTCCTTGCCCTGGACCTGCGCGTAGCCCGCGAGCAGGCCGGGCGCGACGCTGCGCTCGCGGTAGAAGGCCGCCGCCTGGTGCGGGTTCTCGCCGTAGCGCATGTCCTGCACCTTGACCCACTGGCGCGTGAGCACCTCGGGGAAGCTCGCGCGCTGGCCCGAGGCATCGAGCGAGCTGAGGTAGTTGGCGATCATCCCGTCGTAGCGCGCGGTGTGCGCGAAGACCTTGGTGGCAAGCGCCAGCCGCGTGGCCGCGCTGACGCTGCCCGCAGTTTTCAACTCACCGATCACGCCGGCGTAGTCGGCCGGATCGACCACCACCGCCACGCTCTCGTGATTCTTGGCCGAGGAGCGCAGCATCGCCGGGCCGCCGATGTCGATGTTCTCGATCGCGTCTTCGAACGCGCAACCCGGCCTGGCGATGGTCTGCTCGAACGGATAGAGGTTGACCACCACCACTTCGATCGGGTCGATCGCGTGCTCGGCCAGCGTGGCCATGTGCACCGGGTCGGGGCGGCGCGCGAGCAGGCCGGCGTGGATGCGCGGGTTGAGCGTCTTGACGCGCCCGTCGAGGATCTCGGGGAAGCCGGTGTAGTCGGCCACTTCCTGGCAGGCGATGCCCGACTCGGCGAGCAGCTTGGCGGTGCCCCCGGTGGACAGGATGTGAAAGCCGAGCGTGGCGAGTTCGCGGGCGAAGTCGACCACGCCGGTCTTGTCGGAAACGCTGATCAGGGCCTGCTTGCGCATGATGTGGTGTGCCGGCCTCAGGCCAGTCCGTAGTGCTGCAGCTTCTTGCGCAGCGTGTTGCGGTTGATGCCCAGCAGTTCGGCGGCGGCGGACTGGTTGCCCGCGCAGCGCTTCATGGCGAAGGCGATCACCGGGCGTTCCGCGGCGGCGATCACCATCTCGTGCAGGGCGTGCGGGCGCGAGCCGTCGAGCTGGGCGAAATAGTCGTCGAGGCTGCGCTGCACGCACTGCTCGATGGTCTCGCCGCGCGGCGCGCGGTGACGGGCCGTCTGCGCGGCCTCGGCGGCGCCGTTCGGCGCCGGGGTCTGAATGTCCAACCTGCTCCCCTCAATGCAAGGCCGGCGCCGTGTAGCGCAGCCGCTCGCCCCCGCGAGCCTGTTCGTCCAGGAAGGCCGCCACGGCGCGCGCCTGCGCGCCTGCGTCCTCGATGTGGTTCATGCCAGCCTGGAACGCGGCGCCCCCCTCGAGCCTCCGCGTGTACCAGATGATGTGCTTGCGCGCGGTGCGCACGCCTTGATCCGCGCCATAGAAACGGTAGTGATCCTCGAGGTGCGTCAGCAACAACTCTCGCGCCTCGGCCAGGCTGGGCGCGGGCAGGTGCTGCCCGGTACTCAGAAAATGGGCGATCTCGCGGAAGATCCAGGGCCGGCCCTGGGCCGCCCGGCCGATCATCACCGCGTCCGCCCCGGTGGCCGCGAGCACCTCGCGCGCCTTCTCGGGCGAGTCGATGTCGCCGTTGGCCACCACCGGGATCGCCACCGCCCGCTTGACCGCGCGAATCGTCTCGTACTCGGCCCGACCCCCGTAGCCGCAGGCGCGGGTGCGGCCGTGCAGGGTGAGCATGGCGATGCCGGCGGCCTCGGCGCGGCGGGCGATGGCCACGGCATTGCGGCTGCCCGGGTCCCAGCCGGTGCGGAACTTGAGCGTCACCGGCACGTCGACCGCCGCCACCACCGCGTCGAGGATGCGCGCCACCAGGTCTTCGTCGCGCAGCAGGGCCGAGCCGCAGGCCACGTTGCACACCTTCTTGGCCGGACAGCCCATGTTGATGTCGATGACCTGGGCGCCGCGCGCCACGTTGTAGCGGGCCGCCTCGGCGAGCATCACCGGATCGGCGCCCGCCAACTGCACTGCCCGGGGCTCGGCCTCGCCGTCGTGGTTGAGGCGGCGGCTGGTCTTCTCGCTGGCCCACAGGCGCGGATTCGACGCCGCCATCTCGCTCACCGCATAGCCCGCCCCCAGCCGCTTGCACAACTGGCGAAAGGGACGATCCGTCACCCCGGCCATGGGGGCGACGAAGACGTTGTTGCGCAGTTCGTGAGGGCCGATGCGCATGGCGCGGAGCGGATGGGTGGGCGGCGAGGGGCGCGATTCTAGCCAAGCGCCGCGCGCCCCCTGACCCCTAGAGGCGGACACCGAACATCAGCAGGCGCGCCAGCGCCAGCCGCGCCGCAGGCAGCGCCGTGAGCGCCGCCAGGCCCAGACCTCGCGCCAGCGGCACAGGCCAGCGCCGCGAGGCAAAGAAGGCCGGCATGTTGCGTGTCAGGGCGAGCAAGGCCGCGCGATCGGCGCGGCGCGCCGCGGCGTAGGGCGCCAGCGCGGTGTGCGGATCGGCGCCTGCGGCGGCGGCCTGGGCAACGCGCAGCGCCAGTTCACGGGCATCCCGCACCGCCAGGTTGAAGCCCTGGCCCGCGACCGGATGCAGGGTCTGCGCCGCGTTGCCCAGAAAGACCGAGCGGCCGTCGACCAGCTCGCCCCGGGCCACCTCGTGCAGCGGGTAGGCGGCGCGCCCGCGCAGCGCGCGCACCTGGGCAATCCGCGAACCCAGCGCCGCCTGCAACTCGCGGCACAGTTGCGCGTCGGGCGCCGCCTGGCGCGCCGACGCCGCCGCCGCGGGCATGCACCACACCAGCGACATCCAGCGCGTGCCTGGCCCGCCCTCGCCCGGCAGGGGCAGCAGGGCAAGCGGCCCTTCGCGGGTGAAGCGCTCCACGGCGCGCCCCGCGGGCACGCCGTCGACCTGCACCTCGCCGATCAGCGCCACCTGCGACGGCGGCGGCGCCACGCGCGGCGCGCCGCCCAGGCCCTCGGCGTGCACCGCGATCGCCGCCTCGATTGCCCCGCCGTCGTCGAGCGTCACGCGCACGCCGGCGGCCTGCTGCGCCACGCCGGCCACGCGCGCCGGGCGGCGCAGGTCGATGCGGTCCGCGCAAGCGGCAGCCGCCGCGTCGAGCGCCGCCACGAGATCCCCGTAGCGCACGGTGGCGCCCAGCCACTCGCCGCCAAGCTCGTCCTCGCGGATCAGGGCCGCGCCGAACTCGCCCGCCGAGCACACCTGCACGGTGCGGATCGGTCCGAGCGAGCGCTCGGGCAGCGCCACCACGGGTGCGAGGATCTGCAGGGTGCCGCGCGACAGGGCGAGCAGACGCGGATCGGCGCGCGCCTGATCCAGGGCTCGCGCGTCCGCCACCACGCTGCGCACGCGCGCCTGCGCCAGCAGCAAGGCGGTGAGCAGCCCGGCCGGGCCGCCGCCTAGGATCGCCACCGGCAGGCTCATGACTCGCGCGCTCCTGCGCCCGCCGGCGCGGCATAGCGTCCACTCAGCTCGGCGTCGAGCCGCTCGAGCTCCTCGGGCGTGCCCACGTTCGCCCACGCGCCCTGGTGCAGCTCTCCGCTCACCCGACCCGCCTCGGCATGACGGTACAGCCAAGGGAAGAGACTCGCCCGCACCGGAGCCAGGCCGCGGAACAGGCGCGGCGCAAACAGGCCGAAGCTCGCGTAGGTGTAGGTGCGCGGCAGCGCAGCGATGCGGCCGTCGACCAGGGCCATGTCGCCGCGCGGATGGAAGTCGGGGTTGGGCACGAGCACGAGGTGCGCGTCGATCTCGCCCGCGGCGATGCGTCGGGCCGGCTCGCGCAGGCGCGCATAGTCGTAGTCCGTGACCACGTCGCCGGCGGCCACCACGAAGGCTTCCTCGTCGGGCGCGAGCAGCGGCAGGGCGCGCACGATGCCGCCCAGGGTCTCGAGCGCGTCGGCAGCGGTCTCGCCCTCGACCGAGTAGGCAATCTGCACGCCCAGGCGGCGGCCGTCGCCCAGCAGCTCGGGGAAGCGCTGGCCGAGGTGGGCGGTGTTCACCACGAACTCGCGCACCCCGGCCTGCGCCAGGGCGGCGATCTGCCACTCCACCAGGCGCCGCCCGCCGGCCGCGAGCAGGGGCTTGGGCAATTGGTCCGTGAGCGGGCGCATGCGCTCGCCCCGGCCCGCGCCGAGCAGCAGGGCGCGCATCAGAAGGTGTATCCCACGGCCAAGCTGCGGCCCTCGATCTCGTCGAGCAGCAGCGCCAGACCGCGCAGTTCGTCGTAGCGCTCGGCGACGCGGCGCACATAGCCCAGGAAGCGCGGCGTGTCGGCGAGATACCTGGGCTTGCCGTCGCGGTAGTTGATGCGCGCAAAGATGCCCAGCACCTTGAGGTGGCGCTGCAAGCCCATCCATTCGAAGTCGCGCCAGAAGGCGCCGAAGTCATCCGGCACGGGCAGGCCGGCGGCGCGCGCCTCTTGCCAGTAGCGCACGGTCCAGTCCAGCACCTGCTCCTCGGGCCAGCTGTGGAACGCGTCGCGCATCAGCGAGGCGATGTCGTAGCTGATCGGACCGTGCACCGCGTCCTGGAAGTCGAGGATGCCCGGCGCCGGCTCGCACACCATCAGGTTGCGCGGCATGTAGTCGCGGTGAACGAACACCGCGGGCTGCGCGAGGTTGGCCGCGACGATGCGTGCGAACAGCGGCTCGAGCAGCGCCTGGACGCGGCCCTCGAAGGCCATGCCCAGATGGCGCGCGAGGTACCACTGCGGAAAGAGCTCGAGCTCGCGGCGCAGCAGCGCGGCGTCGTAGGGCGGCAGCACGCCCGGGCGCGAGGCCGACTGCCAGCGCACCAGGGCGGCGATCGCGGCCCGCATCAGCGCGTCGTCGCGCACGGCATCGGGCGCGCCGGCCATGCGCTCGAGGTAGGTCTCGCGCCCCAGGTCGGTGAGCAGCAGCAGCCCGCGCTCTTCGTCAGCCGCGAGCGCGCGTGGCGCATGCAGGCCGGCCTCGTGCAGCAGCCCGGCGACCTTGAGGAAGGGACGCACGTCCTCGTGCGCGGGCGGCGCATCCATCACGATGTAGGTGGCCGCGCCGCCCTGGACGCGGAAGTAGCGGCGGAAGCTCGCGTCGGCGGACGCGGGCGCGAGCGTCTCGGGCGCAAGCCGCAGGTCCTGCGGCTGCTGCGCGAGCCAGTCGCGCACGAGCGCGAGGCGGGTGTCGTTGGCGGGATCGATGGGGTCGGACACGATGGGCAGGGGAGTGAAGCTCGGGCTGCCTATAATCGCGGCGCTCCGAACAGGACCATTCTAGATGCCGTGTCCGCCGGCTCGCGCCGCGTTTCCGTCCCTGCCGACGCGACTGCCCCTCGCGGCGGCCGTCGCCCTGGCCTTCGGGGGGGCTGCGTACGCCCAGGCCCCGGAGTCCGCCGCACCGCTGTGGCCGCGCCTGAAGTACGAGCGCGCCCTGGCCGAGGAGCGCCGTTCCGGCGAGGAAGGCGCTGCCTACGCCCGTGCGCAACGCATCGAAGGCTCGCCCGATGAGGCCCTGGTCCTGCTGGGCGACGCCGAGGTGCGCCGCGGCGGCACCGTGCTGCGCGGCGACCGCATCACCTACACCCGCGCCACCGACGAGGTGAAGGTCGAGGGCAATGCCCGGGTGGCGCGCGACGGGGTCGTGTTCACCGGGCCCAGCCTGCGCTTCAACATCGACGCCCAGACCGGTCAGATGCCCCAGGCCAGCTACAGCTACGCGCCGCGCAACCTGCGGGGCGAGTCGCAGATGCTCGAGTTCCTGGGCGAGGGCAAGTCGCGCATGGAAGGCGCGCGGATGACCACCTGTCAGCCGGGCAACGAAGCCTGGTGGGTGCAGGCCGAGCGCATCGACATCGACGACCTGGACCGCACCGCGACGACCTCGGGGATGCGCATCATCTTCCAGGACGTGCCCATCGTCGCTGCGCCCTGGTTCACCTTCCCGATCGGCGACCAGCGCAAGAGCGGCTTCCTGACGCCGCGCATGGGCCTGTCCTCGACCCTGGGACTGGACGTGTCCGCGCCCTACTACTTCAACCTGGCGCCGAACTACGACTACACGCTCACGCCGCGGCTGATGACCAAGCGCGGCATGATGCTGGGCAACGAGTTTCGCTACCTCCTGCCCGGCAGCAACGGCAAGCTGCTCTACGACGTGATCCCCTACGACCGGGAGACGGGCGACAAGCGCGACGCGATCAGCTTGCAGTCCCAGTACACCTCGCCCATCGGCCTGTCGGCGGGGATCAACTACAACCGCGTCTCGGACGACAAGTTCCTCACCGACTTCTCGACCAGCATCCTCACGTCCTCGCAGACGGTGCTGCCGCAGGACGCTTTCGTGTCGTTCGCCAAGACCTACTGGAACACCTCCCTGCGGGTGACCAAGAACCAGACGCTCACCTTGCCGGGCGTGCCCTTCGCCAAGCCCTACGAACGCGAACCTCAGGCGACGCTCAACGGCTACCTGGCGGACTGGAACGGCCTGGAACTGCGCACGGGCCTCGACACCACGCGCTTCGTCCATCCCAGCCTGCCCACCGGAACACGCACCATCGCCGGCGCGAGCGCCGCCTACCCCTACCTGCGGCCGGGCTGGTTCGTGATCCCCAAGGCCTCCTACATGGCGACCTGGTACTCGGTCGATCCCGGCGTGGATCCCAAGCTCGCCACCAGCGCGTCGCGCTACCTGCCCATCGCCAGCCTCGACTCGGGGATGATCTTCGAGCGCAACACCGCCTGGTTCGACCGCGGCGTGACGCAGACCCTGGAGCCGCGGCTGTACTACGCCTACATCCCGTACCGCGACCAGAGCATGCTGCCGAACTTCGATAGCGCGCTCGCGGACTTCAACTTCGCGCAGCTGTTCACCGAGAACGTCTACTCGGGCTACGACCGCATCGGCGACGCCAACCAGCTCTCGGCCACGGTCACCACCCGCCTGCTCGACGACAGCACGGGCGAGGAATGGGTGCGCGCCGCGATCGGGCAGCGCTACTACTTCTCGCAGCAGCAGGTCACCCTCCCGGGCATCCCGGCCCGCGCCGGCGACAGCACCGACCTGCTGTTTTCCATCACCGCCCGGGTGGCGCGGCAGTGGACGGCCGACCTCTCGGCCCAGTACTCGACCCAGTTCAACCAGTGGGTGCGCAACTTTGCGGGCGTGCGCTGGCAGCCCAAGCCGGCCTCGGTGGTGGGCGTGTACTACCGCTACCAGAAGCAGCCCGGGTCACAGCTCGATCAGATCGACGCCACGATCCAGTGGCCGATCACCGACAAGTTCTACGCCATCGGCCGCTACAACTACTCGCTGCTCGTGAACAAGCCCATCGAGGCGCTCGCCGGCTTCGAGTACAAGGCTGACTGCTGGGTGTTCCGCGCCGTGGCGCAGCGCTACACGACCTCGGCCCAGACCCAGACCTCGAGCTTCTACGTGCAGCTCGAACTCAACGGCCTGGGCGGCCTGGGCGTGAGTCCCCTCGAGACCCTGCGTCGTAATATCCCCGGCTACCAGATCCTGAACCCGCTGCCGGAAGACCAGGGTCGTTACCAGTTCTACGAGTGAAGTTCCCCATGAAAGCAGTGTCCTGGATCCTCGCGCTGGCCCTGAGCGCGCCGCTGGCCTTGTCGGCGCAGCCCACGCGCTCGGCGGCCCCCGGGTCGGGCCCGGAAGTCGTGCCCGCCCCGATCGGTGGCGCGCCCGGCGCCGCTTCCGGCCCCGGGCCCCGCGGCGGACCCACGGCCGCGCCACCGGCCACGGCCGCGCCTCCCACGGCTGCACCGGGCCCGGCGGCGCCCGCCGCCCCCTCCGGCGCGAACCGCACCAACCGCGCGGCCGACCGCGTGGTCGCCGTGGTCAACGAAGACGTGATCACCGAGAACGAGTTGCGCGCGCGCGTGCGCCAGGCCGCCATCCAGCTGCGCGCGCAGAACATTCCCCTGCCTCCCATGGAGCAGCTGCGCCGCCAGGTGCTCGACCGCATGATCGTCGAGCGTGCCCAGCTCCAGCTCGCCAAGGAGAACGGCATCCGCGTCGACGACGCCACGGTGAACGCGGCGCTGGCGCGCATTGCCGAGTCCAACCGCCTCACCCTGCCCCAGCTGCGCGAGCGCGTCGAGGCCGACGGCATGAGCTTCAACGCCTTCCGCGAAAGCGTGCGCGACGAGATCACCATGGTCCGTCTGCGCGAGCGCGAGGTCGAAAGCCGCCTGCAGATCCCCGAGACCGAGGTCGACGCCTTCCTGGCAGAGCAGGCGGGCGTGAGCGGCGACGCCGAGGAGTTCCGCATCGCCCAGATCCTGCTGCGCGTCCCCGAGGGGACATCACCGGCGCGCGTCGAGGAAGTGCGCCGCGAGGCCGAGCAGGTGGCCGAGCGCGCGCGCGGCGGGGCGGACTTCGGCCAGCTGGCGGCCACCTACTCGTCGGGCGCCGAGGCACTGTCCGGGGGCGACCTGGGCTGGCGCAACGCCGACCGCATCCCGAACCTCTTCCTGGACGAGATCAAGGGCCTCAAGACCGGCGAGATCGCACCCAAGCTCGTGCGCAGCCCCAACGGATTCCACATCCTCAAGCTCACCGGCAAGCGCGACGCGGTGCAGGCCAAGCTCGCCGGCGCGCCGGTGCAGCAGACGCGCGTGCGCCACATCCTGCTGCGCGTCTCGGATCTCACCCCCGAGCCCGACGTCAAGCGCCGCCTCGAGGAATTCAAGGGTCGCATCGACACCAAGCAGGCCGACTTCGCCTCGCTGGCTCGCCTGCACTCGCTCGATCCCTCGGGCACTCGCGGCGGCGACCTCGGCTGGGTCTACCCGGGCGACACCGTGCCCGAGTTCGAGCGCGCCATGAACGCCCTGCAGATCGGCGAGGTGAGCAAGCCGGTGCAGTCGCCCTTCGGGTGGCACCTGATCCAGGTGCAGGAGCGCCGCACCGAGACCGTCTCGGCCGAGCGCACCCGCTTCGCGGCGCGCCAGGCGCTGCGCGAGCGCAAGCTCGACGAAGCCACGGACGACTGGGTGCGCCAGCTGCGCGACCGCGCCTACGTCGAGATCCGCCCCGAGGAACCCTGAGCGCCGCACGGGCCATGGCACAGCTCGCGCTGACCACCGGCGAGCCTGCCGGCATCGGGCCCGAGATCGCGCTGGCCGCGGCTGCCGCCTGCGGCCTTGCCGTCACCCTGATCGGCGACGAAGCGCTGCTCGCCGAACGCGCGCGGCTGGCGGGCCTGCCCTGGCCCCCGCCCCCGTGCGTGAGCGTGGAGCATGTGCCACTGGCCGTGCCCGCCGTGCCGGGGCGGCTCGATGCACGCAACGCGTCCTATGTCCTGGCCCTGCTCGACCGCGCCATCGCGGGCTGCAACTCGGGCGAGTTCGCCGCCATGGTCACGGCGCCGATCCAGAAGAGCGTGATCGCCGACACGGGCATCGCGTTCTCGGGCCACACCGAATACCTCGCCGAGCGCACGGCAACGCGCCACGTGGTCATGCTGCTCACGGCCGAGGAACTCGAGCCGCCGCTGCGCGTGGCGCTGGCGACCACCCACCTGCCGCTCGCGGCGGTGCCCGCGGCCATCACGCCCGCCCTGCTGGACGCCACGCTCAGCGTGCTGCACGCGGACCTGGTGCGCCGCTTCCGGATCGCGGCGCCGCGCATCGCGGTCGCCGGCCTCAACCCGCACGCGGGCGAGTCGGGGCACCTGGGGCGCGAGGAGATCGAGGTGATCGCGCCGGCGGTCGCCGCCGCGCGGCTGCGCGGCATCGCCGCGCACGGTCCCCTGCCCGCCGACACCGTCTTCTTGCCCGCCCAGCTGGCGCACTACGACGCGGTGCTCGCCATGTTCCACGACCAGGGGCTGCCCGTGCTCAAGCACGCGGGCTTCGGCGCGGCGGTCAACGTCACCCTCGGCCTGCCCTTCGTGCGCACCTCGGTCGATCACGGCACCGCGCTTGACCTGGCCGGCAGCGGACGCGCCGACGACGGCAGCCTGCGCGCCGCGCTGCGCCTGGCCGCGCGACTGGCGGCGCGATGAGCGAGCGCCTCGAAGGGCACCGCGCGCGCAAGCGCTTCGGCCAGAACTTCCTGCACGACGCGCACTGGATCGGCCGCATCGTGGCGGCGATCGATCCGCTGCCCGGCCAGACGATCGTCGAGATCGGCCCGGGGCAGGCGGCGCTCACGCGTGAACTGGTACGCGCGGCGGGCCAGGCCAGCGCGGTGGAGATCGACCGCGACCTGGCGGCCTGGCTGCGCACGCAGTTCACGCCGCAGCAACTCACGCTGATCGAGGCCGATGCGCTGACCTACGACTGGAGCGCGCTGGCCACGGCTCAGGGGCCGCTGCGCATTGTCGGCAACCTGCCCTACAACATCTCGAGCCCGCTGCTGTTCGAGCTCGTCGGCATCGCCGACCGGGTGAGCGACCAGCACTTCATGCTGCAAAAGGAAGTCGTGGACCGCATGGTCGCCGCGCCGGGCAGCAAGACCTACGGGAGGCTCTCGGTCATGCTCCAGGCGCGCTATCGCCTGCGCAAGCTCTTCGACGTGCCGCCCGGCGCGTTCACGCCGGCCCCGCAAGTGACCTCGAGCATCGTGCGCATGATCCCTAAGCCCGCGGCCGAGTTGCCCACGGTGGACGCCGCGGTGTTCGCGCGCGTCGTGGCCGCCGCCTTCGGCCAGCGCCGCAAGACGCTGCGCAACGCGCTCGCCAGCGTGCTGGACGAAGCGGCGATCCGCGACGCGGGCGTGGACCCCGGTGCGCGCGCCGAGACCCTGGACCTACCCGCCTTCGTGCGCCTGGCCCAGGCGGCCGCCGATTCCACAAGCTATCCCTGACGACTTCGAGACCCGCATGCAAATTGCCAACTTGGATGACCTGCTCGGCGCCGCGCGCCAGCAGGACGAGCCCCAACGGCTGCTGTTCGTGTTCGCCAACGCCACCCTGCCGCCCGACAGCACGCCGGCGCAGCGCGCCACGTTCGAGGCGGGCCAGGGCGGACAGCTCGAGCCCGTGATGTGTGTCGACAAGACCGCCGATGAGCTGGCGAGCTTCACCGACCTCAAGGCCGAGGCCGCGCAGTTCGGCGCCGATTGGAGCCTGGTCTTCGTGGCAGCGCTGCCCGGCCAAGGCGGCCGGGCCCCGAGCAGCGCCGAGGCCGAGCCTCACCTGCAACGCATGGTCGATGCACTCAAGTCCGGCGCGCAGTTCAACGCCATCGCCTTCGATCGCGACGGCGATCCGGTGCGGCTGGGCTGAACCGGGTGGTCCGCGCATGAACCCGCCCAGCAAGCTCGACCGCGTGGTGCTCGAAGCGCGCCGCGCCGCGCAGCAGCGCGAGTCCGGCTACCGCGAGCGGGCACTCAAGCTCTACCCCTGGGTGTGCGGCCGCTGCGCCCGCAGCTTCACGCGCGAGCGGCTGCACGAGCTCACGGTTCACCACCGCGACCACAACCACGACAACAATCCGGCCGACGGGAGCAACTGGGAGCTGTTGTGCGTCTACTGTCACGACAACGAGCATTCCCGCTACCTGGACTCCGCCGGCCGCAGCCCCGGCGCCGACACCCTCGCCGCTGCCACCCACAACCCCTTCGCGGCCCTGGCTGACCTGGTCAAGAAGCGGGGCTAGGCAGGGGCCGCGGGCGCGGCGGGACCGGACTCCTCGCTAGAGCGGCGAGCCGCGCTCGATGAACTCGATCTTGTAGCCGTCGGGGTCGGTGACGAACGCGATCACGGTGCGCCCGCCCGCCACCGGGCCGGCCTCGCGCGTGACCGTGCCTCCCGCCACGCGCACGCGATCGCAGGCCGCGGCGGCGTTGTCCACTTCGACCGCGATATGACCGTAGGCCGTGCCGAGCTCGTAGCGGTCGACTCCGTAGTTGTAGGTGAGCTCGAGAACCGCGCCGCGCGACTCGTCGCCATAGCCCACGAAGGCAAGCGTGTACTTGTGCTCGGGGCGGTCGGTGGTGCGCAGCAGTTGCATGCCGAGCACGCGCGTGTAGAAGTCGATCGAACGCTGCAGGTCGCCGACCCGCAGCATGGTGTGGAGGATGCGCATCGAAACTCCTTCAGGCGGCGCGTGCGGGCGCCGGGTGGGAGTCAAGAATAGCGAGGCGACTGGGGCTCAGGCCGCCAACAGCGCCCGCGCGCGCGCGGCACTGCGGCGGAAATCCTCGAAGCGCGGTCGGTTGAACACCTCGAAGTGGCGCGTCAGACCCACGGGCGGCCAATAGCGGCCGTCCTCGTCGCGCTCGACCCAGCCGCGCTCCACGAGGCTCTTGAGCTTGCGGCGCATGGTTTCGGCCGGCACGTCCATGCTCAGGGCCAGCGAATGGGCCGTGCAGGCACGGGCCCGTCCATCATGGCGCGCGCGGGTCAGGGCCTCGTCGCCCAACCGCGCCTTGAGTTCGTCCCAACTGGTGGCCGGCCAGGTCGCGGCCACCGCGATGTGCGAGTAGTGGGAAATCTCGCCGAGGATCACGCCCAGCAGCGCATCGCCGCCGAGCAGGCGGCGCAGGGCGATGATCTGGCGCAGGTTGTAGCCCGCCACCACCACGGCCGCCTGGCGCGCGACGGCAGAGTCCGGCGGCGGCAGCAACACGCCTTCCTGAAGTTCGGCCGGCAACTCGGCGACCCGGCAGGCGCGGATCGCACGCTCGATCTCGCCCACCCGACTGGCAAGAATCGGGCGGTGCTCCTTGAACTCGTCCATGCGCTGCGCCGTCCACAGGAAGTCGCGCAGGCGTTCGGCGTACAGACCCCGCCGCAGATACTCGTGACTGCGCGTCCCGGGCACGGGCATGTCGCCCGCGGTGTGAATCAGCCAGCCCTCGTCGTGCAGTTCGGCGATCGCCCGGCGCAGTGTCTCGCGCGGCAATCCCAGCGCCGACCCGAGCGTCCTGAGCGTGCCGCGCACCACCCCGCCGTGCCGGTAAAGCCCCGATTCGGATAACGCCTCGCGGGCCAGGGCCGCCGTGGCGGGGTCGCCCAGGGTCGCCTCGCGCGAGAGCCAGGCCGCGAGCAGTGGCAGAAACAGCTCGATACGCCCGCGGAAGATGGCGTAGATGCCATTCAACATCCGCAAGTTGTAGCTGTTGACCAGGAATGGCTCCAGCCACTCGTGTCCGCCTGCGAGGCGCTGCGAGGGCGGGACCGAGTCCCATGGCGCCAGACCTGCCGTTTCCCTACCCGCCGAATCGTTGACCTGCTCCATCACCACGCGCCTGTCGCTCTTGGCCCTTGCCCGGCGACGAATGGCTACCTCCTGCGACCCATTTTCGGTCGCAGGGCCGGCCCAACACGGGTTTCTCCAAAGTGGGACAGTCGCGTTGCGCGATGCGCAGGAGTTGGCGAATACGCCGTTGACAGGCAGGCCCTCGGACTGCCCCGGCTTGCTAGAGCGGCAGGGCGGACAGGTCGGCGCGGCGCATCTCGGCGCGTGCCACCTCGAAGCCCGGCAGGATCTGCGCCACCGCCTGCCAGAAGCGCGGGCCGTGGTTCATCTCCTTGAGGTGGGCGAGTTCGTGCGCGATCACGTAGTCGACCAGTTCGATCTGGAAGTGGATCAGGCGCCAATTGAGCCGCACCCTTCCGTCGGCCGAGCACGAGCCCCAGCGCGAGCGGGCCGAGGACAGCGCCCACGCGGTGAGCGGCACGTCCACGCGCTGCCGGATGAGCTCGATGCGCTCGGCGAACACGCGCCGGGCCTCGGACTGCAGCCAGGAAAGCACCGCGTCGCGCACGCGGGCCTCGTCGGCCTCCGCCGGCAGCGCCAGGTGCAGTTCCTCGTCGTGCGCCCCGGCCACGAGCCCGGTCGAGGTGGCCGGTGCCAGGCGCAGCACCACGCTGCGCCCCAGGTAGGGCAGGCGCCCGCCCTCGGCGAAGCGCAGCTCGGGCAGGCGGCGCCGGCTGCGCCATTCGTGCCAGTCGGCGAGCTTGCGGCGGATCCAGCCTTCCTTCTCCTGCACCGCGGCCTCGATCTCGCGCAGGGTGACCCAACGCGGCGCCGCGACCGCCAGGCCCTGCTCGTCGATGGTGAAGCCGATGGTGCGGCGGCGCGCGCGGCGCAGCCGGTAGCGCAGCGGCCCCTGAGCGAGCGCGGCCACGCGCACGCCCGGCAGGCCCGGCGCGGGCTCGGGCAAGGCGGCAGGAGCAGCCACGGGCGCATCGAAGCCCAGACTCAGCTGCGCCTGGGCCTGCGCCTGCTGCAACTCTCGGCGCGCGCTCATGCGCCCCCCGTCGGCGCAGCCGCGGCCGCAGGCGCATCGGCGCGGCCCTGGGCGTAGCGATGCGGCGCGATGCGGCGCATCTGGCCCTCGATCCAGTCCTCGACCGCGCGCGCCATCTGCTCGGGCGACTTGCCCGCCGGCGAGATGGGCTCGCCGATCACCACCGTGATCACGCCCGGCTTCATGCGAAAGCTCTTGCGCGGCCAGCACTCGCCCGAGTCGAGCGCGATCGGGATCACCGGCGTGCCAGTGGCCACCGCCAGGCGCGCGCCGCCGCTCTTGTAGCGGCGCTTCTCGCCGGGGGCGGTGCGCGTGCCCTCGGGGAACATGGTGATCCACCAGCCGTCGGCAAGATGGCCCGGCGCCTTCTCGACGAGCTGCTGGAAGGCGTCCTTGCCGCGCGAACGGTCGATGCTGACCATGCCCAGGGAGTGCAGCGCCCAGCCGAAGAAGGGCAGGTAGGCGAGCTCGCGCTTGTAGGTGAACGAGAGGCGGCGCGGCATGTAGGTGGCGAGCCAGAGCGTCTCCCAGGTCGACTGGTGCTTGCTCATCACGATGCCGGGCCCGTCGGGCAGGCGCTCCCACCCCTCCACCCGCCACTCGATGCCGCACAGCTTGCGCGCCAGTTGCACCGCGAGCCAGGTCCACATCTGGCACAGCTTGTAGCGCGTCTTCTGCTTGGCGAAGATCGCCGCGCCCAGCACCACGAAGGACCACGGCACGACGGCGGCGAACATCACCGCCACGTACAGGGCCGAGCGCAGCAGCTGGATCACGGCGCCGCGCTCCGCTCAGCTCGACAGGCGCGCGAGGTCGGCCACGCGGTTCATCGCCGCGTGCAGGCGCGCCAGCAGCGCGAGCCGGTTGGCGCGCAGCGCGACATCGTCGACGTTGACCATCACCTCGTCGAAGAACGCGTCCACCGGCAGCTTCAGCGGCGCGAGCGACCTGAGCAGGGCCTCGTACTCGCCCCGGGCGGCCAGCGCCTCGACGCCCGGCGCCACGCGTTCGAGCGCGGCGGCGAGCTGCTGCTCGGCGGGCTCGAGCAGCAGCTCGGCGCGATAGGACGCAGGCACCGGCTCGGTCGCCTTCTTGAGGATGTTGCCGATGCGCTTGTTGGCCGCGGCCAGCGACGCAGCTTCGGGCAGCTGCGAGAAGGCGCGCACGGCGGCGAGCCGGCGCGGGATGTCACCCCAGCGCGGCGGGCGCAGGGCGACGACCGCGTCGATCTCCTGAAGCGTGTAGCCGGCGTCGCGCAGATAGCCCACCAGACGGTCGAACAGGAACTCGCTCACTTGCGCCTGCGCCTGGCCGTGGGCCGGGCCAAAGGCCGCGAACGCGGTGTCGACGAGCTCGGGCAAGGCGAGCGGCAGATCGCGCTCGATCAGCATGCGCAGCACGCCCAGGGCATGGCGGCGCAGTGCATAGGGATCCTTGTCGCCGGTAGGCACCTGGCCGATGCCGAACAGGCCAGCCAGGGTCTCGAGCTTGTCGGCCAGCGCCACCGCCAGGCTCACGCGCGAGGCGGGCAGCGCGTCACCCGCGAAGCGCGGCTGATAGTGCTCGCGGATGGCCAGCGCCACGTCGGCCGCCTCGCCATCGTGGTGCGCGTAGTACTCGCCCATGACGCCCTGCAGCTCGGGGAACTCGCCCACCATCAGGGTGCGCAGGTCGGCCTTGGCCAGCCGCGCGGCGCGCTCCACGTGAGTCTCGTCCGCGCCCAGTCCGCGGCCGATGGCCACGGCAATGCCCACCACGCGCTCGACGCGCTCGAGCTGGCTGCCGAGCTTGTTGTGGTAGACCACGTGCGCCAGGCCGGGGATGCGCGACTCCAGCGTCTGCCTGCGGTCCTGGTCGTAGAAGAACTTGGCGTCCGCCAGCCGCGCGCGCACCACGCGCGCATTGCCCGAGCGGATCGCCGCCCCGCCGTCGACGGCCTCGATGTGCGAGGCGAGCAGGAAGGTGTTGGTGAGCCGGCCGTCGGCCCCGCGCAGCGCGAAGTACTTCTGGTTCTGCTGCATGGTGAGGATCAGGCACTCCTCGGGCACCTCGAGGAATTCGCGCTCGAAGCCCGACTCGTAGACGGTCGGCCACTCGGTGAGCGCGTTGACCTCATCCACCAGCTCGGCCGGCATGATGGGCGTGGCGCCCAGCCGGGCGGCGGCCGCCTGCACGAGTTCGACCAGGCGCGCGCGCCGCGCCGCGAACGAGGCGATCACGCGGCCCTCGCTTTCGAGCTGCGCCGCGTAGCCCTCGGCGCTGGCCAGTTGGATGGGAGCACTGGTGTGAAAGCGATGCCCGCGCGTGGTCCGACCGGCCGCGAGCCCCAGCGCGCTTACCGGCACCACCTCGGTGCCGTGCAGCGCCACGAGGTGCTGCACCGGACGCACGAACTGCACCGTGCTGTGGCCGTCGGCGAGCTGATAGCTCATCACCTTGGGAATCGGCAGCGCCTCGATGGCTTCGAGCAGCGCGGCCTGCAATCCGGCCGCGAGCGCCACGCCGGGCTTCACGCCCTCCACCACCAGCTGCTCGGTCTTGCCGTCGGACTCGCGCCTGAGCTGGTCGACCCCGGCCACGATGCCCAGGGCCGCGAGCTTCTTGAGGAGCGCGGGCGTGGCCGAGCCATCGGGCGCGATGCCCACGGAAACCGGCACGAGCTTCTGCTTGAAGGCCTGCGCGGGCGAGGCGGCCAGCACGTCGGTGATCAGCACGCCCAGGCGGCGCGGGGCGCCGTAGGCCGTGGCCTGCGAGTCCGGCGCGAGCAGGTGCCGCGTCCGCAGGCCCCGCTCGATGCCCGCGGCGAAGGCCTCGGACAGCACGGACAGCGCCTTGGGCGGCAGTTCCTCGGTCTGCAACTCGACCAGCAGGCTCGCGTTCATGCGGCCTCCCGGGCGCGCGCCAGCATGGGAAAGCCCAGTCGCTCGCGCGCGTCGTAGTAGCTCTGCGCCACCGCGCGCGAGATGTTGCGGATGCGGCCGATGTAGGCCGCGCGCTCGGTCACGCTGATCGCGCCACGCGCATCGAGCAGGTTGAAGGTGTGGCCTGCCTTGAGCACCATCTCGTAGGCGGGCAGGGCGAGCTCGGCGGCCATCAGCCGCTTGGCCTCGGACTCGAAGTAATTGAACTGGCCCAGCAGGCCCGCGGGCTCGGCCGCCTCGAAGTTGAACTTGCTCTGCTCGACCTCGTTCTGGTGGAACACGTCGCCGTAGGTCAGCACGCGCTCGGCGTCGCCGTCGCGCCAGCGTGTGTAGACCAGGTCGAAGACGTTGTCGCAGTCTTGCAGATACATGGTCAGGCGCTCGAGCCCGTAGGTGATCTCGCCGGTGATGGGCTTGCACTCCAGACCGCCCACCTGCTGGAAGTAGGTGAACTGGGTGATCTCCATCCCGTTCATCCACACTTCCCAGCCCAGGCCCCAGGCGCCGAGCGTGGGGTTCTCCCAGTTGTCCTCGACGAAGCGGATGTCGTTGGTCAGGGTGTCGATGCCCAGCGCGCGCAGGGAGCCGAGGTACACGTCGACGATGTCGGGCGGCGAGGGCTTGAGCACCACCTGGTACTGGTGGTGCTGGTGCAGGCGGTTGGGGTTCTCGCCGTAGCGCGCGTCCTTGGGCCGGCGCGAGGGCTGCACGTAGGCGGCGCGCCAGGGCTCGGGGCCGAGCGCGCGCAGGAAGGTGGCGGTGTGCGAGGTGCCTGCCCCGACCTCGAGGTCGATGGGCTGCAGCAGCGCGCAGCCCTGGCCGTTCCAGTATTCCTGCAGACGCAGGATGACTTCCTGAAAGCTGATCATTCCGGTGGGATCCCGTGCGGTGCGGCCGACGACGGGCGCCGGCATGCAAGGGCCGCGCGGAGCGCGGCCTCGCGCCGATTCTACGGTCTCAGGCCACAGGCCGCCGCCCCAGCGCCAGGGCCGCCACGAGCAGCAGGCCGATCAGCGCCAGTGCCGGCCCATCGGTCCAGCGCACGTAGGGCGTGGTGCCGCGCGTGGCCTGCACCGGGGCGTCGAGCACCCCGAGCGTGTTGAAGGGCAGCAGGGCCTGGACGCGGCCTTGCGCGTCGATCACCGCGGTGGCGCCCGTGTTGGTGGCGCGCAGCATGGGGCGGGCGGTCTCGAGCGCACGCAGTCGCGAAATCTGCAGATGCTGGGGCAGCGCGAGCGAGTCGCCGAACCAGGCGAGGTTCGAGAGGTTCACCAGCATGGTGGGCGCCGCGGCCGGGTCTGCCCAGGCCGCGGCGATCTGCGCACCGAACAGGTCCTCGTAGCAGATGTTCACGGCCACCCGCTGGCCCGCCAGGGGCATGGGGGGCTGGTAGGTCGCGCCGCGCTCCTGGTCGCCGATCGGGATGTTCATCATGTCCACGAACCAGCGAAAGCCCGGCGGGATGAACTCGCCGAAGGGCACCAGTTGGCGCTTGCTGTAGGTGAAGACGGCGCCGTCGGGCGCGAGACCCACGGCACTGTTGTAGTAGCGCGGCCCGGGCTCCTCGAGGAAGACCCCGAAGATGAGCGCGGAATCGCGCTCTTCGGCGAAGCGCTCGAGCGCTCGCAAGGCGCTGGCCGGCACGTAGGCGAGCGGCACCGGAAACACCGACTCGGGCAGCACGGTCAGGCGCGGCGGCGTGGCCGCCGGGCGCAGCATCAGGCCGTGATGTAGCTCGAAGGCGCGGTCCAGCCCCTCGGGCGTGAACTTCTCGTCCTGCGGCACATTGCCCTGCACGAGCCGCACCACCACGGGCTCGCCCGCGGGCTCTGACCAGGCCCGCCCGCGCAGCGCCTGCCCCGCTCCGCCCAGCACCACGATGAGCAGTGCAGCCAGAGCCGCCACCGCCGGCCGGCGGGTGCGCGTGAGAGGCAGCCAGACGAGAAGTGCGAGGGAACCTGCCACCAGCGCCGCCATCAGCCCGATGCCGTAGACGCCGAGCAAGGGCGCGTAGCCGGCGAGCGGACCGTCGCTGTGCGCGTAGCCGCTGGCCACCCACGGGAAACCGGTAAAGAGCGTGCCGCGCAGCCACTCGCTGCCGGCCCAGGCAGCCGGCAGCCCGGCAAGGAGCAACCAGCGCGGGTCGCGCACCCAGCGCCGCGCCACACCCAGCGCGAGCGCCGGATAGAGCGCGAGGAAGGCGCACAGCGCCGCGGTGGCCAGCACCGCCAGCGGCGCCGGCAGGCCGCCGAAAAAGTGCAGGCTCACGAAGATCCACGAGATCCCCAGGCCGAACCAGCCCATGCCGAAGCACCAGCCCAGCCACGCCGCCTGCCGCGCGCTGCCGGTGCCCTGCACGAGCAGGAACAACCCGGCCAGCGCCACCACCTGCAGCCAGGGCAGGCCGAAGGGCGCGAAGGAGGCCGCCTGCGCCAAGCCCAGGATCAGCGCGGCGATCGACAACCAGGGCAGAGGACGCGCCGGCATGGGGGCGTGCGGGGGCAGGGTGCGCAGCGCGGCGCGGCGGCGGGGCGGAGCGCCTCAGCGCCCGTCGCCGTGCGCCGGTGCGGCCGGCTCGCGCTCGACGGCAAAGAGCTCGACCTGGCGGGCGTCGCCGCGCAGCACGGTGAAGCGCCAGCCGTCGAACTCGAGCGTCTCGCCTGCCTGCGGCACGTGGCCGAGCTCGCCGGTGATCAGGCCGCCCACCGTGTCGTAGTGCTCGTCGCTGAACACGGTGCCGAAGGTCTCGTTGAACTTGGCGATCTCGGTGAGCGCGCGCACCCGCCAGCGCCCCTCGCGCTCGAGGACGATGTCGGTCTCCGAGACGGCGACGTCGTGCTCGTCGTCGATGTCGCCCACGATCTGCTCGAGCACGTCCTCGATGGTGATCAGGCCGGCCACGCTGCCGTACTCGTCCACCACGATCGCCATGTGGTTGCGGTTGGCGCGAAAGTCGCGCAGCAGCACGTTGGTGGGCTTGCTCTCGGGGATGAAGACCGGCGGCCGCAGGGCGGCGCGCAGATCGAAGCCGGGCCGTGCGTAGTGGCGCAGCAGGTCCTTGGCGAGGAGGATGCCGACGATGTGGTCGCGGTCGCCCTCGATGGCCGGGAAGCGCGAGTGGCCGCTGGCGATCACCGTCTCGATCCATCCCTCGGGAGGCTCGGTGATGTCGACCACGTCCATCCGGGTGCGCGGCACCATCAGGTCCCGGGCGCGCAGTTCGGACACCTGCAGCACGCCCTCGATCATCGACATGGCGTCGGCGTCGAGCAGGTCGCGCCGGTGCGCCTCGTGCAGTGCGTTGAGCAGATCCTCGCGGCTGTCTGGCTCGCGGGTCATGAACGCCAGCAGGCGCTCGAAGAAGGTCTTGTCTTTCGGTTTGAGGGGCTTGTCGCCCCGCGTTGGCTCGGCCATGGACATCGGGCCGGCACGCAGCGCCCGGCCCGGTGGTTGAAACGCGGCGAGGATACACGAGCCCCACCCCGGCCCGGGCGGGCACGGCCGCCTCGAGCTTGCCCTCGCCGGCCCTGGCCGGCCGCCTGCGCCCGACCCTTGCCGGGGGTCAATTCATCGCCCGCGCCGCGCACCAGAGTGAGATCGAGGCCATCGACAAGGGAGGCTCGTATGCGCATCCGCAACGCACTGCTCGCCGTCCTGGCGGGCTTGGTCCTGGCGCTGGCCGGCTGCGCCTCGCAAGAGAAAGGCAGCCAGCAGCGCCAGGTGGCCTCGATGCTCGCGTACCTGTACCCGGGCAGCCAGCAACCCCCGCCGGCCTCCAATGAGGTGGCGGTGATCAAGGTGCCCTTCCGCATCGGCGTGGCCTTCGTGCCGGACACCGCGGATCCGGTGTTCCGCCTGCCCGAGTCGGAGCGGCTCAAGCTTGCCGGTCAGGTGCGCGACGCGTTCTCGGGCTACCCCTTCGTGTCCGAGATCGTGCCGGTGCCCAGCGTCTACCTCGAGGCGGGCGGATCCTTCGCCAATCTGGAGCGCATCGCCGCGCTGCTGCGTCTGGACGTGATCGCGCTGGTCTCGTACGACCAGGTGCAGCACGCCAACGCGAGCGAGTGGTCGATCCTCTACTGGACCCTGATCGGCGCCTACGTCGTGCCGGGCGACCGCTACGACATCCTCACCGCGGTGGAAGTGGCGGTGTTCGACGTGAAAAGCCGGCAGTTGCTGATGCGCGCCTCGGGCACCTCGAACGTGAAGGGCGCGGCGAGCTGGGTGGGATTTGCCGAGCGTTCGCGCGAGGGGCGTACGCAGGGGTTCGAACTCGCGGTGAGCGACATGATCCCCAAGCTCCACGCGGAGGTTCAGGCCTTCCGCGAGCGGGCGCCGCGCGACCCGCGCATCCGCCTCGAACTGCCGCCGGGCTACAACCCGGGCGCCCTCAAGCCGCCCCTGACGCGGCCCGCGCCAGCGCAGTCGAAGTAGGCACGGGGCAAGTCGCGCGCGTGGCCGCGACGCCATGACGCGCGCGCCTCACGAGCGCGCCGAGTAAGGATCAGGCACGCGCAGGCTGGCCAGGATGGCCACTTCGCGCGCTTCCATGCGCGCTGCGTCGCGATCGGACTCGTGATCGTAGCCCTGGGCGTGAAGCACGCCGTGCACGACGAGGTGCGCCAGGTGCTGGCGCCAGGGCTTGTCCTGGACGGCGGCCTCGCGCGCCGCCACCGGCACGCAGATCACGATGTCGGCCTGGACCACGGGCGCGTGCGCGTAGTCGAAGGTAAGCACGTCCGGCGCGTAGCTCTTGCGGCGGTAGGCGCGGTTGAGCGCGCGCGCCTCGGCCTCGGCCACGAAGCGCAGCGTCAGCTCGGCGTCGCGCTCGAGCGCGCGCGCCACCCAGCGGCGCAGCGTGGCGCGCACCGGCAAGGCGTCGAAGTCGGTGGCGCCCTGCAGCGACAGCGCGAGCCGCGGCGCGGCGCTCACCGGCGCCCCGGGCCGCGCGTGGGCCGCGCGGGCAGGTCTTCGCGGCCTTCCTCGGCGCGCTCGTACGCCTCGACGATGCGCGCCACCAGCGGGTGGCGCACCACGTCGGCGGCGGTGAAATAGACCATGGCGATGCCGCGCACGCCGTTGAGCACGTGCTGCGCCTCCACCAGGCCGCTCGCGGTGCCGCGCGGCAGGTCGATCTGCGTGACGTCGCCGGTGATCACCGCCTTCGATCCGAAGCCGATGCGGGTGAGGAACATCTTCATCTGCTCGGGCGTGGTGTTCTGCGCCTCGTC
>ERZ795054.510-NODE-510-length-48338-cov-21.751030_pt1 | contig 48338 bp, 29 predicted proteins | sample MGYA00375138_ERZ795054 | MGnify/ENA primary metagenome ERZ795054 (study PRJEB30183, sample SAMN05720215) | anaerobic digester metagenome | isolation source: active sludge of municipal wastewater-treating anaerobic digesters | place: USA | collected 2014-12-23 ... | reverse complement strand
GCCCAAAAGCTGACCCGCGCTTCAGTCCTCGACTTCCAGCGTCAGCGCGCCGGGTTCGATCCGCAGGCTTTTGAGGCCCCGGAACCCGGGCGCGTCCGGGCGTTCTCCCAGGGCCTGGCCAAGCAGGTTCTGGCCTTTCAATCCCCCCAGCCACGCGTTGGGCAGGCTGAGCCCCAGGACGGTGACATCCTCCAGCACCGCGCAAGGCTCGCCCGCCTGGCCCAGCGACAGCCGAAAACGGCCGCGCGCGCGCAGCACCTGGCCGCCGCCCACCGGGAAGTCCGGCGGCAGGCGCACGGCCAGGTAGGCCTGGATGGCGTCTTGCGCCAGCTCCAGCCGCACCGACCGCCCCAGGTCCGTGTTGGCGTTCAATAAACCGTTGATCTCCCGCTCCGTCAGCCGCAACGTCCGGGCGCCCGGCTCATAGCGCCGCTCCTGCGGCGCGCGCGCCTCCGCGCTCGCGGCGGGATCGGCGGCGGGCGCCGGGCGGCTGCCCAACCGTTGGAGCTTCTGTTCAACAGCCGCCTTTTCTGGCGGGGACAACTCCACGGGCTTCAGGGGCCGCCGCACCCACCACAGCGTAATCAGAATCGAGGCCACGATCACCCCCGCCAGAACGGCCAGGGTCCCGCATCCGTAAAACAGGCAGCCGCGCCACTTCGCGGGCGGCGGCGAGGCGGGGGCGGCCGGGGGCGGAACGGCGGAAACGGGCGGGGCGGAGGGCATACGGGTCGCGCGCGGCGCTCCGGGGGCCGGGGTCAGGCCGCCGCGCGGTTCTGTTTGCGGCGGATGATCGGTTTGCACTGGCCGGCGACCACCGGCGCGGTGATGTGGACGTGCAGGATATCCTCGCTGCCGGGCGCCTCGTACATGATGTCGAGCATCAGGCGTTCGAGCAGGCTGCGCAACGCGCGCGCGCCGGTGCCTTTCTTGATGGCCTGCGCCGCCAGCTCGCGCAGCCCCTCGGGCGAAAACTCCAGCTCCACCCCCTCCATCGCCAGCAGCTTCGCATACTGCTTGGTCAGCGCATTCTTCGTGTCCGTCAAAATCGAGACCAACTGCGCCTCCGTCAATTCCGCCAGCACGGTCAGCATCGGCAGCCGGCCCACGAACTCGGGAATGAAGCCGTAGCTGAGCAAATCTTCGGGCTCGAGGTGTTGCAGGATTTCCTGCCGCTCCGCCGCCACGGCTTTCGGGAGCTCCGGGTTCGCGCGAAACCCCAGAACCTGGCGGCCCAGGCGGCGCTGGATGATCCGCTCCAGGCCAATAAAGGCGCCGCCGCAAATAAACAGGATGTCGCTCGTGTCCACCCGGATGTATTCCTGCTGCGGATGCTTGCGGCCGCCTTGCGGCGCGACGCTGCAGACCGTGCCCTCCAGGATCTTCAGCAGCGCCTGCTGCACGCCTTCGCCCGACACATCCCGCGTGATCGAGACATTCTCGGTCTTGCGGGCGATCTTGTCAATTTCATCAATATAGACAATGCCGCGCTGCGCCCGCTTCACATCATAATCGGCGTTCTGGAGCAGGCGCAGAATGATGTTCTCGACATCCTCGCCCACGTAGCCGGCTTCGGTCAGCGTCGTGGCGTCCGCAATGGCGAACGGCACGTCCAGCACCTGCGCCAGCGTGCGCGCGAGCAGCGTTTTGCCCGACCCGGTGGGGCCGATCATCAGGATGTTGCTCTTTTCGATCTCGACCTCGGCCTTCGCGTCGCCCCGCGCCGGGCCCGCCTCGGCGGCGGCCGCCGCCGCCGGTTCCTGGAGCAGGCGCTTGTAATGATTGTGCACCGCGACCGCCAGCGTCTTCTTGGTATGCTCCTGGCCGATGCACGACTGGTCCAGCCGGCGTTTGATCTCGGCCGGTTTGGGGATGTGGGAGCGCGGCTTGGGCTTCCGGGCGGGCGCCGCCGCCTCCTTGCCCAGGACCTGGTTGCAGAGGAGGACGCAGCTATCGCAAATATAAACGCCCGGCCCGGCGATGAGCCGGTTGACCTCCGTGTGGGACTTGCCGCAGAAGCTGCAGAGCGTCAGGTGGGTCGGGCGCGCCATGCGACGGGTTACTCCTTCTTGTCCGCCAGGCTGGTGGCCCGTTCGGCCAGGCCGGGGATTTCCTTGCGCGATTGCACCACCTCGTCCACCAGACCGTAGGCCTTGGCCTCCTCGGGCGTCATGAAATTGTCGCGGTCGGTGTCTTTCTCGACCTGCTCGATCGAGTGGCCGGTGTGCCGGGCGATGATGCGGTTGAGGCGCTGCTTGAGCTTCAGCATGTAGCGCACGCGGATTTCCACATCACTGGCCGGGCCTTCCGCCCCGCCCAGCAACTGGTGAATCATGATGTTCGAGTTCGGCAGCGCGTAGCGTTTGCCCTTGGTGCCGCCGCACAACAGCACGGCGCCCATGCTCGCCGCCTGGCCGATGCAATAGGTGTTCACATCGCAGGTGAGGAACTGCATGGTGTCATAGACCGCCAGCCCGGCGGTGACGCTGCCGCCTGGGGAATTGATATAGAGATGAATGTCCTTTTTGGGGTCGTTCATCTGCAGGAACAGCAGTTGCGCGATGATCAGGTTGGCCACCATGTCGTCCACCGGCGTGCCCAGAAAAACAATCCGGTCCACCAGCAGCCGCGAGTAAATGTCATACCCGCGCTCCCCGCGCCCGGTTTGTTCCACCACCATCGGGACTAAAAAATTATCCATAGCAAAGCGATGTGTTATACCGGGGCAACCTAACGGAAGCCCCGGGGCGGGTCAAGCCGGCGCTCCGCCGCCCGCCGCCGCGCCCGCCGCGCCGGGGCGGCCGGGCTCTCAGCCGCCCGCCGCGCCATCGTAATAGGCGTCAATCTTGTCGGCCACATCCTTGTAGCCCACATCCGCCGCGTAGATGATCTTGAACTGCGCGATGGCGTCGTCGCGCTTGCCCATCGTCTCATACACCGACCCCAGCAGGTAAATCAGCTCCTTCTTTTCCTCGTCGAAGACCACCTTCTCCTTGAGGGCGTCCTGGAAGGTGGTGGCGGCCAGGTCATGGATGCCGCGCCGCGCGAAGCATTGGCCCAGGTAGCTCAACGCCTGGATGCGCCGGTGCGGATTGCTCTGCGCCTTCTGAAACTCCCTCATGGCCTCGGTGATCCGGCCCGCCTGGAAATAAAGCTGCCCCAGCTCGAAGCGGATTTGCAGGTCCGTGGGGAAGCGTTCGGCGCGCTTCTGGCACTCGGCCAGTTGGTAGGCCTGCTTTTCGGCCTGGAGCGCCGCCAGTTTGTCGGCGTAGTCCGGCGCGGCGGCATCGAGCTGCGCCATCTGGTGCTCGTAGCGGCGCATCACGGTGTCGGCTATATTGCGATCCAGCGACGCATCGGCGCCGACCTCGGACGCCTTGATCCGGTCGTAGTAGCTCAGCGCGCGGTCGAACTGCTGTTTCTGGGTGTACAGCTCGGCCAGTTGGCGCAGCAGCTTCAGGTTGCCCGGCTCGGCCGCCAGCCGCCCCTCGTATTCCTGAATGAGCCGCTCGGCGACATCTTCCGTCTTTACCTGCCGGTTCTGCTGCTCCAGCAGGATGGCCTCCTCCTTGTCCTTGAGGATATCGCGGTAGGAGCCGGTGCCGTCGGCCAGCGCTTCGTAGCCCCCTTCGTCCAGCGTCTTGCGGGCGGAAAGGTTTTTGAGCGCCTGGGCCAATTCCTGGTCATGGGGCGCGGCGCGGTAGAGATTTGCCAGCACCGCCTCGGCTTTCCCCACCTCGCCGGCGTTGGCCAGCGCGTGGGCATACTTGACGGCAATGTCCTGGTCATTGGGCGAATGGGCGACCAGGATTTCCAGCGACATCACAGCCGTTTTAGGCAGGTCCAGGGCGTTGGCCGCCTCCACCACCAGCTTGTGGGCGGCGGAATTGGCCGGATCCCCATTGAGAATCTGCTCGGCGATCCGCAGGGCCTCGGCCGGATCTTTGCCCAGGGCCAGGTGGGCCCGGGCAAGCTGCGGCGAGGAACCCGCGCTGCTCATGATCTTCTTGAAAAAACCACGGCCCCCGCTGGCTTTGCGGCTTTGGGCGCTGCGCAGGGCCTGGCGGCACTCGAAAAGCGCGGGTTCCCTGGCCAGCACCTGGTTAAAGAGGGCGATTGCGTAATCAAGATTCTCCCGCTGTAACGCGTCGTTGCCCTTGGTAAAGAGCAGGCGCAGTTCGCGTGGCAGTTCGCTGAGGCTCTTTTCAGCCATAGTCGAGTGTTGTCAGATTCGTCAGGATAAATCTAGTGGAATTATGCCGCCCGGCGCAACCCGCGTTTTCCCGCCGCGTCGCTTTGGGCCGCGCCTCAAAACCGGAAAGCATGCCGCTCCCGTTCCCGGTGCCGCCAAAGACCGTCGGCAACCGGCGCAGGCCGGGTTGCGCGGCAATAACAGGCAAGGCGGCCTCGCCAGCGGGACAATCTTCGCCGGAAACTTAGATCGGGAACGGTTCAGGCGGGCGGTTTAATCATGTGCCATCGTCTCGCTGGAGCCTGGGTGGCCCTGATAACCCAGACCGTAATCCCCATAAACCCCCGGATTGACGATTTCAAGCGCATAGCCGTTAAGAGCTGAACGCCTTTCGCTGGTAAAATCAATGATTTACGCACCCAGGAAGGAGCTGAATGGAGGCGAAACCTGAATCTTTCCGGCTCAAAGGCGCCTTGGGCGTACCTTGCACGTACCTTGAATTTACCCTGCCCCCAGGCCGTGTACAAGGGGTGTACAAGGGATGCTCGCCGGGAGTACATGGGATTTTAGCTGGTACACCCGATGGGCATCCCTTGTACACCCCTTGTACACGGCCTGATAGCAGTGGATTTTCAGGGTATTTGGACAATGACTATGGGTGCCTGGAAAGGGCGAGGTGATAAGAGAAGACCGAGGGATAATTATTAAGTTCCTTAAAAATAGTTAGCGATGAATCCAAGGCTGGCAAACAAGGGAGGGCAAGGGCAGGCGGGCGGTAAGCCCGCGGATGCCCTGCGAGGCATGGTTCGCCGGGCCGAGCGCCGGGAGATTGCGGACGGGATCGGGCGGGAACTGGTTGGGAAGCCGGCGGATAACCCGGTCGAGCGAGTTATCGGCGAAGCGTCTCGGCCCCTTTCGCTCACAAAAGGGGAGTCCGGTTCGGCGTCCCAGACCGGTCTCTTGGGCAACGGGCACTGCCGGGGGGCGGCAGCGATCAGATATCTTTGCCGGCGGAGAACACCTTGGCCACAAACTTGCCGACGCCGAAGTAGTCCTGCGTGTCCGGCGTGAAGATCAGCGGCTTGAGCTTCCGGATGTCCACGGCGCCCCCGGTGCCGATGATGCTGGCGTGCGCCTTGGTGTCAATCACCTCGCCCACAAACTGCGTATGGAGGCCCAATTCCACCACGTGCAGCAGCTTGCACTCCAGCACCAGCGGAAACTCCTTCACATACGGCGCGTCCACCAGCGCGCTCCGGACCGGCGTCAGCTTCGCAGCCGCAAACTTGTTCGTGTTGCGCCCCGTCATCAAGCCGAAGTAATCCGCCTCCTTGACGTGCTTTTCCGAGGGGATGCTGAGGGTGAAGGCCTGGTGCTCCAGCAGGTTGGCATAGGTGTAAGTGGCCTTGCGCAAGGACACCGCCACGCAGGGCGGCTGGGAACTGCAAATGCCCCCCCACGACGCCGTCATCACATTGGGCTTGCCCGCTTTGTCGTAGGTGCCCACCACCAGCACCGGCGCCGGGTAGATGAGCGTCTTGGCTCCGAGAGATTTGTTCGTCATGCCCGCCATCCTGCCCCGGCCCGCCGCCGTTTTCAAGCTCCCAATCCGTCCCCGGCGAACGCCCGTCCGCCCCGCCCGGCCATGTGCCGATCCGGGGCCGGTGAATAAATATTCACCACATTCTCGTTGACGAAAACGGCAAACAAAAATAATCTGGGGAACAATGTCGGACCGTCACAGTGTCGCAAAGATAATAATGTGCTATTAACAGGCTGTTGAAAATCGGCTGATTTTTCAGCGCCGCGATTTTTCACGGGTGAGTTTTTCAAAATTCAGCGTGGAAAACGTGGTAACGGCCGCCCCAACCGCAGCCCCGGGCCAGTGTTTGGGTTTGCCGCGAGGTCTGCCAGACGTTCGCGTCCGGGTTTTCACCCGGTTTCGGGCAGCTTTTCATGCCGCCGCCCCCAGTCGCGCCAGGCGCAACAAGTTGTAGGTCCCCGCCACGAAGTAGCCCCACGCCTGCGTCCGCTCCAGTCCCCGATAGCGGCTGCGCCGAAATCCGGCCACCGTCTTGATCCACCCAAATATCTCCTCCACCCGTTTGCGGATTTTCAAGCTCATCTGGTAGCCCGGCTGGCGGGTCGTGCGCCCGTCCAGTCCGGCCACGTTCACTTGCTCTTTGCACGCCACATGCGGCGCAATCGCCCGAGCCCGGCAGCCTTGCACAAAGCCTTTCTGGTGGTAGCCCTTGTCGGCCCCCACCGTTTTGACCTGCACCCCGTCATGCCGTCGCTGATGGGCGTCCACTTGCGCCAGCGCCACGGCCGGTTCGCCTTGTTCAATCGGGTTGTGTAGCGTGAAATCGGCGCACAGGCCGTTCCGGTTTTCCATCAGCGCGTGCGCCCCGAAACACAACCGGGCCTCCTTTCCCGAAGCCTTCCGATACAGCACGCTGTCAGGATCCGTCGTGCTCTGGTGCGTGTCGTTGCGGCGTGACTCCCCGCGAAAGTTGATGGTCGGGTTGCCGGGGTCTTCGTCCTTGGCCGACTCGACTTTCTTCCGGTCGCCACCGTCCTTGCGGACGAAACTCTTCAAACTCGCCCACGATTCGATCAGCGTGCCGTCGGCGGTGAAGTGTTCATCGCTGGCCCAGCCTTCCTGACGGCTCAGATCATAGATTTCGATGAAAAAGCGTTTGGCCACGTCGGCCGAGAGGACGCGCTGGTAGTTCTTGGCGAAGATGCTGTGGTCGAAGCTGCCTTCGCTAAACTCCCGGTCCAGAAACCAAAGCCACAGGAGATTGTAATTAAGCTGCTCGCAGAACAGCCGCTCGCTGCGCACGCTGTAGAGCGCGGTCAACACGCGGGCCTTGAGCAGTTGCTCCGGCGGAATGCTCGGACGACCGCCCTCCTCGTAAAGATCATCGAAAAGCGGCGAAAGCTTCTGGAGCACCAGGTCCACCCGCCGCTTGATCGCCCGCAACGGATGGTCGGCGGGCACGCACTGGTTGAGGTTGATGACCGTTAGAAAGTCCGGTTGAGCTTGAGGTTTGCCGCGCATGAATTACTGACGCACTTCAACGCGTCATGTTCAAAAAACCGTGAGACTTTTTCAACAACCTGTTAATCGTTATGCGTGTTAAGCCGTCACCCTCCCGCACCCCGCGTGCGTTTACCCTCATCGAACTCCTGGTCGTCATCGCCATTATCGCCATTCTGGCGGCCTTGCTGCTGCCCGCGCTGGCCCGGGCGCAGGACAAGGCCCGGCGCACCGGCTGCCTGAACAACCTCAAACAGTTGGGGCTGGGGAGCATGATGTACGCCGACGACAACCGGGGGCATTATTCCAAATATAGCTGGTGGTCGGCGGGGGCCCGGGATGATGTTCCCAAGAACGCCCAGACCGACCGTTCCGGCGCGGATGATGATTTGAGCTGGCTCTACCCGGAATACGCCAAGAGCGTGGGCAGCTATATATGCCCCGCCACCCAGAATTATGTCACCACGACCAACCTGATTGACCTGATGGACATGAACGGCGCCAAAATCGGAGGGCAAACGCTGCGGGATTTGTGCGACAACGGCATTGGGCCGAAGGCGCGCGGGACCAGCTACGAATGTTTTGGCAATTTCACCGCCAGGATGACGGGCAAGGGCATCGCCACGAAAAAGACCGAAACTTCCGTGGCCACCTTTAAGATCTGCTACTATGCGCCCTACCTGGGCGTGGTGCCGGGGCCGTCCCGGATTTTTCTGCTGACGGACGCGGATGACACCTCGACGCTGGTGGACAAGAACGATATCAACAACTGGCCGGACAGCCCGACGGATAATCATGGCAAGTATGGCCAGAATTTCACTTTTTGCGATGGCCACGCCGAATGGGTCAGCCAGCGGAAATTCATGGAAGTCTGGAATGTTTCGCATGACTCGTCCCGGGTGGCGGGTGTGAGCCCCTAGTTTTTCCGTCTTTGTGTTTTATTACTTCAAACTAAACCCCAGATAAACCAACAATGAAAAATAAAATGGACAACAACACATCGGGCCTCCCACGAGGCGGAACCCTGCGCTTGAACGTTACGCGAGCCATCCTGGCCTTGGTGATGACTTTGCTGCTGGGCTTGGCCGGGCCCCAGGCCTGGGCCAATAACGGCGTGGCGGCGGGGCACCTCAAAGTGACCGCCGTGGACGGGAGCTATGTCAACACCAACGTGACGGTGACGCCGACGGTCTTGATCAACGGGTTTCTGCCCGTCCAGCTCGACACCTGGACGATCACCACCCCGACGTCAACCAATACATTTCTCTGCTGGAACACGGCCGATTACTATGTGCAGATTGGGGAAACCCGGGCCGATGATGTTGCCAAAGGGATCCTGATCGGCGCGGTGGCGCAGAACGTGCGCACAAACCAGAATGCCTCGAACACCAATGCCGTAGGCTACGCCGCTCCTTCAGTGACGGAGGAAAGCTTCGGCTCCTGGCGAATCCAAACGCAGACGACCAACGTATCGGGGACGGCCGGGAGCACGCGGGAATGGAACGTGGATGTGGCGGGGGCCTGGTTCCCGTATGACCGCTACATCGGCGCTATTGCGCGCAATGCCTCCCGCAAGAACGGCTGGGTGAACGATTTTATTATCGGTTCCCCCGAGATCGTTTACGGCTCGACGTTTATGGATTGCATTCCCGATGGCTCCGGCGGCTGCGCGGCCAACGGCGGCGTCTTTACGCTGGACCTGAGGAGTTACGGCATTAACTCGCAGACCGACGGAATCCTGCTGGTCAACCACGGCAAGGATGAGGGCAACTTCGCGCTGTCGAAGGCGGAAGAGGACGGGACGTGGACGATGTATGTGCATGACCTCTCCACGGGCACCGCGAGCAACTATGAGCAGGATCCGATTGCGTTTGTGTATATCCCGCGGACGGATACGTCGCTGATTTCGGGCAAGCTGGACGGGGACGGGGGGATCATGATGTATAGCGGCAATGCGCCGCAGTTCACGACTGAAAAGCTGGCCAATGGCCGCCACCGGCTGACCATCAACGGCTATGCGGCCACCAACGGGGTCTTGATCGTTTCGGCGGAGGGCGGCGGGACGTATAACCTGGACAACATCGTCAGCTACGAGATTACCCCCGACGGGCAAAGTTTTGAGTTGCAGTCGCGCGATACGCCCAATTTTGGGTTGCAGTCGCCGTACCGGCTGGTCGGCGGCGCGCGCTCTCCGGAAGCGGCGTTTTCGTTTGTGTTCATCCCGGCGCCGACCGAGGTGGGATTTGAAGTGTGGCCGCAGGCGAACCTGCTGACCGCCGAGACGCCCAATGCGTATTATGCCGGCAGCTTTACCAATTCATTCACGGTGCACCTGACGGCCAAGCCCACGGCGAATGTGACGATCAGCGGAATCGTTTCGAGCGACCCGACCGAGGGGGTGGTCTGCGACGGCTTGACCAGCCTGACGTTCACGCCGGACAACTGGTGGATCCCGCAGACCGTGCGGGTGACGGGGGTGGACGACCAGGATGCGGACGGGCAGGTGGCCTACTCGATCGTGCTGCCGGCGGCGGTGAGCGCGGATGCGCGCTATAACGGGTTGAAGCCGGCGGATGTGGGCTGCCTCAACGCGGACAACGAAGCGGGGATCAGTGTGAGCGCGACGCGCCTGACGACCAGTGAGGGGGGGCTGACGGCGACCTTCCAGGTGGCCTTGAACACGGCGCCGACCTCGGACGATACGACGATCACGCTCACCTCGAGCGATACGACGGAGGGGACCGTTAATCCGCCGAGCCTTACGTTCACGTCGTTGAACTGGTCGAACCGGCAGACGGTGACGGTCACGGGCGTGGATGACGCGGTGATTGACGGGGATGTGATCTATACGATCGTGACGGGGGCGGCGACGAGCTCGGACCCGGCCTATAACGGGCTGGACGCGCTGGACGTGACGGTGGTGAACCTGGACAACGACGCGCCGGGTTTGTCCATAACGCCCAAGGGAATGTTGACGGTGAGCGAACCCAATACCGCGCTCAATCTCGGGGTGGCGTTGACGTGCCAGCCGGCCGCCAACGTGACGGTCAGCATCAGCTCGAGCGATGTGACCGAGGGCACGGTGAGCCCGGCGTCGCGGACGTTTACGCCGGCCAACTGGAATACGCCGCAGAGTTTCACGCTGACCGCCGCGGATGACCTGCTGACGGACGGCACGGTGGGCTACACGGTGACGCTGACGGCCAGCTCGAGCGCGCCGGGTTGGAACGGATTAACGGTGGTTCTGCCGGCGCAGACGCTGGACAACGAACCGGTGCTGACGCTGCCGTCGGGGGCGATGCAATACGGGATTGAGTGGCCGGGGATGGTGATTGACGGGCAGGCGACCATCGTGGATGCCGATACGTACGACTACAACGCCGGGTCGCTGACCGTGACGCTGACGGCCAATGCCCAAAGCAATGACCGGCTGGGAATCCGCAACCAGGGAATGGATTGGCAGCAGATCGGGGTCTCGGGCAACACCGTGACCTACAGCGGGTCGCCGATCGGGACCTTTGCCGGCGGGGTGGGCGCCACGCCGCTGGTGATTACGTTCAATGCTTCGGCCAACCCGGAAGCGGCGCAGGCGCTGGCGCGAAACATTACCTACCACAACGTGACCAACGCGCCCTTGCAGGATCCGCGCACGGTGGCGTTCACGCTGGCCGATGGCGATGGCGGCAGCAGCACCGACAGCAAGCAAATCATCGTGTCGAAGGTGCATATCAGCGACTTCCAGTACGGGAAGGACGCGGGGTTTGGGGTTTATACGGGCGCCAGCGATTGCGAGATCTATTCGCGCGTGGATGAATACGCCTCCTACCCGATGGGCACCTGGTCGGACCCGAACAACGGGCTTTACGGGCTGGTGGTGCATATCAACAAGAATACGGCAACCGGCTACGACCAGCAGGTGCTGCTGCGGTTTGACGACATCGTGGGAACCAATCCGGGCCAGATCCCGCCGGGCGCCACGATCGTATCGGCGGATCTGCTGCTCACTGTAATGAACGGCGGAGATGGCAGCCCGCTTTACCGGATGCTGATTGATTGGGATCCGGAAGCCTCGACCTGGAATGGTTTTGGGGATGGCGTGCAGATGGACGGGGTGGAGGCGGAAACGACCTACTACTCGCAGTTTAATGCGTCGGATCACTCGGGCAGCACGGGAACGGGCCGGATCCGGTTCAGCGTGTTGCCGGACGTGCAGGCCTGGGTGAATGGCACGAATAACTATGGGTGGGTGATGCCGTCCTGGGGCCCGTTCGCCAGCAACGACAATACGATCTTCGCCCCGGCGGAGGCGACGAACCTGGTGACGCGGCCGCAATTGCTGGTGCGGTGGCTGCCCGTGGAGCCGACGATCAAGATGGCGAGCTTCCGGCAGGGCCAGAATGGCTACACGGGCGCGGTGGATACGCGCATCCGGGAGCTGACGCCGGATACGGAGTATTCGACGGTCACGTCCGTTCTCGTGGACTACGAAGTGAATCCGCCCAATGAGGACGCCGAGCAAGCGATCCTGCGGTTTGACCACCTGGTCGGGACCGGGGCGGGGCAGGTGCCGCCGTTTGCGAAGATTCACGCGGCGGAACTGGACCTGACCAGCACCGGCTCCAATGCGATGGGTGACGGCGGGACCTTCCACCGGATGCTGATTCCGTGGGAAGCGGCGACGTCCACCTGGAACTTCTTTGTGGAGGGCATCCAGGCCGACGACGTGGAAGCGGTGAATGCGCCGACGGTGGTGGCGGGCAACGACACGGGCGATCCGAACGTGCAGGGCGGGTGGAATACCTTTGACCTGACCGCGGACGTGCAACTGTGGGCCAACGGCGAGGCCAACTACGGTTGGGCGGTGTTGCCGTGGCCGTATGGCGGGGATGGCTGGGGCTTCTACACGGCGGATCACGGCAATCAGGCGGTGCGTCCGCAACTGCGGGTTTATTATACCCCGACGCGGCCGGTGATGATATCGGCCGAAGTGGCCGGAGCTCCTCCCTCCAGCGTGACAGTGCTCTTCGAGGGTGAGCCGGGCAAGACCTACGAGGTCTGGCGCAGCCCGGCGGCGGCCGGAGCGGGAGTCAACTGGACGAAGGTTGGCGAGGCGACGGCAACCGTGAGCGGGGTGGCGACCTTTGTGGATCCCGCGCCCCTGGCCAATAGCGCGTATTATCGGGCGCGCACGAAATAGCGGCCGGCCGTTGCTCATAATGCGGTAAAATCGAGCGGGACGGTGGGGTCACCGTCCCGCTTTCTTTAGCGGAGGCCGCCGCCGGGCCGGGTCTTTTGCCCGGAGGCCGGGCCGAAAACAACAGGGTCGGGAGCCGCCCGGCTGGGAGCGAGGCGGCGACGGGTTATCCGGGGGAGTGGGCATTGCCGGCTGGCGATGCCCGCGCGCGGAACTGGCGCCGCGCACGATAAAAAGTTTAAGCGTATGAAAATAGCAATGAAGGTTGAGAAAAGCATGCCGGGTCAGTGCGCGGTGCGGAAGGGCTGGCGCCGGCTTGGCGCGGCGGCGGTGCTGGTTGTGAGCGCCGCCCTGGCGCCGGGCGCACGGGTCGCCGCCGCGGCTGAGGCGCACCACGTCATCGCCGGTCAAATCAAGGTTGACCAGGTTTCCGTGGTGGATTCGAACCTGGCGCAGATAACCCTGGTTCAACAGATTGGGACTTTCCGCACTAACCCCCGGGGCAGCAACCGGGGAGATTACAACGTGCTGATCAACCCCGGCGTCAAGGCCCAGCAGGATGAAAGCGGGGGCGTGCTGATGAGCAGCGTGACCGAGAACGGGCGTGATAACTTCGGCACCAATGCCTACCCGGTCAGCGGCATTGAACGAAATGGCAGCGGCACCTACCGGATCGTGAGTTTCACGCGCCCCTTCACCGAGTACAATGTCAACGTGGCGGGCGCCTGGTTCCCGTATGATCAATACCTGGGCGGCCTGGCCCGCAATGCGGATGGCGTGAACGGGGGAACGAACGACACGTTCACCGGCTCGCCGGGGCTGGAGTTGGGCACGCATTTCAAGGGTGTGGCGGGCGGAAAATCCATCGTGGACCTGACTTCGCTGGGCATTGACTCCCGCACCGATGGGATTCTTTTGGTGAATCACGCCAAGGATGAAAACAATTTTGCGCTGGCGCAAGTCAACCCTCTCAATGGCACGTGGAATGTGTTTGTCCGGGACGTCGGCCAGTCGTCGTATGGCAGCTACGAGCAGGACCCGGTGGCGTTTGTCTTTATTCCCCGGACCAATACGGCGCTGATTTCCGGCCGCTTCCGGGGCGATGGCACGCCCGAGATGTTCAGCGGCGGCACCCCGCTGTTTACCGTCACCAATGTGGCGGAGGGCCGTTGGGATCTGCGGATTCCCGGCCATTCGCCGACCAATGGCATCCTGATTATTTCGCCGGAAGGCGGCGGCGTGCTCAACGGCGATAACATCGTCAGCTACCAGGCCTACCCGGACGGCTCGGGCTGGGAGATTCAATCGCGCGACACCCCCATCTGCGGTTTGCAGACGCCGGTGAACGAGGCGGTGGCTTCGTTTGTGTATATCCCCGCGCTGCCGCCCGAAGTCCAGGTCGAGCCCACCCAGGGCCTGGTGACCACCGGCAGCGGCGGGACGGCGGCTTTCTCGGTGGTGCTTTCCGTCGCGCCGACGGCCGTGGTGACCGTGGCGGTGGCTTCGAGTGATGCCAGCAAAGGCGTCGCCAGCCCGGCCATCCTGATGTTTGATGTGAATGATTGGTATCTGCCGAAGACCGTCACGGTGACCGGCCAGGCCGGCGCGGCGGAGGGCGGCTACCAGGTTGTCCTGTCGCCCGCCGCCAGCGCGGATCCGGCCTACCAGGGCCTGGATCCGGAGGATGTGGCCGTCACTTCGCTGGCCGCGCGGGCGGCGGTGGTCTGGCCGGCGGATTCAGGCACGAATATCAGCGCCTCGCCGAACCTGCAGGCGTGGGTGACCAATGCCCTGCCCGGCAACCTGTCGGTGACGTTCTATGGACGGGAGGCGCCCACGGTGCATCCCGGGCCGGATTTCTGCATTTCGGTCATGCCGGATACCCAGATGTACACGGGAGAATTGGCCGGCGGAAAGAAGGGGATGATGATTGCCCAGACCGAATGGGCCATCAGCAACCGTCTTTCGCGCAATATCGCCTACGTGACCCAACTCGGGGATATTTCGAATAATGGCGACACCCCGGCCTACATTCAACAGTGGTATAACGCGACCAACGCCATGTACCGCCTGGAGGACCCGGCGCGCACCCAACTGCCCGATGGCATCGCCTACGGCGTGGCGGTGGGCAACCACGAACTGACGCCCATCGGCTGGGCGTCGTGCGGCACGGTGGGAACAACGAATGTGGGCACCTCCACCAACTACAACAAGTATTTCGGCGTGGCGCATTTTGCCGGGCGCGAGTACTACGCGGGGCACTATGGGACGAACAATAATAACCACTACGATATCTTCAGCGTCAGCGGGCTGGACTTTCTCGTGCTGTATTTCGAGTATAACACCAATCCGCCCCCGGAATTGCTGGCCTGGGCCGACGAGGTGTTGACCACCAACGCCCACCGGCGCGCCATCATCGTGACGCACAACTGTGGCAATACCCAGACGCCGGTGGTTTGGAGCCCCCAGGCGCAGGCCATCTATGACGCGCTCAAAGGCCACACCAACCTGTTCCTGTTTTTGGGCGGCCATATCACCGGCCAGGGCTGGCGCGAGGATACCCACAATGGCCATACCATCCGGACCCTGGTGCAGGATTACCAGGGCTGGACCAATGGCGGCAACGGGTTCCTGCGGCTGCTGGAGTTCTCCCCCAGCAATAACGTCGTGGTCGCCCAGTGCTTTTCGCCGGTGACGGGCGAATACCTTACCGACGAGTCCAGCGAGTTCTACTTCCCGTACGACCTGCAGCCGACCGGCCCCGGCGCCGCGACCCCGTTCGTCGCGCTGGCGACGAACCCGGCGGCCCCGGGCGACTTGAGCTCGGTTGCGTGGCCCGGGCTGGCGGCCAACAAGGCCTATGAATGGTATGTGGCGGTGACCGATCAATGGGGGAATACCGTCACCAGCCCGGTCTGGCGCTTTACCACGGCCGTGACGAATACCCCGCCCACCGTGGCCAACCTGACGCGGGTGATCAGCGGCGACGCCCCGGCCACCCTTGCGCTGCAGGCGACCGATGCCAATGGCGATGCGCTGACATTCCAGGCCCTCTCGGCGCCGGCGCGGGGCGTCATCCGGGACTTTGACCCGGCCACGGGCACGTTCACGTATTGGCCGGCTTATGGGTATCGGGGTTCCGACTGGTTCCTCTTCAGCGCCAGCGACGGACAGGCCAGCAGCGGCTCGGCCTCCATAAACCTTAACATCGTCGCGCCACCGGACGCTGATGCCAACGGCCTGCCGGATGCCTGGGAGGCCGCCTATGGGCTTAGCGATCCAAACGACGATGCGGATGGCGACGGCCAAAGCAACCTGGCCGAGTGCCTGGCGAATACCAATCCCACTAATGCGGCCTCCGTGCTGCGGATTACGGATTGGGTGCGGCAGACCAATGGCCACGTCAGCCTGGCCTGGCCCTCGATTGGCGGCGTGCGCTACCGCGTCCAGTACCGCAACGCGTCGGCGCTCAGCGGCGTCGTGGGCGCTTTTACGGACATTGTGCGGCCGCTGACCAACGAGATGGATCTCAGCCCCTATGGCAGCGTCTCGACGCAGGCGTTCACCGACGACTTCACCCTGACCGGCGGCTCGCCGACCAACCACTCCCGCTATTACCGGGTCCGGGTTGTGAGATGATGGAGGCGGCCGGCCGGACTCTTTTGTCCCGGGGTTTTTGCGGCGCGGCGCGCGGCCGGGAGCGCTTCGCCGGTTGCCGCCGCCGGCGGCGCGGCGCATGGCGCTGGCGGGCCGTCGTGCTCGCCGCGTGCCTGGCGGCGTTGCCGCGGCCTCCCGCCGCGCGCGCCCACGGGGAAGCCCACCTGCTCATTCTGGAACTGACGCGGCAAATCGAGGCGGCGACGAACAACGCGGCCCGGCTCTACCTCGAACGCGGCGAATTGCAGCGCGAGCATGGGATGTATGACGGCGCCGAGGCCGACTACGCGCGCGCGGCGCAGCTTGATCCGGATTTGCCCGGGGTGGACCGCTGCCAGGCCCGGCTTTTGGCCGATCTCGGGCAGTTGGCGGCGGCGCGCGCCCGGTTTGATCGGGCGCTGGAGCGTTGTCCCGATGATGGCGAAAGCCGGGTGGGGCGCGCGCGCGTGCTGCTCCGGCTGGACCAGCGGCGGGCGGCCATCGCGGATTACTGGCGCGGGCTGGAACACTTGCGCGAGCCGCCGCCGGAGTACGTGGTGGAACTGGCGCGGGCGCTGGTTGCCGAAGAACAGACCGCGGAAGCCCTGCGCGCGCTGGACCTGGGCATCAAAAAGCTGGGACCGATCCTGCCGCTCCAGGGGTATGCGTTGGAACTGGAACTGGCGCGCCAGAACCCGGCGGCGGCGCTCGCCCGCCTCGAAACGATTCTCGCCCGGGCCTTGCGCAAGGAAACGTGGTTTGCGCGGCGCGGCGAGATCTTTCAGGCGACGGGAAAGGTGGTCGAAGCCCGGCAATCCTATCATGCCGCCCTGGCGGCCATTGACCGCCTGCCGGGCCGCTTGCAGCAAAGCCCCTCCATGGTGAAGCTGCGCGCGGACGTGAAAACCGCCCTGGCGGGGCTGACCAACGCGCCGGCGGCGGGCCCATCAAAATAAGAACCAAGGTTGCGAATGCAAACAAACTGGCACACGAAAAACGCGAGGATTTTTACCCGAAAACAGCCGCCGTTCGCGGCTGCCGCCCGGGAGCGGCGGACGCTCCCGCCCGCTCCCGGATGGCCGCGCGCTCGCGGCGGCTCGGCATATCCGCGCCCCGGCGGAGGCGCCCGGCTGGCGCTGGCGGTCTTGAGCGCCCTGTTCCTGGCCGGGCTGTCCCCGGCCCATGCCCAGGACCGCCCCGCGGCGGCCAACCTGGACGTGGTGCAGGTGGACTGGGAGAATACGACCAACTCCGTCGTGGTGACCTCGACGCTCTCGCTCAACCGGTTGGGGGTTCGCGAGGGGTCCACCCGGGGGGATTTTAATGTCCAGGTGGGCGAATCGGCCGCCGATGATTACCTGGGCGGCGCCTGGCTTTCCTCGGTCAGCCAGAATGGCCGGGACAGTTATCTCACCAATAACTACGCCGTCAGCTCCGTTCACGTGGCCGCGGACGGCTGCCGGGTCTGCGCCTTTGTGCCGACGGCGCCGCAGGCTGGCTCGGCGGCTGAATTTAACGTCAACGTTGCGGTGGCCTGGTTTCCCTATGATGAGTACCTGGCGGGGACGGCGCGCAATTCAACGGGCGCCAATGGCGGCACCAATGACCTGTTCATCGGGTCGCCGGGCTTGGAGTTGGGCACGCACTTCCGGGGGGTGGACGCGGGCAAATCCGTGGTGGACCTGCGGAGCCGGGGGATTGATGCCCGGACCGACGGGATTTTGCTGGTCGGCCACGCCAAGGACGAGAACAATTTCGCGCTGTCGCAGGTCAACCCCAACGACGGCACCTGGAATGTGTTTGTGCGGGACAATGCCCAGTACTACTACACCAACTATGAGCAGGACCCGGTGGCTTTCGTGTTCATCCCCAAGACCAATACGACGCTGATTTCCGGGCGGTTCAACGGCGATGGCAGCCTGGCCGCTTTCAGCGGAGACACTCCGCCATTCACGGTCACGAACTTCAGCACCGGCCAGTGGGAACTCAAAATCCCGGGGCATACCCCCGCCGGCGGCGTCCTGATCCTTTCCGCCGAAGGAGGCGGCACTTACAACGGAGATAATATAGTCAGCTACCAGGCGAATGCCGCCGGTGATGGCTGGGTGATCCAATCCCGCGACACGCCGAACAACGGGTTGCAAACCCCGGTCGGGCCGGGCGGCGCTCCCGAAGCGGTCGCGTCGTTCGTCTTTATCCCGGCGCCCGTCACGACGCGGGTGGCGCCCGATCCTCAGGCCCAGAACCCGGGAGTGTCGCCGCTTTTACAGGTGGCCGTTCCCGAGACCCTGGCGGGCGATCTCCGCGTGACTTTTTACGGGCGCGAAGCGCCCACCCCGCCGGTGGGGCCGGATTTCTGCATCGTGGTCATGCCCGACACTCAGAATTACGCGGCGCAAAGAAACGGCGGCACGAAGGAGATGATGATAGCCCAGACGGAATGGGCGATTAACAACCGGACGACCCGCAACGTCGCGTACGTGGCCCAACTCGGCGATATCGTCAACAACGGGGACACCCCCTCCTACGTCTCGCAATGGTATAACGCGACCAACGCCATGTACCGCCTGGAAAATCGGCCGCGAACGCAGCTTCCGGATGGCATGGCCTATGGCGTGGCCGTGGGCAACCACGAGCAATCGCCGAATGGGGACGCCGTCAGTGGAACCACCAGCAACTATAACCGGTTCTTTGGCGTGGCGCACTTTGCCGGGCGCGAGTATTACGCGGGCCACTATGGCACCAACAACAACAATCATTATGATTTTTTCAGCGCCAGCGGGCTGGACTTTGTCGTGCTGTATTTCGAGTATAACACCAGCCCCTCGGCGGAAGTGCTGGCGTGGGGCAATGCGGTGCTGGCCAACCACCCCCACCGGCGCGCCATCGTCATCACGCATTATATGGGCTCCGCCGCCACGCCCAGCTCGTTCAGCGCCCAGGGCTCGGCGATCTACAACGCCCTCAAGACCAACGCCAATCTCTTTCTGCTGCTGGGCGGCCACGTTTGCGGCAGCACCGGCGAAGGCGAGGGCTCGCGCACGGACACCTACAAAGGCAACATCGTCCGCACGCTCATCTCGGATTACCAGTGCCGCACCAACGGCGGCAATGGCTGGATGCGCATCATGGATTTCTCGCCCAGCAACAATGTGGTCACCGTCCAGACCTACTCGCCCTGGACCGGAGAATACGAGACCGACGAGAACAGCGAGTTTTTCTTCCCCTATAACATGCATGCGGGAGCCAGCGGTTCCCCCGGGACGCCCTATGCCGTGCTGGGCGCCAACACCGGCGTCAGCCCCGGCAGCGTCACCAGTTTCCGGTGGTCCGGATTGCAGAGCCATACCGCCTATGACTGGTACGTGGTGGTCACCGACGGGCGGGGCAACACCATCGAGCAACCCGCCTGGAGCTTCACCACCGGCTTCAATGTCGCCCCGGAGGTCAGCAACCAGCTCCTGACCGTGGTCGGCGATGCCCCGGCCCCGGTGGCGTTGCCGGCCTCCGACCCCAACGGCGACGCGCTGACGTTTCAGCTCAATTCCTTGCCGATCCGCGGCCGGATTCTGAACCTGGATACCAACGCCGGCACGCTGACCTATCTGCCCGCCCGCGGCTTCCGGGGAACCGATTTCTTCACTTTCCAGGCCAGCGACGGGGCGCTCAGCAGCTCCGTTGCGTCCCTGACGCTCAAAGTGGTTGCGCCGCCGGATGCCAACAGCAACAACCTTCCCGATGCCTGGGAAGCGGCCTATGGCGTCAGCGATCCCCACGCGGACGATGACGGCGACGGCGCCACCAACCTGCAGGAGTATTGGGCCGGCACCAATCCCACCAACGCGGCCTCCGTGTTTCAGATTACCGATTGGCAGCGCCTCCCCAACGGGCATTTCCACTTCACCTGGCCCTCGATTGGCGGGGTGCGCTACCGCGTCCAGTTCCGCAACGGGACGGCGCTCAGCGGCGCCGCGGGCGCCTTCACGGACATCGTGCGGCTGCTGACCAACGAGATGGATCCCAGCCCCTGCGGCACCGTCTCGACGCAGAGTTTCACCGACGACTTTTCCCTGACCGGCAGCGCGCCGCCCGGAGGCGCCCGCTACTACCGGGTCCGGCTCGTGCAGTAAGCGGCCGGTCGAAGCCGCCGGGCCCGCCCGCGCCCGGCTCTGGCCGCTGGATATTGGACCGCGGGCGCGGGACCGGCTTCCGCCGGGGGGAAATCAGCCGTTGCGGCCCCGGCCGGGCGGAGCCGGATGTCCGATCAGCGGGATGCGAGTATGGCAAAGTTGACAGACTATTCTGATGAGCAACTGCGCCTGGCGGCGCGCCTGTACTATGTGGACGGGCTGGGCCAGCGCGAAGTTGCCCGGCTGGCGAAGGTTTCCCAGGCCAAAGTGTCGCGGCTGCTGGCGGCGGCGCGGGAGCGCGGCATCGTGCATATTTCCGTGGCGGAATACAAGCCGCACAACAAGAAGCTGGAGCACGCCCTGCGCCGGGAATTCGGCTTTCGGACGGTCGCCGTAATCAAGACCCCTCCCGGCGCGACCAACGACGATGCCCGGCGCGCCGTCGGCTACTTTGGCGCTTCGGTGGTGGCGAGCCTGCTGCCGCGGAAAGCCGTGGTCGCCATTGCCGGCGGCCGCACCATTCGGGACCTGGTGCGCCACCTGGCCGAAGACCCGGCCCGGCGCCTGGAAGTCGTCCAGGCCATGGGCAATATCGATTCCCATGTCGGGTCCGAAGACGCGCTTGAACTGGGCCGGGTGCTCGCGTGCCGCAGCGGCGGCTCATTCGTCACCCTGAACAGCCCGGCGTTCGTTTCCGACCGTAAGACCCGCGACGCCTTCCTCGCTTTGCCCCCCATCCGCTCGGTCCATCAACGCCTGGCCGAAGCCCACGTCGCGCTCGTCGGCGTTGGCACCCTCGACAATTCCGTCTTTGCCGCCCGCGGGGTTTTGACGCCCCGCGACATCGCCGAACTGGCCGCCTGTGGCGCCGTGGGGGAAATTTGCGGCCGCTTTTTCGACCGGAACGGCCAGGAATGCGATTCGCCCTGGCGCGACCGCGTCGTCAGCGTTAGCCTGGAGCAACTGCGCCGGATACCCCGGGTCATCGGGATCGTGGCCGGCGGCGACCGTTCCGTTGCCATTGCCGCCGCCGCCCGGGGCGGCCTGCTCAAAGCCCTGGTCACCGAGGAGAAATTAGGGCAATTCCTGTCCGCCGCCGCCCGGGCCTCAATCTCTCCTGCTTCCGAGAGTCTCTCCCCCGGGGTTTGAGGCGCTCCGGCAACCGGATGGTGGAAAGACAGTGGGGGAGAGCGGGCGAGGAGAACAGCGCCCCTGTGGCGTGCTTCCGGCCAGTCCCCAAGTCCGGGCGGCCCAGGCAGGGGAGCCCGCGCTCCAGCCAGCGGGGCGGCCTGGAGTTGCGATTTTCTGACCGCCAGGCTGGTTACTCGGATTTATGCGGCGCCGGTGGCGCCGCCGCGGGATAGACCTCTTGCGCGGGCAGGCGGCGAAAGGCGTAAACCGAATCGAGCCCGGGATCGAAATCTTTCCGGGGGCCGAAGGTATGGAACGCCAGTTCCGGGCGGCTGGTGTCAAACCAGAAGACCTCCAGGTTCTTTTCCAGCCGGTAGGAATAGGCGACCTCACGGCCCTTTTCGTGGTGCACTCGGCAGAAGTGCAGAGCCAGCGCGGCGGTCCGCATGCTGCTGCCAAAGGCAATCAGCCAATCAGGGTAATACTCCTCAACCCATAGCGGCGCTGACAGGCGCTCCAGCGCTGCGCGGGGCAGCAGGGTGTTGGTATTCAGCAGGCAGCCGAAGCGGACGTGGTCGTCGAGATAGAACATTAGCGGGTAAGCGCAGAACTCCGGTTCCACGGCGACCAGCGCGTCGCGGCTGACATGGGCGCGGATGAACTCGACGGCCGCCTGATAAGGCGTGCGAAACGGGCGATGAACCTCCTGAATATAAGCGGGCAAGAGCCAGCGGAAGGTCGTGTTCCAGGGCGAGAGGGAAAGCAGGTTGCTGCCCAGCAGGATTGCCAGCAGCGCGAGGGCGGCGCCCCGGGATCGCTGCGCGATGCACCCCAGAACGATGCCCGTCAACCCGGCCAGGAACGGCACCACGGGAATTAGGTAGCGGGTCCAGGCCAGGTCCGGAAGGCGTGTGGATTGGAAGGATAAAGAGGAGAGGACCGCCAGAAACGTCAGCCCCAGGATTGTCCATGGCCTGGCGACCTGGCGCACCAGGGGATGCTTTCGCTGCCACCACAAAATCCCGATGAGCATCAGCGTCACCGTCCAGGGCAGGCAGGCGGCCGCATTGAGGTCGCGCACATACCACCAAAAGAGCGTGGGCTTGCGGAGGTACCACGCTTCATCCACGGGCGCTTCGGCGCGAATCCAGACGGGGTGGGTCAGGAGGAATGGAACGGTGGCCAGGAGGAAGAGCGCGGCCGCCAGGCCGAGATTAATCCATCCTGGCCGGGCGCATTCCCGCCGGTGGCAAACCAGGTGCATGACCGCAATCGCAACCAGGAAGGCGCCCCCCACCAAATACTGGGAGTAGAACAGCAGCGCGGCCGCGAGGGCCAGTCCGAAGATGTCCGCGCGGCTCCGGCCCGCGCTGCAGCGGCGGTAGAAATAATACGTCAGCAATCCAAAAGTAAGGCACGGCGCGTAATAGCGGCATTGGCGGATGTTGAGGAGAAAGACCGGGGAAAGGGCCAGGAGCGTGAGCGCATAGAGCTTCACCGCGTTTTGGCCCGGGAACTCACGGCGCAGAATCAGGACGAATACCCCCAGGCCCGCCAGTCCCACGAGGACGAAGGGGAATCGGCCGGTCCAGGTGGAAACGCCCAAACCTTTGAACGACAGAATCGCCAGCCAATGTTGCACCTTGGGATCCCGCGTCTCCAGTTGGTCGTCCAGGAGCATCCCGTTGCCGTACGCGGCCAGATTGCGCCCCGTCCACGCGGTCCAGGTGCCCGTCTGCAAATAGTTCCGGGCATGAATGGCGACCAGCGCCTCGTCATCCCAGAACAGCGTATGGTCCAGGCCGGCAAAGCTCAGATAGATGGCGCATAGAACCACCACCGCGCCGGTGACCTTGAAGCGCAAGCCGGAATTGAAAGCGGGCGTCATCGCGGATGCTTTGCCCCAATCTGTGTGAAGGCGGGCTCGCGGGTCAATCTTCAACCGCCCGTTCCCTTTTTTGTTTCTCCCCCGCGAGTTTTAAGTTAGTTGTTCCCGGCAGCGACAATTCCTGATGATTAAACAAAAGCAAGCGCTCTCGGCCCGGGATTCCCGGGCGGCAAAGCGCGGGATCGCCGGGGCCGGAAGATGGCGCGTTCCGGGTTTGCTTTGCCTGGGGCTGGCGCTGGCCACGCTGGTTTTATTCCTGCCATCGGCGCGGCATGACTTCGTCAACTATGACGACCGCGGCTACGTGACGGAGAATTATCACGTCCACGAGGGCCTGACCTGGGAAGGGGTGCGCTGGGCTTTTACCACCTACGAAACCGGCAACTGGATTCCCCTGACCTGGCTGTCGCACATGACTGATTGCCAGTTGTACGGACTCCGGCCCGCCGGCCATCACCTGACCAACCTGCTGCTTCACACCGCCAATGTCCTGCTGCTTTTTCTGGTTCTGACCCGCATGCCCGGAGCCCGGTGGCGAAGCGCGTTCGTGGCCGCGTTATTTGCCTGGCACCCGTTGCACGTGGAATCCGTGGCCTGGGTTTCCGAACGCAAAGACGTGCTGAGCGCCTTCTTTTTTCTGCTGGCGCTGGCGGCTTATGCGCGTTATGCCGAAGGCCGAAAGAAGGCCGCCGCGGACGGGATGCCTCCCGCGGCCGGGCGCCAGCTTCCCGCCAGCTACTTCTGCGCCCTTTCCTGCTTCGCCCTGGGCTTGATGAGCAAGCCGATGGTGGTGACGCTGCCGTTTGTCCTGCTGCTGCTGGACTATTGGCCGTTGCAGCGTCTACCGCTTATCCGCCCCAACCTCCAGCGCGCGAACCTGCTCCGCTTGCTGGCGGAGAAAGTGCCGTTCTTCCTGCTCGTCATTCCGGCGAGCATAGTAACCCTTGCCAGCCAGAAAAGCGTTGGCGCGGTAGCCTCGTTGAGCAGTTTGCCGGTCGGCGCCCGCCTCGCCAATGCCCTCGTCGCGTATGCCCGCTACCTCGGCAAAATGCTCTGGCCGGTGGATTTGGCCGTGCTCTACCCCCACCCGCTTCACTGGCCGGCGGGCCAGGTGATCGCGGCCGGCGCCCTGCTGCTGGGGCTCACGCTCTGGGTCGCGCGGTCAATACGATCGCGCCCCTATTTGTTGATCGGCTGGCTCTGGTTCCTGGGCACGCTGGTGCCGGTCATTGGACTGGTGCAGGCGGGCGCCCAGGCGATCGCTGACCGCTACACCTACATTCCGTTGATCGGCCCCTTCATCGCCCTGACCTGGTGGGTTGCGGATTTATTGCGCCTCGGGCCCAACCCGCGGCGGGTTCTGGGCGGGATGGGCGGAGTGGGAGTGCTGGCGGTTCTGGGAGGAATAACCCATCAGCAGCTTTCGCATTGGCGGGATAGCGAGGCCCTGTTTGGACACACCCTCAAGGTGACCCGGAACAACCCCATCGCCTGCAATAACCGGGGTTTTTACCTGGCCGAGCAGGGAAGACTGGCCGAGGCCATCGCGGACTTTGAAGCCGCCCTGCGGATTGATCCGAACAATGCCGATGCCCACAGCAACCTGGGATCGGCGCTGGGCAGACAAGGAAGGGTGTCGGAAGCCGCGACTCACTACCTGGCGGCGCTGCAAACGAATCCGGATCATGCCGGGGCGCTTTACAACCTGGGAAAAGCCTGGGAAAACGCCGGGCAGATAAAGGATGCCGTGGATTGCTATACGCGGGCCATCCATTCCCAGCCCGAATATGCGGATGCCCACAACAGCCTGGGGGTTGTTTTGGCGACGGAAGGCAAGTTTCAGGAGGCCGAGCGCCATCTGCGGCTCGCCGTGCGTTCCAAACCGAGTTTCGCCGAAGCCCTGAATAACCTGGGGAACGTGCTGACCGCCCAAAACCGGAGCGCTGAAGCGGTCGCCTTTTTCTCCGCCGCTCTGCGGTTGAAACCGGACTACCTCCACGCACACAGCAACCTTGGGGTGGCCTTGGTGCGCCTGGGCAGAATCGCCGGGGCTTTGGAGCATTACGACGCGGTTTTGCGGCTCAACCCCGACGATGTGAGCGTCTTGTCCGGCAAAGCCTGGATTCTCTCGACCCAGAAGGAGGCGCGATTCCGCAACGGCGCTGAGGCGGTTCGCTTGGCGGCGCGCGCGGTCACACTGACCCGGGAGCAGGATGCCGGGGCTCTGGATGCACTGGCGGCGGCGCATGCTGAAACCGGAAACTTTGCGGAAGCCGTAAGCCGGGCGCAACGCGCCGAGCAATGCGCCGCCGACGCCGGGCAGAAGGAACTGGCGGCCGAGATACAACAACGCCGGCAGCTCTACCAATCCGGCCGCGGTTTTCGGGAACCTTAGCCGGAACGAGTCAGATTTCACCTCCCATTCGATTCCACGAAACGCGGGAGCCCTTGGCTTTGCGGGCGAAAGACATTGGGATCCACAGCCAGACCGTTAAGCTCGCCAACCAACCAATCTGCTGAAGCTACCCGCTGGCCTGTCAGGCCCGCTTCGGCCCCAGTGGAACGAGGGCGCACGGTTGAAATGCGCAACGTCAACGTTTCAGATAACGCTTTCGCGAAGCCAAACGCCATCCAGGCGCCCGTCCGCCCTTGAAAAACCCTCTTTTGGCAGCCTTTGTGTCATAACTAGCTGCTTTTGCGGAGCTTAGTAATTACCCTACTGTCCTCTCTCATCGTTTTGGCCTTTCCAGACATCCGTATCCATTACCCAAGTCCCTTGGATTCCTCTTTCCCCTGCGCCGTGTACAAGGGGTGTACAAGGGATGCTCACCGGGAGTCCATAAGATTTTAGCAGGTACACCTGATGGGCATCCCTTGTACACCCCTTGTACACGGCGCAGGGGAAAGGGGTGTGCGAGGTAAGTGCAAGGCAGGTCCAAGGTAAGCCGAGGACGGCATGATTCAGATTTTGCCTCTATTTTACCCCTCTCTATACTTAAACCATTGATTTTACCGGCGAAAGACTCGAAGCTCAGCAGCCATGCCATTGAATTCGCCAACCCAGGAGTTCGCCAGGGCTGCAGCTTGGACGGCCAGCTCCTTCCGGACTCCGATGAAGCGAGAGCGGGCGGTTGGACGACCCAACTGAGTCGTTCCGGATAAGGCAAGACCGCCAGGCGTTGCGGCTCAAACCGGGGCATACGGATGCCCTCAACCGCTCCGCCTGGACCCTGGCAGCCCGCTGGTGGCCGGAGCTTCGAAACAGCGGCGGAAGCAGTCCAATTGGCGGGAAGGGCCTGCCGGTTGTCGCCCTGCTGGGGCGGAGCGTTCCCAGGCGCCTATGCCGGAGCGGGCCGATTTGCCGAGGCGATCCAGGCCGCGGGCCGGGCGCGCGAACGCTTCGCTGCTTCGGGACTCAATCCTTTGGCGGAGATGGCCGGGCGGCGCCTGGAACTCTACCCGGCACGCCAGCCCTCCCACCAAAAGTCAGCGGCTACACAATTTGGCATATCTTCCGGACGAAGATCCCTTAAGATACGCGGCAAGTCCATGACTGCGGCACGAAGAAAATTAGCCGTGGGCGCCGGCAGCCTAATTCTGCTGGTTGTCCTGCTCTACCTCCCGTCTCTCTCCGCCGGCTTCATCTGGGATGACGACGTGATGCTGACGAATAATCCGTTGGTCAAGGCGGCGCGCGGCCTGTACGACATTTGGTTTTCCACTACCCTGCCCGATTATTTTCCGCTTACTTCGACGACCTTCTGGCTCGAGTGGCGGCTTTGGGGAATGCAGCCCTTCGGTTATCATCTGACGAACGTTCTGTTGCACGCCCTCGGCGCGGTGCTGCTCTGGCGGGTGCTGGCGCGCCTGGCGGTGCCGGGAGCCTGGGTGGCGGCCTCGGTCTGGGCCATCCATCCGGTGTGTGTGGCCTCCGTGGCCTGGATTGCCGAGCGCAAGAACACGCTCTCCATGGTCTTCTTCTGGTTAAGCATCCTGTGGTATTTGCGGTCGGAGGACCGGGCGCCGGCGGTTGCCGGCCCGCAACCCGCGGCCCGTGGCTCGCCAGCGCGCTGGTACTGGCTTTCCCTCCTGGCCTTTCTTCTGGCCCTGCTCAGCAAGACTTCCGTCGTCGCGTTGCCCCTGGTTCTGTGGCTGTGCGCCTGGTGGCGGCATGGAAATCTCTCGCGCCGGGACCTGTGGCGCAGCGCCCCGTTTTTCGTTCTGGCCCTCGTCCTGGGGTTGATCACCGTTTGGTTCCAGACCTATCGCGGCATTGGAGCAGGGATGATTTCGAGCGCAGATCCCCGGCTGGTTCGGGTGCTGGGCGGCACTTGGGCGATCGGGCATTACCTTTGGAAAGCCCTGCTGCCGCTGAACCTGATGATGATCTATCCGCGCTGGACGATTGACCCCCGTTCGCTCCTGGCGTACTTGCCGGCGCTTGCCGGCTTCGGCCTGGCCGGGTTGTTTTGGTTCTACCGCCGGAGTTGGGGCCGTCCCTTTCTGTTTGCCCTGGGTTACTATGTGCTGATGCTGGCCCCGGTGTTGGGATTTTTTGACATGCGCTTTCTGGCCTATTCCCGCGCGGCGGACCATTGGCAGTACCTGGCCCTGGCCGGGGGGGTCGCCTTCGTCATCGGCGGCGGGGCGCATTGGCTGCGCAGCCGCTTCAAAGGGTTTCCGGATTCGGTCGCGGACGGGGGGGGCGAATGGTTGATAATTCTGGCGGCTTTGCTCGCCGTTCTGACGTGGCGCCACCAGGCTGTTTTTGCCAGTTCCGAGCGTCTCTGGCGCGAGACCCTTGCCCGGAATCCCAAGGCCTGGGTGGCCCACAACAGCCTCGGCCTGATCCTGGCGGGGCAGGGAAAGCTAACCGAAGCCGTGGAGCACTACACCGAAGCGCTCCGGCTCAACCCCCGCGATCCCGCCAGCCATTACAACTTTGCCAATGCCCTGGTGGAACAGGGCCAATTGGATGAGGCGGCCGCCCATTATCGGGAAGCGATCCAGCTTGAACCCGGCAATCCCGGGCCGCACCACAACCTGGCCAATGTGCTGAACCTGCAAGGCAAATATGCCGAAGCGGCCGCGCTTTGCCGGGAGGCGCTGAAGTTAAGCCCGCGCGATGCCAACATCGCCGACACGCTGGGCATCGTGCTGTTCAATGACGGGAAGCTGTCGGAAGCCGAACAATACTGTTCGGCCGCCCTGGCGATGGATCCTCACCATGCCAATGCGCGCGACCACCTGGGCCGCCTTCTGGCCCGCAAGGGCGACTTGACCAACGCGATCCTCCAATTCCAGGCCGCGCTGCAAATCCAGCCGGAGCACGCCGCGGCCCGCCTCGACCTGGGAAAGGCCTTGAGCGCGATCGGGCAGTTTGACCTGGCGGCCGAGCAATACGCCACCGCGCTCCAATTGCAGCCCGCGTTCGCCGAGGCCCGCTACAACTGGGCGATTCTCTGCCTGTTGCAGCGGCAGCCCAACGAGGCGCTGGCGCATTACCGGGAAGCGCTCCGGTTATGGCCGGATTACGCGGATGCGCTCAATAACCTGGCCTGGCTCCTGGCCACCAGCCCGGAGCCGAAAATCCGTGATGGCCGCGAGGCCGTTCGCCTGGCCGAAAAAGCCTGCGAGCTTGCCGGCCGCAAGCAAGCGCGATTCCTGGGCACGCTCGACGCCGCTTATGCCGAAAGCGGCCGGTTCGCCGAGGCGATTGCCACGGCGAAAAAAGCCCGGGAACTGGCTCTTGCCGCCGGGGAAACGGACTTGGCTGCGGCGGCTTTGCAACGCCAGCACGAATACGAGGCCGGGCGGCCTTTCCGCGAGATCGTCCCCTGACCCTTCAGGGTCCTGAAAACGGCCGGGCACTCCCGCCACCCCGCCCGGGACTGGAAATGGCGGGCTGGAAGCGCCGTTCGCCAGAATCGCTGGACTGGGAGCCGAACCCCCGGCGGCGTGGGCGCCGGCAACCGTTTGTGGGGGAACGGTCGTCCGGCTAATCTATGCGGGACTGCGAGCTTTGGTTGAGTTGGGCTTGGCAATAGCATGAGTTGTGCCATCTGGAGGTCTTGACGCCAGAAAGCGTCCGGAAAAATAATTAAAAAAGTTGCGAAACGAGTTGACGCGCTCAAGCGAATTGCTATAACGGTTCCCACAGATTGAATCGCGGTCCAATAACAATTGAAGTACAGATAGAGATTCCATGAAGAAACTCATTGCATTCTTGTCCGCCGGCCTGTTTTTGGCCGCGGTGGGTGTCACCAGTTCCTACGGTCAGGCCACCAGCACGTCAACCTGGCTGGGGACGAAATCCGGCACGTTTAATGATGCGGCAAATTGGAGCGGAGGCATTATCCCCAACAGCAGCGTCCTGTGCGTGTTCAGTGGCAGTCCGCCCAACACCACAATCACCATTTCCACGTACAGCAGTCATAATAATGGATTGCGATTCGACGCAGGGGCGGCGGCTTTCACTTTTGTCGGCACCACAACCCAAGCCGCGACCGAAATACGCACGAGGGGGTCCGGCACCGGTGGTCTGGGCCAGGGCATCGTGAACAATAGCGGCAACCTGGTGACGTTTAACGCGCCGGTCAGATATTACAGTTTTGGCGCCGGGACTCTGCTGGCTAGCGAAATGTGTGTCATCAACGCCAACGGTGGCGATATATCGTTTAATACAGCCACGTGGGGCAGTGCCAACCCCGCTCTCAGTGGGCACGGTGGCACGCTCCAGTTTATTGCGGCCAGCGGCAAAACGATTACCGTGGGTGCCGCCACAACGCCAGGGATCATTGCAACCGGTGGCGCCGGTGGCGGCGGGTTGATCAAGGACGGCACCGGCACCCTGGTTTTAAACGGGACCTCCGCCAATACTTATGGCGGGCCGACCACCGTTAACGCCGGAACGTTGACGGCGGGCAAGGTCAACGCCCTGGGGGCGGGGACCGCTCTCAATGACTTGACCATCAACGGCGGCACGCTGGGCATTGGCAACTACAATCAGGTTGTGGATGGGGTGACGGTTGCCGGCGGCACGATTACCGGCGGCTCCGGCACTTTGACCGGAACCAGCTACGATCTCCGGAGCGGCACGGTCAATGCAAAGCTTGGCGGGTCAGCCGCCGTGACCAAGACCACGGCGGGCACGGTGACGTTGGGCGCCGCGAACACTTATAGTGGCAACACCACCATTAGCGCCGGCACCTTGAAGCTTGGCGCCTCCGGTTCATTTGTCAACAGCCCGAACATCATCATGAATGGGGGCACGCTGGATGTTTCCGCCGTCAGCGGGTTCACGCTGAGTGCCAGCCAGACGCTCAAGGGCAACGGAAATATTTTGGGTGCGGTGACTGCCAACGGCACGGTCTCGCCGGGAGCCTCGATCGGCACGCTCACCCTGGACTCCAGCCTGACGCTGGGGGCAGCGGCCAATACTCTGATGGAGATTAACCGCGCTGCCGCTCCTCAAAATGCCGACCTGATTTCGGCTGCGAGCATCACTTTGGGGGGTGCGCTGACTGTCACGGACATTGGCAGTGGTGGTTTTATGGCCGGCGATTCCTTCAATCTGTTTGATGGCACGCTGTCCGGCGCCTTTAATTCCTTGATCCTGCCGGTTCTGCCGTCCGGAAAAACCTGGGACACCTCAGGGCTCACGGCCGGCGGCAACGGCATTCTGTCGGTCGTGCCGGAACCCTCCACGGCGGCCTGCTTTGGTTTGGGCGTTGCGGCCCTGCTGATCCTGCGGCGTCGCAGGGCTTGAGTTTTTCCCTCAACTGCCTTTTCTCTCATGCAGCAAGAGCCGCCAGTAGTGGCGGCTCTTGTGTTTGTACGCCGGGTCCGGGAGCGGACTTTATCCAACCCCAACGAAACTCCGGTATCCTGGGTTGTTCAACGCCTCGCTTTCAATCCCCCCTGCCGTCCGTCACCCTCTTTTGGGAGTCAGCAAACTTGCCACCTGGCATGGATGCGCAACCGCGAGGCTGCTGCGCGCTGGCCCTAAGCCCTTGAGGGCAACGGCCAGCGTAACGGTTTCGAAACGGGAGGAGGGAACACATTTTTATCTATCCGGGGCTGGGGATTTTTATGCGCCGAGCGGACGGCCCCTTCCTGTTTGCCGGGGGCGGCTTTTGGGGGCGCTAAAAGCGGGCAAAAAAAATTAAGAAAATTGTTGACACGGGGTCAGAGATTTGGCAATTTAGTCGCACAGATAAGAATTAACCTGTATCTAGAGAAATAAACGCATTATGAAAATCAAGATCGCTATCCTCATGGCGGCAACGCTGGCATTCGCGGCGTCCACCCAGGCGCAAGGCAATGTGTTATGGTCAGATAACTTTGAGTCGTATGCTAATACGGCAGCCTTAAGTGGTCCCTACACCCAATTGTATCCGAGCTTCCCGGTACTGTTGGACACGACTAAAGGCTACCAGTCCGCCCAGTCCATCCATTTTGACCTGCCGGCTGCAAACAGCCAACGTCGGATGTGGATCAACATTCCCGGCGGTCCCGTTACCCCGACCGATCAGGCCCCGCTCAAGTTGGAGTTCTGGACTGATCTTGACACGGCGATTTGGAGCACGCGACAATACATCGAGATCCGTAGCTACTCTGGTGGCGCATACAACGCGGGCACTCTTAATCAACTCATTGCCTTGGGCTTTACTTCCTCAGGCGTGAATACTACACGGATCAACCAGCGCGTTGTGGCCGGATTTACTGGTGCTGCGTGGGGCGACCTTACGGATATTTATGCGACCCGGACGACCATCGCGGATCCTAACAATGACTGGACGCATTTGGCCATGGTGCTCAAGCACAACACGGTTGAGTTCTATGTCAATGGTAACTTGGATACGGTTCAGACGATGACAGCGGGGGTCGCGTTTGATAGTATTGTGATCGGCTCGGGCTTGAGCAGTGCCGGGGCGGATGTCTGGTTTGACAATATTAAGCTGACGCACATCCCCGAGCCGTCCTCGGCGGTCTTGGCCCTCTTGGGCGGGTTGGGCGTCTTTGCCTGGATTAGCCGCCGTCGTCAGGCTTAATCCCGCGCCTTATTTGTGATTCGGCAAGGGCCGCCAGCAATGGCGGCCCTTGTGCTTTTGGGCCTGGGAGGACGAGCATTCCCGCAGAACGTGACTTCCCCGTCCATCTGCGAGCGTCGGGGCAGGGACGGTTGCTCGTCCACCCTAAAGAAGCCGCGGCATTCTCCCGGGCGCGTCTGAACCCTGCCCCCGGAGCGCCGACTTGCAGTCGGCTTTGCGTGACCGAAGACCGGTGAGTTCCGCTTTGGCCGATGGACATTCCAAGCCGACTGCAAGTCGGCGCTCCGGCCTGGGGCGAATCGGCCACGGTGGCACTGGCGAGAAGGGCCGCATTCTCCTTTCCCGCCGCGGCTCTTTGCCTTAAGCTGGCGGCCACGATGCAGAAAGAGACCACGCTGGCCCTCTTGCAGCAGATGCTCGGCCCGGAGGCGCATTTCCGCGACGGGCAATGGGAGGCCATTGACCTGGCGGCCAACCAGCGGCAGCGATTGCTGGTCGTCCAGCGCACGGGCTGGGGGAAGAGCGTTGTGTATTTCCTGGCGGCCAAAATCCTGCGCGACGCCGGCGCCGGGCCGACGCTGCTCATCAGCCCGCTGCTCTCGCTGATGCGCAACCAGATTCTCGCCGCCGGGAGACTGGGCATCCGCGCGGCGACCATTCACAGCCAGAACCTTGAGGAGTGGGAGCGGGTGCGGGGCGCGCTTCAAACCAACGAGGTGGATGTGTTGATGGTGTCGCCCGAGCGCCTGGGCAACCACGCTTTCCTCAAGAAACTGCTGCCGCTCATTCAGGGCGGCATCGGCATGTTCGTCGTGGACGAGGCGCACTGCATCTCGGACTGGGGCCATGATTTCCGCCCGGACTACCGCCGCATCGTGCGCGTGCTGCGGTTGCTGCCGCCGCAAGTACCGGTCATCTGCACCACCGCCACCGCCAACGACCGTGTCGTGCAGGATATCGAGTCGCAGATCGCCAGCCTCCGCATCCTGCGCGGCCCACTCGTCCGCCCCTCGCTCAAGCTCTACAATATCAAGCTGGACAGCCAGGCCGACCGGCTGGCGTGGCTGGCGCACTTCCTCCCGCAACTGCCCGGCAGCGGCATCATCTACACCCTCACGGTGCCGGATGCCCGGCGGGCCGCCCAATGGCTCCAGCAACAGGGCATTGCCGCGCGGGCTTATCATGCCGACTTGGAAGCCCACGAACGCATCGCCGCCGAACACGCGCTCCTGAACAACGAAGTCAAGGCGCTGGTCGCCACGGTCGCGCTGGGCATGGGCTTCGACAAGCCGGACCTCGGGTTCGTCATCCACTTCCAGCGGCCCGGCTCGGTGGTCGCCTATTATCAGCAGGTGGGCCGCGCCGGGCGCGCGGTGGATTCGGCGTTTGGCATTCTGCTGAGCGGGCGCGAGGACGACGAAATTCAGCAGTATTTTATCAACAGCGCCTTCCCGCCCGCGGAGGTGCTGTCCGGCGTGCTGCGCGTGTTGGGCAAGTCGGGGACGCTCACCCTTGACCAGATTGGGGCGGAGTTGAACTACCGCCGCGGCGCAATGGAACGGGCGCTCAAGCTGCTGGAAGTCGAGGGCGCGGTGGAGTTCGACCAGGCCGGCTACACCCGCACCGCCAACCCGTGGCGTCCGGATACCGTCCGCTTCGAGCAGGTCACCCAACGCCGCTACGCGGAACTGGCGGAGATAAAGCGCTACGTGGAGCACCCCGGCTGCCTGATGGAATTCCTCGCCCGCGCGCTGGATGACCCGGCGGCGGCGCCCTGCGGCAAGTGTATGAATTGTTCCGGCCACCACCAGCGCCGCTCGGCCCCGCCGGCGCGGGTCCAGGCGGCGGTGGAGTTCCTGCGGCATGATGCCCTTGAGTTGCCGCCGCGTCGCTTTTGGCCCGGGCCCGTGCTGGCAGAGGTCTATCAGGCCCTGCCGGAGGCGATCGAGCGCTACGAGCATGGCCGGCTCAAGATGACGATCCCGGAACGGTTGCGCACTCAGCCCGGGCGCGTGCTCTGCATGTACGGCGACGCCGGCTGGGGCCGGGAAGTCGCGCGTGGCAAGTATGAGACGGGCCGGTTCAGTGATGCGTTGGTGGTGGCGGCGGCAGAACTGATTCAGAGCAAGTGGCAGCCGGATCCTCCGCCCCAATGGGTTACGGCCGTGCCGTCCGAGCACCACTCCGAACTGGTGCAGGATTATGCCCGGCGGCTTGGGGCGAAGCTGGGCCTGCCTTTTGTCGCGGCCCTGCGCAAGAGCCGCGGCAAGCAGCCCCAGAAGCGGATGCAGAACAGCGCCCAGCAATTACGCAATGTGCTCCGGGCCTTTCAAGTCGCTGACGCGCCTGATTTGGCTCGCCCGCGCCCCGAGGCTGCTGCTGGAATCAGGCGGGTGTTTCAGCAAGTGGCCCGGCAGGTGGCCGCCACCTTCGGCGCGGCGCCCGTGTTGCCGCCCGTCCCGGTTCTGCTGGTGGACGACATGGTGGATTCGGGATGGACGCTGACCATGGCCGCGGTATTGTTGCAGCGCCACGGCAGCGGCCCGGTCTATCCGTTTGCCTTGGCCAAAGCGTCGCCGCGGGGGAGTTGAATGAGTTAAATGCGAAAGTAACGCTGCGGGAGGGCGCGCGGCCTGCAGGTCGTGGTAGGCCGCCTGCCCTTGCGCGGCGTAGATAAGAATGATGCTCGGTATGATGGGTTACCTTGGTTGACATGAACGTTAGCGACTATCTCAGTGACGATGGTTTGGCGCTGCTGGCGCTGTGCTCGGCTTTCGCCCTGCCCGAAGGCGCGGCGGCGGGCAGGGCGGCCCCGTTCACCCTGGCTGAATGGAACAAACTGGGGCGGAAAATCCACGACTCGCCGCTCAAACAGCCCGCCGCGCTCCAGGGTTGCGCTGCCGATGTGTTGGCCAGGGAGTTGGCCATTCTGCCGGGCGACGCGGAACGCATCGTTCAGTTGCTGGAGCGCTCGGGCCGCCTCGCGCTTGAGCTGGAGGGGCTGTTCTCGCGCGGGCTGTGGGCGGTCAGCCGCGTGGACGGACTTTATCCGAAGAAGTTGCGCGACACGCTGAAGCATCAGGCGCCGACGGTGCTGTTCGGCGCGGGCGATTCTCAACTGCTCGGCCGGGGCGGCGTGGCGGTGATTGGCTCGCGTAATATTGACGAGGCCGGCACCGCCTTCGCCGAGGCCGTCGGACGCAAGATTGCGGCGGCCCGTCTGCCCGTGATTTCCGGCGGCGCGCGCGGCACCGACCGCCTGGCCATGAGCGCCGCGCTTGAAGCCGGTCGGCCCGCCGTCGGGGTCCTGGCTGACAGCCTGGAGCGCACCGTCCGCCAGCCCGACCTGCGCCAGATGCTGCTCGATGGGCAGTTGGCGCTGCTGACTCCGTATGCCCCAACCGCCGGCTTTTCCGTCGGCGCGGCGATGGGCCGTAACAAGGTTATCTACGGGCTGGCGGATTTCGCGGTGGTGGTAAGCAGCGACTATCAGACTGGCGGCACCTGGGCCGGCGCCGTCGAGGCCCTCAAAGCCGGCTGGTGTCCCGTCTTCGTTCGCGACGGCGCCCACGTGCCCAGGGGCAACCGTGAACTCCTCAAGCTCGGCGCCGCCGCCCTGCCCGAGGGGGAGTTGAGCCAAATCTCAGACCTGCCCCCCTGGCTGGGGCAGCACGCCAGGAGCAAGCCGGTCGAGGGAGACTTGTTCGATTAAATTCCCTGTTTAACCGGAAACCAGCCGCCACTCGGTTTGCAAACCGCGCCGCTCAATCCATTCGTCGAGCGCGAGCCGGTCTATTTGCCCGCCGGAAACCGCGATCATAGAACGGATGTCACGCAGGTGCTTTTCCGCGCCGCCTTCGCGGTAATACTCCAGCTTGCGAAGGATGACGTACTCCGGCGGGGCGAGCCTCACCGTTTCCCCCTCGAACTGGACTGCACGCTTCAGTCGAAACGCCCAGGCGTGCAGCTCATCCCGCCCGGTCATGTAGCAGTCGGCTTTGAAGCCGGTTCCGAGGTGGATGATGTTAAAGTGGCCTCGTTGTTCCCGCCGGGCCTCCGCGGTAATGATTTCCACCGGCGGCAGGTAGAAATCAGCCACGGGGAAGACCTCGACCAGCCGCTGAATATCTGCGTCGCTTAGAAAAGTGACGAAATCCACGTCGTGCGTGAGGCGCGGTTCACCGTAGATGATTGCGGCCACACTGCCGCTGACAATATAGCGGATGCCCGCCCGGTTGAGCGGGCGCACGAACAGCAGAACGAGATCAGGTTCGGGCATGCCGGAAAACCTGCCGCACCGCGGCGTTGAGCTGCTCCTCTGTCCAGTCGGGATGCTGCGCGCGCAGGCCGGCCAGCTTGAGCTTGCGCGCCGACCAGTATAGCTGCTCGGCCAACCGCAGCCGCTGCTCGCCGGACATGGCGCGGAAGATTTCAATCTGCTCGGGACTGGTTTTCTCATCGGCCAGCATCACCAGGAGGATGCGCCCGGAGCCGCGATAAAGCAAGCCCGACGGGCAGATGCCGCTACGCGGTGCGGCGGGAATGGGGGCTGGGGCACCTTCCCGTGGATGGAAGGCCATGGGGGCCAGCGAGCCCGGGCATGCTATGAAACTGCTGTGCCCAATAGCCCGGACCGGAGGAAATGACTTGGCCGCGCGCGACTGAGCTGTAGCGTCACACTCCCGCCGGCGCGGGTGTTGAGGCGCCGCTTCTGGCGGCGGCCAAATCCGCCTTGCGCTGGCGGAGGCTTTTGAAGAACTCGAAGCCCTCGCGGCAGCGGCGGACGAAGACTTCCTTGTCTTCGAGCATGGTCTTGATGATGCGCAGGATGGGCTTGGGGCGCAGGTAATAGGCGCGGTAGAAGCGGTCCACGGCCTCGAAGATGGCGTCCTTGCTCAGGCCCGGGTATTCGAGGGCGCTTTGCTGGAAGCCGTCGGACTCCACCAGGTCGGTCTTGTCCCGTTTGACGAACCAGCCGTTTTGGCGGGCCATTTCATACAGTTCAGTGCCGGGGTACGGGGCGGCGAGGCTGACTTGCATGCTGAACATGTCCAGTTCCTGCGCGAAGCGGATGCTCTCTTCGATGGTTTGCGGCGTTTCGATGGGCAGGCCCAGGACGAAGGTGCCGTGGATGACGACGCCGGCGTCATGGCAGGCCCGGGTGAAGCGGCGCATTTCCTCCAGGGTGACCCCCTTCTTGATGTTTTTGAGAATCTGCGCGTTGCCGCTTTCGTAGCCGACCAGAAACAGGCGCAGGCCGCAATCCTTGAAAAAGCGCACGGTGTCGGCGTCGAGGTTGGCGCGGCTGTTGCAGCTCCAGGCCAGGCCGAGCGGACGAAGCCGTTGGGCGATCTCGCGGGCGCGCGGCAGGTTGGCGGTGAAGGTGTCGTCGTCGAAGAAGAACTCGCGGACCTGCGGGAAGAGGCGTTTCAGGTAGGCCATTTCGGCGGCGACATTCTGCGGGGAGCGCACGCGGTATTTATGTCCGGCGATGGTTTGCGGCCAGAGGCAGAAGGTGCATTGGGCGGGGCAGCCGCGCCCGGTGTAGAGGCTGAGGTAGGGATGGAGGAGGTAGCCGATGTAGTATTTCTCGATCTGCAGGTCGCGTTTATAGACATCCGCCACCCACGGCAGGGCGTCCATGTCCGTGATGATTTCGCGTTCGGGATTATGCCGGATCCGCCCCTCGCGGTCGCGGTAGCTCAAGCCGGCAATGGTCTCCAGCGGGCGCCCCTCGGCGACTTCCAAACAGGTGTAATCGAATTCCTTGCGGCCAACCCAGTCAATGGCCGGGGATGCCTTGAGGGTTTCAGCCGGCAGGACCGCCGCGTGCGCGCCGACGAAGCCGATTTTGGTTTCCGGCCGGTTCCGTTTGATGGCTTCGGCGACCTTGCAATCGTTTTTCAACGAAGGGGTTGAAGTATGAATGATGACGTGATCGTAGTGGCGGGCCGTTTCCAGGCAGTATTTGATGTCCAGGCCGTGCGGGGGGCAGTCCAGCAGCTTTGAGTGGGGCACCAGCGCCGCCGGTTGGGCGAGCCAGGTCGGATACCAGTAGCTGGTCACTTCGCGCCGCGCCTGGTAGCGCGAGCCGGCGCCGCCGTCAAAACCATCGAAGCTGGGAGGGGAAAGAAACAGGGTTTGCATGGTCTAGTTTGCCGGGCGGAGGGGCGCCGGGGAAACGTCCGGTGGCGCGGGGCGGTTCCCGCCGTCCTCCCCCGGGCGAGGGATGCCCGGGGCGGCGGATTGGGCGCCCGCGGCATTGGGGCCGGGGGCGGCCCCGGCTGTGGCGCGATGGCCTTTGCCAATGGAAACCCCGTTGAACGCCTTCACCGGGGGGGCGGCAGGGTTGGGTTTGGGCCGGGGGCCGAAATTGTAGCGGATATTCTTCCAGGTATCGCCGCGCTGATAGTTGACGCCGAGGGCGCCGCTGGGGTCGTAGCCGCAGTGCACCATGCAGTTCTCGCAACGCGGGTCGCGCGTCACGCCATTCACCACGCCATACCGGGACCAGTCCACCTGGTCCAGCATTTCCTGGTAGCGGGCGTAATGAGCGTCGGTGATGAGATAACAGGGAGCTTTCCAGCCTTTGATGTTGCGGGTGGGAATGGCCCAGGCGGTGCAAGTCAGCGCGCGCTGTCCGGCCAGGAATTCCTGGTAAACCGGCGTGCCAAAGATGTTGAACCGCCGGCTCCACTCCTGGATCCGGGCGAACTTCTCGATGGTCAGGGCGCGCGTGAGGAAGAAATCCTCCGGCCGCCGCCCCCGGCGCCGAATCATGTCCTGCTTGGCGGCGTCGTAGTCGTAGCCGGGGGAAATGGTGTGGCCATCCACGCCGAGCGCGGCAAAGAACTGGAACATCTGCTCGATTTCCCGGACATCGGTCTCGCGGTACACCGTGGTGTTGGTTGCCACCAGGAACCCGAGGAGCTTCGCCATGCGGATGGCCGCGACGCACTCCTTAAACACGCCTTCCCGCTCGACGATCAAGTCGTGGGTGTATTCCAGGCCGTCCACATGAACATTCCAATAAAGCCACGGGGAGGGCGCGATGACGGGCCGTCCATTGCGATTGCCCTGGCGGATGAAAGCGGCGTCCGAATCCGCGATGAGCTGCCCGGCCAGCAACTGCGCCAGAACCGGCTCCTGCCGCGGCGAATAGGTTGCCGCCAGGTAATCCTTGAGTTTCTTGCGCATGAGCAGGCCATTGGTGCAAATATAGACAATGCGCCGTTGCGCCCGCAGGCCGGCGACCAGTTCTTCGATCTGGGGATAGAGCAGCGGTTCCCCGCCGCAGACCGAGACCATTGGCGCGTCGCATTCTCGCGCCGACGCCAGGCAGTCCGCCAGCGGCATGAGGTTCTTCAGGCTCGTGGAATACTCGCGGATGCGGCCGCAGCCGGTGCAGGAGAGGTTGCAGGTATGCAGCGGTTCAAGCTGCAGCACGAGCGCAAACCGCGGGGTGCGCCGTAATTTATGTTTGAGGATATGACGGGCGATTTTGACCGTCAACGCGAGCGGAAATCGCATGGCACCGGACTCAGAACAGGGCGACTTCGAGGGGCGGCGTTTCCGTGGGGCGGATCAGGTCCGGGTGGGCCGGCGGCGGGTCGGCTCGCAACAGTCCCGGCAGGAGGAAAGTGGCGGGCGAGACGCTTTGCGTGTGGTTGATGCCGCTGCAGCCGGCGCCGGACGCCAGGAGGCTCACGCATATTGCCAACCGTCCAATTTTCCAGTCTAATTTCAACTCTGATTAGCATAGCTCAAGTCAGGATGGGTGCAAGCCGCAATTCGCGGGCGGTGGCCGCGCTGGCTTTTGGCCTGGGCCTGTGCGTGGCGGCGGGCGGCGCCGGCGCGGACGAGCCGCCTTTGCCGGCCGGGTTCGCCGCCGCCGCGCGGCGGAGCTACGCGGAGGCGCAGGCGGCTTACCAGCGCGCGCCGGCGGAGGTGACGGCGGCCTGGCAACTGGCCCGGGCGTGCTTTGACCAGGCGGAGTTTGCCACCAACAAGACCGAGCGCGCCTCCCTGGCGGAGCAGGGGATTGCGGTTTGCCAGCGCGCGCTGGCGCACGCGACCAATTCGGCCCCGCTCCATTACTACCTCGGGATGAATCTCGGGCAACTGGCCCGCACCCGGACGTTGGGCGCGTTCAAGCTGGTCAGCCAGATGGAGCGTGAATTTATCCAGGCCGGCGACCTGGATCGGCAGTTTGACCACGCCGGCCCCGACCGCAATCTCGGGCTGCTCTACCGCGATGCCCCCGCCTTTGGCAGCATCGGGAACCGCAGCAAGGCGCGCGAACACCTGGCGCGCGCGGTGCAGTTGGCCCCGCTGTACCCCGAGAACCGGTTGAACCTTGTTGAGTCCTGTCTGAAATGGGGGGAATCCCGCGAAGCCGGGCGCGAGTTGGCCGCGCTCGAAGCCATCTGGCCCGTCGCGCGCACCAATCTGACGGGCGCCGCATGGGCGGCGAGTTGGGCGGATTGGGAACCGCGCCGGCAAAGGCTCAAGGATAGAATCAAACTGCCTCCCGAGGCGGCCGAGCGACCCTCCCGCCAGCGTTGAGCCGGTTAATCCTGTGGCTCCGGCGGCGCGGGTTTTCGGGGCGGCTCTAGGCGCGCCCAAGGGCGTGTGCGGGGACGGGGCAATCGTCGTCCGCCGGGAGCGCTAGCGCCTTCTCCGTCCGGCCTACCGCACTTTCAGTCGGAAATAATCAATGGTCTTGACCAGGCCCGCCGCCAGCGGCACACGGGGCGACCAGCGGAGGAGTTTTTTGGCGCGGGTAATGTCCGGCCGGCGCTGGCGGGGATCGTCCTGCGGCAGCGGGCGGAACGTGATTTTGCTGCGGGAGCGGGTGGCGCGGATGACGGCGTGGGCGAACTCCAGCATGGTCATTTCCGTGGGGTTGCCGATGTTCACCGGCAGATCATAGTCGCTCATCATCAGCCGATAGATGCCTTCGATCAGATCCGAGACGTAGCAGAAGCTGCGGGTCTGGTCGCCCTGGCCAAACACGGTGAGCGGCCGTTGCTTGAGCGCCTGGCTGATGAACGCCGGCACGACCCGGCCGTCGTTCAGTCGCATTCGGGGGCCGTAGGTGTTGAAGATGCGCACGATGCGGGTTTCGACCCGGTGCTCCTGGCGATAAGCCATGACGAGCGCCTCGGCGAAGCGCTTGGCTTCGTCGTAGCAGCCGCGCGGGCCAATTGGGTTTACGTGGCCCCAGTAGTCTTCGGTCTGCGGATGGACCAGGGGATCGCCGTACACTTCCGAGGTCGAAGCCAGGAGGAAGCGCGCCCGCTTGTTCTTGGCCAGCCCCAGGGCCTTGTGGGTGCCCAGCGAGCCGACTTTCAAGGTCTGGATGGGCAGCTCCAGGTAGTCAATGGGACTGGCCGGCGACGCAAAGTGCCACACATAATCCACCCGCGTATCCAGGAAAAGAAACTCGGTCACGTCCTGCTGGATGAACTTGAAGCGGGGATTTCCTCCCAGGTGCGCGATGTTATCCACCGAGCCGGTGACAAAATTGTCAATCCCGATGACCTGGTGTCCGCGCGCCAACAGCCGGTCCGTGAGGTGCGACCCAAGGAAGCCGGCGGCGCCGGTGACGACCGAGACCGGCCGGGAGCGAGGGAGCGTTTTGCGGCGTTGTATCATAATAATTTAAGCGCGGCGGTTTCCGGGCGGCTTACTTGGCGCCCGCGCCGGACAGCACGGCCGGCAGGGTGCCGCAGAGGATCTTGAAGTCGAGCCAAAGCGACCAGTTATCAATGTACTCCAGGTCCAGCCGCACCCATTCCTGGAAGTCGGTGACGTTGCTGCGTCCGCGGATTTGCCACAGGCAGGTCAGCCCGGGCTTGACGCTCAGGCGGCGCCGGTGCGCCAGGTCGTAGAACCGCTTGACTTCGTCCACCGGCAGCGGGCGCGGCCCCACGAGGCTCATCTCGCCGCGCAGCACGTTAAAGAGCTGCGGGAACTCATCGAGGCTGTACTTGCGGAGGAACCTGCCGATGGGCGTGATGCGCGGGTCATTGCTCACTTTGAAGACCGGGCCGGTCATTTCATTCATGGCATCGAGCTCGTGTTTGAGCTGCTCGGCATTGGTCACCATGGTGCGAAACTTGTAGATGGTGAAGGGGCGGCCGTTGATTCCGGAGCGCTGCTGCCGAAACAGCACCGGCCCCGGCGAGGTCAGCTTGATGAGCAGCGCAATCAGCGCGAACATCCACGACAGGCAGATCAGCAGCACCAGCGAGCCGAAGGTGTCCATCATCTGCTTAATCACCCGCGGCCACGAAGACTCGGGCGCGGAGCGGAAAACCAGCACCGGCCAGCCGTAGAAATCGTCGAAGCTGGTCCGGGAGATTTTGGCCTTGAAGAAATCCGCCACCAGCCAGACCTCGACGCCCTCGGTTTCGCAGGCGCGGATGGCGGCTTCTATTTGCTCAAAGTAGGTATGCCGGGCGCTGAGGATAACGCCATTCACGGCATGCTCGTGCAGCATTTCCACCAGGCGCTGCACCGGGGCCGTCTTCAAGTCCAGCCGCTCCGCGATTTCCACCTCCGCGGCGGACCGCGCCTGCAACTGGGATTCGATCCGCGCGATTTCCTCGGACTCGCCCACGAGCAGCAGCCGCCGCCGGTATTGCGCCTGCGCGATTCGGTTGGCGGCGATCCCGCGCGTCAATTCCTCTTTGAGAAACACCAGCCCAAACCAGATAACGCCGAACCAGATCACCACCACGCGGGCCACCGGGGGCACCTTGAACAGGAACATCGCCAGCACCAGGCCCAGGCACGTAAAGAAGCAGCCTTTGAAGAGCATCCAGGCCGTTGTGGCCCGCGAACAGAAGGGCGGGCGCGTGTAGAATCCCTGGCCCTCCAGGATCAGCGGCGCGGCGGGAATCAGGACCAGGTACAACCCGACGTAAGCCTCAAACGGCACCGCCCAGGGCACGAACCCGAACAGATCAATGATGTCGAGGTTGGCGCGCAGCTTGTAGGCCAGCCAAAAACTGAGGGCGCAAAGAATGGCATCCATCAGTTGGTGGATTTGCATCCGAATCTGGCGGTCGCGACGCAACATATCTGTTAGCCCGAACCTGATTTCAGCCCGGAGCGGCGGGATTCGTCGAGCATATTTTTACCGCGTTCGACCCTGGGCGCGCCGGAGTTCATGGCGCGGCGGGCGCCGCCGGGTCCGGCCGGCGCGGCACTAATTGGAATTCCGGCACCGCGGCCTGCAGGAAGGTCTTCATGCGCTCAAAGGTGGCGTCTTCCTGTCCCGGCGCGCACGCGGCCAGGACGCTGATGGCCGCCCAGCGCTGCAGGACGCCGTGGGTCAGAAGGTCCCGGGCCATCCACCACATCCGCTGCCAATGCCGCGCCGTGTATTCGTTGTTATCCGCCACGAACCAAACCAGGTAAATGCCCCGGGTGCGCACCGGCTGGCCTTCGAACGTTCCCTCCCGGGTGCCGATGAACTTCATCAGCGGCAGATCGTAAGGGTAAGGCCGCTCCAGGTGGACCTGGGTCTCCTCCGTGGCGCCGCGATCAATGCGCCAGCCCGCGCCTTCGATGCAGAATTCCGTCTTATGCAGGCTGGTGCGATCGCTGCCCATCAGCACCACGCCGACGGAGATCATAAAGTCATCCGGAGCCCGGTACAGCCTTTGGCCAAAACTGGTGTCCGCCGGCAGCCAGTCGAGCGTCCTCTGGTCCGGCTCGGATTCCTCCGAGGTATAATCCAGCACGCGCGCCGGCAGCTCCACTTTGAGCCGGTTGCTGCCGGGGATGGGGCTGGTCTTCACGGCGGGCCGGCCCAGTTTCTGGATGCCCTGCAGTCTCGCCAGCAGCGCGGCGGCGCCGCCGATCAAGGCGAGCGCGATTATCAGGAGGGTCCACGATCGTCGGTTCATGTCGTATGCGCGTTTAAAACCATCAGCAGCCGGCGTTTCATTTGGGCATTCGGGGCGGGGAGAAGCCGGCTCAGCCGTTCGGGGCGGCGGGCGGCGGCGGCGCCTTGGGCGAGGGCTCATGCAGCCAGCTTCCCAGCAGCAGCAGGCCCGCAAACGCGGCCGCATACGGCAGCAGGCTGAAAATCCCCCCGGGGCCGCCTTCATGGATGTAAGCGCCCCATTCCTGCCCGCCGATCTCGGCGGCGATAACGATCGTCAGCATCCGCACCACGTTGCCCAACACCGCCAGGGGCACCGCAGCCGCCACCAGCACCCCGCGCCGCCACCAGCTCCGGAAGGAAACCATCGCGTAGATCACCGCCACCGCCAGCGTGGCGATGAGACTGCGCATCCCGCTGCAGGCGGCCGCCACCTCGTATTGGTACCGCCCGGTGGGATCGAAAATGGATGTCCCCTGCACGATAATATCAATCGCCAGCAGGTTATGGCAGATGATTTCCACCAGCCGGACCACCAGCATGCGCAGTGGGAAGGTAATGGTTATCGCGGACCAGCCCAAAGGGATGCAGAAGGCGAACAGGATGTAGGGGAAGAAACTCTCGCGCAGCCAGGCGGGTCCCCAGCACAAGCCCATCAGCCCATAGACTCCGACAAACAGCGCCATAATGGAGATGCGCGGCTGCTGCACCATGTAGCCCACCAGGTGCAGGCCGAGCGCCAGGACCACAAGCAGCAGCCCCGGCCACCAGGTCCGCAGCGGCAGCGCCAGCAGCGTCTTCCGTTTCCACCAGAAAAGCGCCAGCACCGCGAACGGAATGAGCCGGCCGTGGCTGTCGTCGGTGCCGTTGGCATCCGGGGTCGAGGCGTAGGCCGCGTGCATCCAGCCCAGCAGCGACGGCGTCGGGATGTAACCCAGGGTGGCATTGCCCAGGAAATGGAACAGCGCCAGCCAGGCCGCCAAAAGCAGCAGGAAAAGCCCTTTATTCGGCAGGCGCCGCCAGCCGTCCATGAACTCTATCCGGAAGTCCTCGAGAACGCCGTTGGCGTCAGATGGCACGGTTGGCACTGGTTCGGGCATAATTAATTGAATCTATTGGATACACCGCGGCGCCGGAATGCTCAATCTTATTCGTTTCCCGGCTCGGGGCGGCTTTCCCCCGGTTCCGCCGGAAAGCGCACGATATGCCACGGTTGAGGCCCGTGGCTCACCGTCAGGGTGGCGGTTACGGTGTCCAGCATCTCCGCCCCCGTCCGCGCTTGCCAGGCGGCCAGGGGCAGGCCGATCGCCGCAAGATTGCCGCCATTCACCACGGCATATTGAATGCCGCGCCGCCGGATTTCCGCCGGCGTATCTTCGGGCAAAAAGTGCTTTACCCGCCGGGTGAAAAAAGGCCGCCACAGGGAAATATCTATGTCATCGGCATTCCCCATGAACCCCACCACCGTCAACCCTTGCGGCAGCCGCGCCCGCACCTCCGCCAGCGGATCCCAGCGCTGGTCATAAACACTGTAAACCGCCAGGGCCCGCTGCGCGGTTCGTTGATCGGGATGCGCCGCCAGCACCTTCGTCAAAAGAGTCCGGGCGGGCCACAAAGGCCGGCCCGGCGTCACGACGATCACCAGCAGCGCGAGCAGCAGGGTGCCGCCTTCCAGCCAGCGCCACCACCGGGATCGGACCACGCCGAGCGGCCTCGTCCCCAGCAGCAATACCGGGAAAAGCAACGCATAGTAGGGCGAAATCAGCCGCGCCGGCGTCACCATGCCGGACTTCACACAATAAGCCAGCAGCGACCCCCACGGCGTCAGCAGCGCGCCCCAACGCACCCAGCCCGGAATCCCCGGAGGGCCCGCCCAGCTCCCGCTCCCGGCCGGGGCACCGCGCCGCCACAGCGACGCCCCCACGCTGGCCGCCAGCAGCACACTCACCCCGAATCCCAGGCCGGCCCAGTCTTCGGTCGGCATTTCGCCCAGCATCATGAAGCCGCCCTCGAAATTCGCCTCCAGGGGCCCGGCGATCGCGCGCGGCAGCAGGGCCAGCGCCGAGCGGTTCCACCACCCCGCCAGGGGGAAAAAGGTGGGCACAAAGTTGTTCGTGAACAACAGCAGCGCGTTGCCCCAAATCCCCACCAGCGGGTTCTTCATATCCATGCCCGCCCGTTCGAGCACCAGGCCCGACCAATCCCCGCAATAGCGGATATTCAACAGCGCCGTGGGCAGGAAAGAGACCACCCCCGCCAGCAGGATTACCAGCCCGGTGGCCCCCGGCCGCCGCTTCAACTGTGGCAGCAGCGGCAGAACCACAATCGCGCAGGGCAGCAGCAGCGTCAGATTGCTCGCCTTGGCCCCGGTCAGCAAGGCCGCCGACAGGAACGAAAGCCACAGGTCCGACGCCCGCCGCGATTCCCAGGCCCGCAGGCCAAAGTCCATCGCGGCCAGCGCATAGACCGCCGGGAAGGTGTCGTTCCCGGCGCCCCCGGCCTGCACCAGAAAGCTGTATCCCGTCGGCAGCAGCCACATCCAGTGCCAGGCCACCCGGCCCCGCACGCCAAGCCGCTTAAACAGGCTGAACACCAGCCCGGGCAGCAGGAGAAACGGGATGAAGTTAACCAGGAACAGGCCGCGATCGGACTTCGTGAACAGCAGCAGCGGCGCGGTCAGCCATTCCAGGCCGCACGCCCGGTTGTTGAGCCGGTAGTTGGGGGTGTCAATCCAATGCCAGTGCCCTTCCATCAGCCAGTGCAAAACGCGCGGCGTCCGATACGTCATGGCCGTATGATTGCTCGGCGGATATAGCGCTCCGCCGAGAAAGATCAGCAGGGTCAGCCCCAGGAAACAGGCCGGCAGCCACCGCCGGAAGCGCGCCTTCACCTTGCGCCACTTAAAGCCCGTTCCCGGCCGCTTCTCGCCGGAGCCCCGGCGGCCCAGCAGAAACGCCGCCGCCGCCAGGCCGCCAAAGACCAGGTAGCCTCCCCGGTTCAACTGCCCCACTGCCGACAGAGACCACCCCGCAAGGGTGGCCAGCGCGGAAACCCAAATCCAGATCCTGATGAGCGGCAGAAAACTCATCGGCTAGAACATGCCCGCCACCCTCTGCGCCCGCCCGGGGCCGCTCATGGAAACGACCCCTCCTGAATGGCCTTAAACAACGCGCGCCCGGCCAGCGCGTGGCCCCGCGCGTTCCAATGGGGATCCGTCTTGAAGTAGCAGCTTAGCGGGTCGCCGGCGGCCTCCATCAGGGGCCGGACATCCAGCACGCTAAGGCCGGCCTCGCGCAGCATCCGCGCGAATGTCTCGTGGACGCGCTGCTCGGTGGCAATATGCGCGCCGTGCCAGAGATTGCGCGAGGGGATGAGGAGCACCAGCATCTCGCGCCCCGTTCCCAGCTTGATCAGCTCATCCCGGCTGGCCTGGAGCACCGTTTCATTCCAGACATTGTGCCCGGTCAGTTCGTCAATGCTGCGCGCGATGCCCAGCTTGTGCAGCAACCGGCGGGTGGGCCCAAACCGCTGCAATTCAAACGAAGCTGCGATATACAGCGCGCTATGCTCCTTGATCCACCTTCGCAAACCCTCCTTGCTCGTCGCCGCCGGCTGGCCCATCAAGTCCCACGCCCCCAACCCGTCGCGGTAATCACGCAAATCGTTCTCCATGCAGACCCCCACCACCATCCTCCGAACCCGGGCCCCGCAGCCCTCGGCATAGCGCAGCAGCCGCCCATAGCCGATGAAGTTGTCGGGGATGGCTATGTTAAACACCCGCGTCGGCAGCTCATGCGCCTTGAACTCCTGTTCCAACTGGTTCGAAAACCGCTCGTTTTCCTCGACCCCCCAGCCCATGGTGTAGGAGTCCCCCAACGCAAACCAATCCCCCTCTGTGGCCTCCGTCACCCGCTTTTCGTCGCGAAAGCCATCCGCATTGAACCGGAGCACGGAATTGTAGTCCCCCTTCGGCGTTGCCATCCGCACCGTTTGGCCCGCCGGGCCGACCGCCAGGCCGTTAGTCACCAGCCGAAAAGGCACCTGCGCCGCCGGGCAGAAATAGGGAAACCGCCACCGCACCACCAACTCCATCAGCGACAGCCCCACGGCAAGCGTCACGGTCAGCAAAAGAACCTTCGCCGCCGCACGGCGCAGCCGGGAAGTCTTGATCGGGC
>ERZ795054.508-NODE-508-length-48479-cov-6.877065_pt1 | contig 48479 bp, 37 predicted proteins | sample MGYA00375138_ERZ795054 | MGnify/ENA primary metagenome ERZ795054 (study PRJEB30183, sample SAMN05720215) | anaerobic digester metagenome | isolation source: active sludge of municipal wastewater-treating anaerobic digesters | place: USA | collected 2014-12-23 ... | reverse complement strand
TGGGCGCTGAAATTGATGTCCCTGCCGTATTTACGCGAATAGAATATCAGGGCGTCGATATTTTCAACGTTGCCGCTCGTTCTGATCACATCCTCAAGGCCGGCCAGGGGAAAGGAATATCCCAGCTTCAGGAGGTTCCGGGCGGCCAGGATCCTGCTGTATGACGTTCGACTGGAAAAGGCGTAGATCATTGAATAGACGCCGATCAGGTTGAAATACAGAAAAACCCCTATGACAAGGGAAATCAAGAGAGACTTGACGATTTTCTTTTTTTCGGCGTTGAATTCATATATCATGAAAAAAAGAAAAGCAGTGAGCTCGACAAGCTTGATCACCGTGATCGGGATTCCCAGCGGCAGGAGCCTGTACACCGATTTATAGGCGATGAAATGAAGCACCGCGAATCCGAGAAAAATCGGGATCGTGATGCCCGGCCCCTTTTTCAGCTTCAGGATGATAAGCAGGATGATCGCGACAAAAACGATGTTGGAATTCCTTCCGCTTATTATTTCCATAAAGGAAGACAGCGGCCAGTACGGAAGGTTGATGTCCTCGATGAGGGTGTAAACGATGACCGAGCTGTAGATGATGAATACCGGGAAGACCCTCGTTCCCAGAAAGAGTATATACACTCCCATTCTACCGTAACGTCTCTTATATTCGCTTTTCAGGCCGATGATGTCAATTGTCGAAAAATTGTACATTATGAAAAACGACAGGAGAAATATGTAGACCTTTACGATGAGCGATATCCCCGCCCACTGGTAGTTCAGGTTGAAAATCAGGTTCACGCCGAAAAGGAGCACCAGAATGTAGATAAAGGTCGATATCTTCGATACCTGGGACTTGATCAATTCTTCGAAGTTCATGCTATTCTCCGAACACCGCGGCCCTGGGCAGGCCTGCATGATCGTTGAGCACCGAAACCGAAAACCCGGCCGCTGCACCCTCGTCCATGACGAAATTCTTCATCCCGCTGCCGATCTCAAGTATCAGCTTACCCCGGTCCTCCAGGTGCGCCGCAGCTTCCCGGATGATCCGCCTGATGACCGACGTGCCGCCCTCACCGGCAAAAAGAGCGGCCTGAGGTTCATGGAATATTTCTTTCTGCAGGGACCCGGAGCTTTCTCTGTCAATATAGGGAGGATTGCAGACGATGACGCCAAACCGGCCGTCTGTGAAGGGTTCAAAAAGGTCGCCTGCGAAAAATTTCACCGCGGACCGCCCCAGGAGCTTCGATGAATTTTTCCGAGCGACCGAGAGAGCCCGGTCCGAAATGTCCGAGGCAAACACGGCGAGGTCCTTTCTCATCCGCTTTACGGCGACCGCTACCGCGCCTGACCCGGTGCACAGGTCGAGCACCCTGCAGTTCATGCCCGCGTAATACAGCGCCAGGTCGACCAGGAGCTCGGTCTCGGGCCGCGGGATGAGTACGTCCTTGGTGACGGTGAATTCGAGCGAGTAGAACTCCTTGACGCCGGTTATGTACGCGACCGGCTCGCGGCCGACGCGCCTCCTGATCATCCGCATGTAGCGCTTGCGTTCATTTTCGGTGATCTCACGGGACGGATCGGTTATGAACCTGTAGCGTTCGACGCCCATGACATGGGCGAGTATCACTTCAGCGTCAAGGCGCGGCGTTTCAATCCCCGCCGGGCCCAGCTTCCCGATTGCATCTTTGAGTGCTTCGGAAACGACCACCGCAGCTCCCTAAACCCCGAGGACCTTGAGCTTCTGTTCTATATCGGCTTTCTGCAGCGCCCCGATGACGCCGTCCATTTCACCCGCAAGAAAGCTGTCGAGAGAGTAAAGCGTGACCCCGACGCGGTGGTCGGTCACCCTGGACTGGGGGAAATTGTACGTGCGGATACGCTCGCTGCGGTCGCCCGATCCGACCTGTGATCTCCTGAACTCCGACTCCTTCTCGAGGCGCTCTGCAAGTGCCTGCTCGTACAGCCGGGCGCGCAGCACGCGGAGCGCCTTGGCCTTGTTCTTGAGCTGGGACTTTTCGTCCTGGCAGGTCACGACCATCCCGGTGGGGATATGGGTCACGCGAACGGCCGAATCGGTGGTGTTGACCGACTGGCCCCCGTGCCCCGAAGAACGGTAAACGTCGATCCTGAGCTCGTTGGGGTCGATGTTGATCTCGCTTTCCTCGGCCTCGGGCATCACGGCCACGGTCACCGCGGAGGTGTGGATCCTGCCCCCGGCCTCGGTCGTGGGAACGCGCTGCACGCGGTGCACGCCGGATTCGTACTTGAGCGAGTCGTAAGCGGCCTCGCCGCGAACCGAGAAAATGATTTCCTTGTAGCCGCCGATTTCGGTCGGGCTCGCCTCGATGAATTCGAGCTTCATCCCCTTGAGATCGGCATATCGGGAGTACATCCTGAAAAGATCTGCCGCAAATAGCGCCGCCTCCTCGCCCCCGGTGCCGGCCCTTATTTCCATGATGACGTCTTTTCCCGACCCGGGGTCTCTGGGAAGCAGCATGACGAGGATTTCATCCTCGTAGGATGCGACTTTATTTTCGAGCTCCGCGATCTCAGTGCGGAGCATCTCTTTCATCTCTTCGTCCTTTTCTTCCTTCAGGATGTCCCTGCTGTCGTCGAGCTCTTTCCTGAACTTCCTGAGCTCGGCGTATTTCTGGACCACCGGTGCGATCTGGGCGCGCTCGCGGTTGAGGTCCCGGTACAGGCTCATGTTGGTCACGGCGGCGGGATTGGAAAGCTCCGTTTCTATCTCGCGGAGCCTGTTTTCCATCTTGAGAATCTTGTCTTCCATACTACCCTCATGCACGCCATCAGGATAACGGAAAAAAAAGAGCGGCATATACCGCTGTCCTGTGATGCGCTCCCGGGAGGACTCGAACCTCCGGCACACGGTTTAGGAAACCGCTGCTCTATCCGCCTGAGCTACGGGAGCAGAAAAGACCGGCCTCACCGACGATAAAAGGATCCTGAATTCGATGCGTTGAGGCAGGATCAGGTAAACATGCTTTTCCGTTTCGACGCGACGATCCGCTGAAAGTCCCGAATGTTGCGGACGATGATGCGATCGCCGTAGAGTTCAATCTTGTCAAGGCGGGATAAATGTGTCAATACTTTTTGCACGTCGGCCTCGGCCATGCCGGCCCAGCTGGCGACCTGCTGCGGGTTGACGTAGAGGGTTATCTCGTTCTGAAGATCGAGTTTCGGGTCCTGCTCGGACAGCATGTTCAGCACGTCCATGACCTTGAGCTGCGGCTCCTCGAGGAGAAGTATCATCAGCCTTCTCTTCGCGTCGTAAATGCGCTTCGAAAAGATAACCAGAAGCTTGTACGCCAGCTGCGGATTGCCCTGAAGCAGTGAATCGAAATTGTCGCGGTGGAACTTGAGCAGCTTCACGTGGTCCATGGCGATGGTCGTCGCCGAACGCGGCTCCGCCTCGAGAATCGCCATTTCACCGAAGACGTCCCCGTCGGTCAGCACATCGATCGTCTTCTCCCTGTTGTTGATGATCTTGACGATCTTGACCCTGCCGGACTGTATGAAATAGAACTCGTTGCCGGGCTCGAATTCACAAAAAATGATCTCGTTGGGCGAGTACTCGACCCCGAATCTGCTGAAAAATCTTTCATCGAGCATCATAGTTCGTCATCCCTGCAGCTGTTTGAGCCTCGCCGCCGCCTGCTTGCTGACCTGATCGTTCGGCGGAGTCGACGCGGCTTTCGAATAATAGGCCATGGCCTTGTCTTTCTGCTTCGCGGACTCGAAAATCTGCCCCACGCAGAAAAGAGCGCCCTTGTAATTTTCTGATTTCGGATAGTTCTTGATGACATTGCCGAACGCGGCCATGGCTTCCCGGGACTTGCCGAGTTTCATCTGGCATCTTCCGATCTCGAAATGCGATTTTTCGTATATCTTCTTTTCTTCGTCGGTGGTCAGATCTTCGGAGCCGATTATCTTATCATAGACCTCCAGGGCCTGGGCGTACTGGCCCTCGTCGAAGAGCTCTCGCGCGTTATCGAAAAGATGGGGGATATAGGACTCGTCCTCTTTGCCGCCTTCCTCGAACGTGAAATCATCAAGATTGCCAAGCTCGTCGTCGGAAAGAAAATCGTCCATCTCGTCCGAAAGAGAGGAGGACTCGCTGTCGCCCCTCTTCACCCGGGGGGAGTAATCGTTTTCAGGTTTTTCCTCGATACTGAAGTCGCCCAGGTCTGACGAATCCGATTTAATATCAGATATTGCATCAAGGCCCGGCGACGGGATATCGGTTTTGCCCGAGGCGATCGCGCTTATCCTCTCCATGGCCGTGCCCGCATATTTCGAATCCGGATAATGCTCCATGAGCTTTTTGAAAGCGTACCGGGCCTGCTGGAGCACGCCGGCCCTGAAATAGTATTCCCCGATGCGGAAAAGTTCCGCGTCGGGATTGATCGTGTCCTTTTCGCCGAGCACCGTACGCTGCGTCTTGTTTATGCGCCGGAGCTGGTTGCTGAAAACGCGCAGCATCTTGCGCACGACGTTGACGTTTCGCAGGACAAGTCGCTCGAAATCCGCCAGGCTGAGAACGAGCACCACGGTCTCGCCCATGGTCTGCGCGGTCTCCTCCCTGGGATAGCGGCCCAGCGCCGACTTGACGCCGAAAAATTCGCCCTGCCTGACTTCCTCTTTGACTTCCTCGCCCGATTCGGGCTTGATGGAGGTCAGCACCACCCGTCCGTGCTTGAGCACGTAGATGTATTCGCTCTTGTCTCCCTCGAAATATATGATGGAGCCGGACTTGTATGTCCTCGGTGCTATTCCGGATGTGCCAACGCCGTTTGTCATCTCTGATACCCCGCCGTCAGACCTCGAATTCCACTGGAAGGAAAGGGAATTTTTTCTTGAATCCGACGGCCCTGCTGATTCTTTTCAAAAGCCCGACAAGGTCCCCGATAATGATTTTCTGCGCGCCGTCAAGCACCACCTGCTGATACTTGACCCCCAGCGCGGCGAACACCGGGGCGAATTCGGCCTCGCCGTAAACGGGAAGCCCGTCGATGACGACCAGCATCACGTCCTTCAGCCCGGCCGAAACGACCGAGGAGGCCGCGCTTCCGCCCTTGTTTCTGAAGACCGTCAGGTCTGCGTGAAAACCCTCTTTCACCTGGCCGTGGTTTTTCATCCAGAAGGCCTTCGCCGGATTCGCGGTGACCATTCTTACAATTTCATCGTCAGGGAGCTCTTCACCGAAGAGCTTTTTATACAGGGCCTTGTCGAATTTCATCTCGTGCAGTATGTTGAGGCCGCCCGACATGGGGGAATCGGTGCCGATGCAGAGGTTCACGCCCTTCTTGCGGAGATACTTGACGTTCGTCGTCTTGGAGTACATGAAATAATTCGAGTCGCCGCACCACACGACCGACGCGCCCCGTTCTTTGATCAGGTCGATGTCGGATTCGGAAAAAGCGAGGCCGTGCACAAGGACCGAATGGTCGCCCAGCCCTCCCTGCCTGTCCAGGGTGACGATGTCGCGCTTTGTTTCGGCGTCAAAGCCCTCTGAGCAGTGGGTCACGAACGGGATGCCCTGCTCTTTGGCCTTGGCGTATTCAGCCGATATGCCCTCGCCCCATGCGAGCGCGAAAGAAGCGACCGAATGCACCAGCGCGTATTCACGAATGGCCTTCACCGGAAGGATGTCATAAAACGGCTCCGCCACGAAATGGGGCATGTGGTCTGACACCGTGGTGACGCCCGAAACGAGGTTGCGGTATGCTCCGAGCAGGTACAGGTCGCGGTTTTCGATCTGCTGGCGCTCCTGGTAAACCGGGGCGCTTTTCAGGTCATTGTCCCACGGGAGCCAGTTTTCATACGGGCCGTTCCCGACCTTGGGATAATAATTACCGAGCAGATGATCATGGGAATTGACGAGGCCCGGAGCGAGGATTCCGTCTTCGATGTTCAATAGGATCTGAGCGGTCCCGTCGCCCTTGCCCACGGACTTGATGCGGTCATCCTGTATATCAACATGTCTTTTCTTCTGGTGTGTTTCGGGCGTCAGGACATCAACGCCGGTTATTGTCCATTTTTTCATCATCAATTCCTTTTATAAGGGAAAAATGAAATCCTTTCAATTATTATTCGCCTGCCCTCAACTCCTGCACATGTCCCCTGCCGGAGTATGCGTCGTCATTTATACTGTTTTTATTATGAAAAAATAATCTATTATCAAGTTAGCGATGCGTCAAGCAAAATAATCGGGCTCAAAACAGCGATCCCGGTTCCGGGCCCTACAGCTCTTCCTCGTCGGACCCGTTATCGGCCTCTGACCCGTTCTGACATTCCGCCCGTATATTATATTCATCGATCAGAATGTATATTTCCCATAAGGAATAAAAAAGGGTAAGCAGAATCGGGCCGACGATGACGCCTGGAAGGCCGAATGTCTGGATGCTTCCCAGAAGAAGGAAAAAAAACAGGAGCGGATGAAAATTGAGCCGGTCACCGAGAATGAGCGGTTTGACCAGGTTTTCGAGAATGAAATACCAGAAAAGGCACCACAGCCCCAGAAAGAGCGCGCCCATATAATCGCCTTTGACTGCAAGAAAAAAGGCGGCCGGCACCCAGACAAAAGTGGTTCCAACAACCGGTATGAGCGATAAAATGGCGCTGACGCATCCCCACAGAAGTGCCATGCGAAACCCGAAAAAAGCGAGGCCAATGCCGACCATGAGGCCCTGCAACGCCATGATCAGGAGGTTCCCGGCGACGAGCACCTTCACGACCGAATTCACCTTGTCGATTATATCCCGTTCGATGTCTTCGGGAAAAGGCATGAACCGGTAAAATGCGGACGCGAACCTCGAGCCGTCCTTGAAAAGAAAAAAAAGTATCAGTATCATCAAAAAGAATTTTATGACAAGGGCGAGCGGATATGACAGAATGGCGGTGATGCTGGTAACGATCCCGACCGACGTCTTCTGGAGCGATTCCGTGATCTTTCTGATGATGTCGGCCTCGTTGATTCCGAAATAAGCGATGATCCTGGTAAAAACCCCGCTTTTGCGGATTTCATCCAGAACTCCCATGTGTATTTTCTGCTCGACAGACTGATACAGGAGATAGGCCTGGTCGGTCAGGGTGAGTATCAGAAACAGCAGCGGTATCAGCACTGCGCCGATGAGGAACACGATAATCAGCGATGATGCGATAGCGGGTTTTTTGAGGAACTTCAGCATCCAGTCGTACAGGGGACGCAGGGCCGCGTAGAGAATCAACGCGGTAAGAAGGGGCCAGTAATAATACCTGAACATGTACATCAGGACCCCGATAACCGCTCCGAAGAGAATCAGGAAAAGGGCCCTCTGCTGCTTGCTGTGCCTGATGATTGAGTATGATTCCCTGTTGTACATGACCGGACCGGCAAAAACAGAGGCCCCTCCGGCATCCGCCGGAGAGGCTTTCAGATTGACAAGCGCCATGTAGCCGCAAGGGCTTCAAACGCTTACTTTGTCAGATAATGAGATAAATCAATGGCGATCTTGCGTATCGCATGATCGAGATAATCGTCGTCAGAAATTCTCTCCCGATATTCAAGGATCCGTTTGGACTCTTTCTTCTCAGGAACCTTCTTTTTTATCTCACGATCCTCCGTTTTCATGAGATTGCCCATAAAAAACCTCCTCACCCACTGTTCCTCCTTGAACAGGTTAAGGGATCATATTCATTATCGGTCGAAAAAACATAAAAAACAAGGTTTTTTTCAATAAAAACACCCCGGCCGCACTATTAATTGCTTTCAGAAAATCCGCCTAAACAAAAAAAGGGGGGCCGTGGCCCCCGCATGGAATCAAACTGAAAAAAATGAGAATGCCTTTACCACACAAAACCGGCCGAAATATTGACCGCGACGCCGTTAAGAAGATAATACGTGACCTGGACGTCGGCAAGGACCACCGGAGCGATCGTGATGCCGATGCCGGCCATGAGCCTGCCGTCAACATAAAAGGGCGCGCCTTTGGTCGAGGCGTCTCCCCTGACATATCCCGGGGTCACATCGCCCCATGAAGCATCAGATCCGGTTACCCGTACGCCGCCGTCGGCCGAGGCGACGACCGTCGATTCCCCGAAATTGAAGTCAACGCCTGCCCCGAGGCTGATGTTGAGAAAATAGAGGATTCGCAGGGACGTGACCAGGTCGACCGGGATCGTGTACGTTTTCGAGGTCAGGCCCATCTTGATCGATGGGTCGACGACCACGTCTCCCTCATATCCACTTTGATTAAAATCCCCGACGGTTTTTGAAATCTTTATTTTATAGGTGATATCGTTCTGCTGGTAGTTGAACCCAAAACCGAGCGAAAGGCCCCGCCACAGGAACGAGCCCTTGCCGAACCTGCGCGCGCCGACGATCGAGTAGTTCACGCCCACGCCCACGTTCATGGTCTCGTAGTCAAGCGTGTACCCGAACAGCGGGTAGGTCATGTCGTACATGAAGAACTTCACGTTGAGGTACCAGCCCTTGGCCTTTTCGCTGAACCAGCCCAGGTGCAGGCCCAGGTTTACCGAACCCGAGGGGGCGAATCCGGCCTGGGCGTCGCCCTTGTCCTCCACGTCTTTCAGGGCCTGGTCGAGCGCGTAGTAGCTCAGCGACGGCATCTGCGCGCCGATCGAGAGGCCTCCGAGCAAAGCGATGTTGTCGTATCCCTGGTAGCCCCACATGGACGCCGCGTGGCTCGAGTAGGCGTTCGAATCCCCCACTGCCGCGGCCATCTTGTCCTGGCTTTTATACTTGGCGACTTTTTCATTGGCCTCATCAATCGCATCCTGAAAAGCCGCATCGATTGCAGCCTGCACATCAACCGGCAGTAACGAAAACTGAGGCGCGCGGCCCGAAAAGCGCACCGCATAACTATTTTCAATCAACGCTCCCCAGAACAAAACGAGCATCGATGCCGTGATCACCAGCCTTTTCATGAGAACCTCCATAGGAACAGAAAGGGATGAAAGGAATTCAGGGACCAGATTCATCCATCCCCTTGAATACCTTTATTATACAGTTTCGGGTCATTCCAAGAAATAAAAAAAACGAATTTCCCCGCGCCCGCCGGAAAATAATATGTTTTTTCTATTTATATTCCGGCGATCTGTCGGAAAAAATGAACCCGAAAGTCGGTTTTTATCCTACTTTTTTTGCAAAATAAAAAGGCCGCCATACCAAACGGCAGGCGGCCCCTGAATTCATTCCGAACCGGATTTCCTGATTAAACGTCCCTGGTCCACAGCGAGGCCATGGCCGGGCCGCCGCCCACGCACACCGATGCACCGCCGACCGTGTATCCCGATCTTTCCATTTCGTAGTACAGCGAAACGCATATCCTCAGAGCGGTGCATCCGACCGGGTGGCCCAGTGCGATACCCGATCCGTTCACGTTGCATTTTTCGAGATCGAGCTTCATGCCGTAATCCTTCTCGAGCATGATCCCGCATCCCAAAAACTGGGAGGCGAACGCCTCATTGATCTCCCAGTAGTGCACGTCCTCGAACTTCATGCCGGCCTGCTTGAGCGCCTTGGGGATGACGACCGCGGGGCCCAGGCCCATGTACTTCGGGTCCACTCCCTCGCAGCAGATGTTGATGAGCTTCATGATGGGTTTGAGCCCCAGCTCTTTGGCCTTTTTCTTCGTCATGAGGATCGCGGCAGCGGCAGCGTCGTTGATGCCGGACGCGTTGGCCGCAGTCACCACTCCGCCCTCCTTGAACGCGGGTTTGAGCGCGGCCATGGCTTCGAGGCTCGCGTCCAGAATGGGATGCTCGTCAACCTCGAAGTTAATGACGCCCTTCTTCGATTTCAGCGGAACAGGGACGATTTCGCGCTTGAACCGCCCTTCCTTGATCGCGCGTGTCGCCCGCTGATGGCCCATGAGCGCGTGCTTGTCGCACTGCTCCCTGGTGATGTTGTATTTGGCTGCGATGTTTTCGGCGGTAATTCCCATGTGGCCGGGCACCAGCCTGTCGTAAAGCCCGTCGTGGATCATCGAGTCTTCGATCGTGCCCTGGTTCATCCGGTATCCCATGCGGGCCTTGGGCAGCAGATACGGCGCGTTGGTCATGCTCTCCACGCCGACGACAAGGGCGATCTCGGTCTTGCCCAGCATCAGGTTGTGGGCCGCGATCTCGAGGGCGCGCATGCCCGAGGTGCAGTTCTGGTTCACCACGCAGGCGCCGCTGCGGAACGGGAGCCCGATCTCCATGGCGACCTGGCGCGCCGGGAGCGAACCCTGCATTCCCTGGAAGCACTCTCCCATGACGATATCATCGATCATATCGGCCTTGATGCCGGCGCGCTCGATCGCGGCCTTGCCCGCGGTCACGGCGAGGGTCCGGGCCTCGACGTCCTTGAGACCGCCCATGAATTTTCCGATCGCGGTCCTGCATCCGCTGACCATTACCACTTCATTGACTTCCATTACAAAACCTCCAGAATTTCTTTTTTAAACGCCCGGCAAAAGGCCGCCATCCAGGAACATAATGCTTATCATGTACGGATGACAGAAGGAACCGGCAGTGCCGCATCAGGGCGCAATTGCCAGATCATAAACAGCAGATTATTTATGTCAAGATTAAGATAAATTGGAAGGATTGGGGACGCATCCCGGCCAGCTGAAAAACGCAAAGGCCCCGGGGCCGATTAATGCGCCGGGGCCTGTTTCGCATGGTTTTATTTGTTCGAAAAGACCAGGCGCTCTCCGTCCGAATCCACGGCGATCTTGTGCTCCGAGGAGATCTCTCCTCCCAGGAGCTTGACCGAAAGCGGATTCAGCAGGTGCCTCTGTATGGAGCGCTTGAGCGGACGGGCCCCGAACTGGGGATCGAACCCGTCCCTGACCAGGAACTCCATCGCCTTCTTGGTCATCGTCATTGTGACTCCACGCTCCTTCAGGCGCTCGGCCACCTGCGCGAGCTGGATCTTCACGATGTCCCTGATGTGGTCCTGGCCCAGCGGGTTGAAGATGATGATCTCGTCGACCCTGTTCAGGAACTCGGGCTTAAAGTGAGCCTTGAGCTCCTGCTCCATCCCCCTGCGCCTCTCGTCCATGGGGATCGATTCGTTGCTTATGTACGAGGTCCCGATATTCGAGGTCATGATGATCAGCGTGTTCCTGAAGTCGACCGACCTGCCCTTCGAATCCGTGAGCCTTCCCTCGTCGAGTATCTGCAAAAAGATGTTGAACACGTCATGGTGAGCCTTCTCGATCTCGTCGAAGAGGATCACCGAATACGGCCGCCTGCGCACCGCCTCGGTGAGCTGGCCCCCCTCGTCGTATCCGACATACCCCGGGGGCGCCCCGATGAGCCGGGCCACCGCGTGCTTCTCCATGTACTCAGACATGTCTATGCGCACGATGGCCTTTTCGTCGTTGAAGAGGAATTCGGCCACGGCCTTGGCCGTTTCGGTCTTGCCCACGCCCGTTGGCCCGAGAAAGATGAAGGTGCCGACCGGCCTGTTCGGGTCAGCCAGGCCCGACCTCGAGCGCCGGACCGCGTCCGAAATCGCGCCGATCGCCGCGTCCTGGCCCACGACCCGGTGCTTGAGGATTTTCTCCATGCCGATGAGCTTTTCCTTTTCGCCTTCGAGCATCTTCGACACCGGGATTCCGGTCCAGCGGGAAACAACGGCCGCGATTTCCTGCTCGGTCACCTCCTCCTTGAGCAGCGTACCCTCCTTCTGGTTTTCCTTGAGCTTCTCGTTCGCCTTTGCAAGGCGTTTCTCGAGCTCCGCGATCTTTCCGTAGCGGATTTCGGCGACGAGGTTCAGGTTGCCCTCGCGCTCGGCCTTCTGCTCCTGCAGCCTGAGGTTTTCGATGTCCTCCTTGATCTTGCGGATGTCGCCGATGATCCCCTTCTCTATTTTCCACTGCGCGACCAGTACGTTCTTCTTCTCATTCAGGTTCGCGAGCTCCTCCTCGATCCTGGCGAGCCGCTCCTTCGAGGCCTTGTCCTTCTCCTTCTTAAGGGCCTCGCGCTCGATGCTGAGCTGCCTGATTTTACGTTCGAGATCGTCGATGTCGATGGGCATGGAATCGATCTCCATCTTGATCAGCGAAGCGGATTCGTCGATCAGGTCGATCGCCTTGTCGGGCAGGAACCGGTCGGTGATGTAGCGGTCCGACAGTATCGCCGCCGCAACCACGGCCGAATCCGATATCCTCACCCCGTGGTGCACCTCGTACTTTTCCTTGAGGCCGCGCAGGATCGCGATCGTGTCCTCCACGCTCGGCTCGCTCGTGTACACGGTCTGGAACCGGCGCTCGAGCGCCTTGTCCTTCTCGATGTACTTCTGGTATTCCTTCAGAGTCGTGGCGCCGACCGCCCTGAGCTCTCCGCGCGCGAGCGCGGGCTTGAGCATGTTCGAAGCGTCCATCGACCCTTCGGCCGCTCCGGCCCCGACGAGCGTGTGCAGCTCGTCGATAAAGAGTATGATCTCTCCGTCGGATTCCTCGACCTCCTGGATCACGGCCTTGAGCCTCTCCTCGAACTCTCCCCTGAACTTCGCTCCTGCAACAAGCGCCCCGAGGTCGAGAGCCACGACGCGCTTGTTTTTCAGGTTCTCGGGAACGTCTCCCGAAACGATGCGCTGGGCCAGGCCCTCGACGATGGCGGTCTTTCCGACCCCCGGCTCGCCGATAAGCACGGGATTGTTCTTGGTGCGCCTGGTGAGCACCTGCATCACGCGCCTGATCTCCTCGTCCCTTCCGATGACCGGGTCGAGCTTGTTGATACGCGCGAGGCGCGTCAGGTCGCGGCTGTACTTGTCGAGCGCGTTGTATTTTTCCTCGGCGTTCTCCGCATCTGCGCGCTTGCTTCCCCTTATGTCCATGAGCACGCGAAGGATGTTTTCCCTGGTGAAGCCGTGGGCCGCGAGAATCTGCTTCGCCTTGCCCTGCCCCTTCCCGGTCAATGCGAGTATCAGGTGCTCGGTGCTCAGGTAGTTATCCTTGAGGCTGACTGCCTCGTTCCATGCCTGGTTGAGCACGTCGCGCAGTGCCGGCGACATTGCTCCGCCACCCGGGCCGGCCCCGACCTGCCTTGGCATCGCCGACAGCGTCTGGTCTATCTCGTCCCTGAGGCCGAACGTCGACGCACCGATCTTCTGGGATATCGACTCGAAAATCCCGGACTCCTGCTCGACAAGCGCCTTTAAAAGGTGCTCGGGCTGGATCTCGTAGTGGTTCATGTCGGTCGCTATGTTTTGCGCAGTGCTGAAGGCGTCCTGCGCTTTCAGCGTCAATTTATCCATTCTCATTGATTTTCTCCTGAAAACAATAATTGCCGGAACAGCCCGCATGGAGATTACCGTCGCGCCCGCCGCAACGATCAACCGGACATTATAGACATCCGCATGATGAAATTGTCAATCATCTAAACGGATTAAACTCATCCGGGCGCATGATACGCGCGGCATCGCCCCATGGCGCTGTTCCCATATTTAACTGAAGAAAGACACTGGCTGGTTAAAGGAAGGAATCCACTGCTGAGATTCTTTTTTTTTCATCAGCATCGTATACAAAATAAGTTAATTTTCCCGGATCGTCAAGCCCTGAATGAATTAAACCGGTTCATGCATCTTTCAGTAATCATATCGGCTTTAAATCCTTGACTTTCTGATTTATATTTAGTTATATGACTAACATTAAATCTTTAAGCGGAGCCATGAAATGAACGAACTTCTGACTCTTTCGGGGATCCGTCTGGCCGAGCTCATCAAGAAAAAAGAGATTACCTCAGTTGAGCTTACCGCCGCCCACATTGAACATATACGACAGGTAAACCCCGCTATCAACGCGGTGGTCGCCGAACGGTTCAATCTCGCCCTCGACGAGGCCCGAGCCGCCGATAGAGCAGTGAGTGAAGGTCGCCCCGGCCTGCCGTTGTTTCACGGCGTCCCGTGCACCATCAAGGAAAACATCGCCCTTGCGGGCATGCCCAACAGCTGCGGGCTTGTGTCCCGCAGAAATGTCCGCCCGAAAAAAGACGCCACCGTAGTTTCCCGCTACCGCGCTGCCGGAGCCATCCCCATGGGAGTGACCAATGTCCCCGAATACTGCATGTGGTGGGAAACCTACAACCGAATTTACGGGCGGACCAGGAATCCCTACAACCGCCGCAGGATCGCCGGAGGAAGCTCCGGCGGAGAGGGGGCGATTATCGGTGCCGGCGGTTCACCCTTTGGAATCGGATCCGATATCGGCGGTTCGGTGCGCATGCCCGCCTTTTTCAACGGAATTTTCGGCCACAAACCCACCGGCGGCATGGTGCCCCTCACCGGGCAGTACCCGCCCGTGGAAAACAACATCCGGCGTTATCTTACAAGCGGCCCGCTGGCGAGGCGAGCGGAGGACCTTCCCCATCTTTTACGGGCAATTGCCGGACCCGACGGACAGGACGAAGGGTGTATCGGAATCCCGCTGGGCGAAACCGGCTCGGTTAAACTGAACGAGCTCACGGTTTTCATGATCGAAGATAACGGGCTTGTCAGGGTGGATGACAGCCTGCGTCGGGCCATGGACCGCTGCGGGGCGCACCTGCGAACAATGGGCGCGATTGTGAAAAAAATATACATCAGGGAATTGAAATACAGTATGAACATATGGCTGGCGATGCTGTCCCGCGAGGAAGAAACGCCTGTCGAGCTTTCGATCTGCGGCGGGAAAAAAATGAAGCTGTTCGCGGAGCTTATGAAAATGGCGGTCGGCGCTTCCGATTACACTCTGCCGGTGGTCGCGCTTGTCATCATGGAGCGATTGTCGAAGCTGGCCCCGGCCATGATGGTACGCTTCGCAGACATGGGTCCCGAACTGCGCGCCAAGATCGAAGCCATGATCGGCGAAAAAGGCGTCATTCTTTATCCTCCATACACTGAAACGGCGCCGCCTCATCGGAAACCCCTTCTGTTTCCGCTGGACGCTTCCTACACTATGATAGTGAATGTTCTTGAGTTCCCCGCGACCCAGGTGCCTCTGGGACTCGACCGGCGTGGATTGCCTCTGGGCGTGCAGGTGATCTCCCGGGCCGGGAACGACCATGTCACGATAGCCGTGGCGCAGGAGCTTGAACGGGCTTTCGGCGGGTGGGTGCCGCCCTGGCATATCAGATAGTGAGAACCGGAATCGATTTTCGTTGACCGCGAATCAGTCGATGCTCTTGATAACATAGTCTTCAACCCAGGCGAGGATCTCGCTGGCGTGAAAATCCCCGGGAGGCATGATAATCGAGAAAAGGGCCATACCCTCAAAATATGCAACGAGGGCGCGGCTCATGATATCAATGGTTTTTTTATTGCTGATTTTCTTGCCGATGATTTCAGACACGTTCTGTATCCATTCGCCATATGCCTTCTGAAGCTTTGCGCGGACTTTCTTATTGTAGCTTCCAATCTCCCATATTTCGATGAAAACCTTGGATAAATTTTTATTGAGGGTAATGCGTTCTCTCATGAAGGTAAATATATCAATAATGAATTGACGGTCTGCGGAGATTCTGCCGTCCCTCTCGGCAAGCCACTGGGCATACTGCTCCTTGTACAGGTCTATGATGTAATCGATATAGGTGAGCAGGATTTCCTCCTTGCTCGAAAAATAATAGTGCAGCACTCCGTGATTGACGCCTGCTTCGGCTGCAATGTCTTTTATTGACGTTTCATTGAACGATTTGACGATAAGGCATTTATGCAGGGCCTCGACGATCTGGACGCGTCTTTCGGTATCAACGCGTTTTCTTGCCATTTTTTCCTCCATGCGTTGTCCGGTCTCTTGTCAATCATTGCCATAATACGCGGACTCGGCGGATATCGATTATAATTATGGGCGCCTCTATAAAAAACGGCGTACGCCAATCAAGTCAAGTTCAATAATCTCTCTTGTAATTATTTTCTCAGATCAATACAAAAAAATAAAAAAATGATTGACTCCTGAATATAAATTAGTTAGTCAACTAACTAATTTATATTCAGGAGTTTTTATGAAAATAGGGATCCCGAAGGAAATCAAAACCCGTGAATACAGGGTTGCCGCCACGCCGGCCGGCGTTCGGGCGATGACATCCCACGGGCACAGGGTTTTCATTCAACAGAGCGCCGGCTCTGGATCAGGCATATCCGATGCCGAATACGAAAAAGCGGGAGCGGTGATTCTCTCGAAAGCGGAGGATGTCTGGAGCGAGGCTGATATCATCTTCAAGGTCAAAGAACCGGTGGACCCGGAGTTCGAGCGCATGAAACAGGGCCAGATAATATTCACCTATCTGCATCTTGCAGCCGATGAAAAGCTCACGCGTAAGCTCCTCGATCGCAAAGTTATCGGCATCGCTTTCGAGACCGTTCAGCTTGCAGACGGGAGCCTGCCGCTGCTTGCCCCAATGAGCGAAGTCGCAGGGCGTTTATCCATTCAAATGGGCTGTTCGTGCCTTGAGATGAAAAACGACGGAAAGGGCATCCTTCTTTCAGGCGTACCGGGAGTTGCTCCTGCGAACGTCGTTATACTGGGTGGAGGCATTTCAGGCCTCAACGCGGCGCATCTGGCCGTGGGCATGGGGGCGCGGGTAACCATCATAGATATCAGTCTCAACCGGCTGCGCTATCTTGAAGACCTTTTTCATTCCAGGGTCACGACACTGGCATCCAATTCGTCTAACATCGAAGAAAGCGTTTCGCTGGCAGACCTCGTCATCGGTTCGGTGCTGATCCCGGGCGCCAGGACGCCCAAGCTCATCACCAGGGACATACTCTCGAGGATGAAACCCGGTTCGGCCTTCGTTGATATTGCCATCGACCAGGGAGGATGCGCTGAAACGAGCAGGCCGACCACGCATGACAATCCCATCTTCATGGAAAGCGGCATCGTGCATTACTGCGTTGCCAACATGCCCGGGGCCGTACCGAGAACATCGACCATGGCTCTGTCAAATGTTACGCTGCCCTACATGATGACCCTGGCGGACAAGGGATGGAAACAGGCTCTCGACGATGACAGGGCTCTCGCAAAGGGACTCAATGTATGCAAGGGAGCGCTGACCTGCGGCAGGGTAGCCGAAGCCTTTAACATGGATTGCGTCGATTATTCAAGTCTTTAATGCCATTTCAAGCATCTGAATGAACCATAGAATATAAAGCGGAGGTTTTTATGGGTGCATTGGACAAAAAGATCAGGAAGGACAAAAAAAGAATACTGAAACTTTTCGGGAAGCACATCTCCCAGGGACAGGTTCGTTATCTGAGATGCGCCCATCTGGATGTGCAGGAAGAAAGAAGGGCGGGAATCGAATTCGTAGACAAGGAATCCGGAACGACCTTCTTTGACGCATTCACCTCCGCCGGCTGCTTCAATGCGGGAAGAGGCAATCCCCGGATCATTGCCGCTCTCGAAGAGGCCATGGAAGAATACGATATGGGAAGCCCTGGACTTTTTTCACGGGCGAAAATCGATTTCGCTTCCAAACTCGTCTCGCTGTGCCCGGGAAATTTAAAGCGCCTGGTTTTGGCAGGCAGCGGCGCCGACGCCATAGACGGGGCGCTGAAACTCGCACTGGGCGCCACGGGCAGAAAAGAAATCATTGCGATGGTCAAGGCCTATCACGGCCACTCCGGATTCAGCCTTTCGGTCAACGGCAAGGAATATTACAAACATCTTTTCGAGCCCCTCATGCCCGGCTATCACTTCGCGCATTTCGGCGATCTTGATGAGGTGCGAAAGCTTGCATCCCGCAACACCGCGGCGATCATAATCGAACCGATTCAGGGAGAGGGAGGCATTCATGTCGGCAGCGACGAATACCTGCACGGACTCAGAAAACTCTGCGATGAACTGGAAATCATGCTCATCTTCGATGAAATACAGACCGGTTTCGGACGCACGGGAAGGCTCTGGGCCAGCGAGCATTCCGGGGTGGTTCCCGACATCATGGTGGCGGCCAAATCCATCAGCGGGGGGCTTTATCCCAATGCGGCGATTGTCTATCGCGACAACGACCTCTTCGGCAGATTCGTCGAGGCGTACCCGGATTTTCATACAAGCTCGGGCGGCGGTTCTGATCTCGGATGCATGGTATCTTCAGCGGTTATCGATTACATTGTCGAAAAAAAAGTATGGGAAAACGCCGCAAGAAGCGGCGCCCGTTTCAAGGCCGGGCTCGAGGACATCACCCGTGAGAATCCCGAGATAGTGAAAGAAGTGCGCGGCAGGGGGCTTATGCTCGGCGTCGAGTACAAGTATGAGTTTATCGGCGCTCTAATGGCCGACTCGCTCGCCAAGGAGGGGATATGGGCCGCTTATTCGGGAAACGCTCCCCAGGTCATGCGTTTTCAGATACCCACAACTGCCACCGAAACGGAAGTCGATGTCATACTCGGAAGAATCCGCAATGCGGTCAAGGCCATGAAACCATATCTGATATTCATGATGCCGCTGGCGAAGATACCGGTTTTCAGAATTGTATTCGACAATGTCAAGTTCCAGATTTTCGCCTTTAACGTGGTGAGAGATTTCGAAGAAATTTTCAAATCGATGAAAGCGAGGTGAAAGACATGCGCAAAACAAGTTCCGGTTCAGGAAACATCAGCAGTCAGGCATATTTCAACACTGCCAAAAAAGTTTTTTCTGCGGCCTCGCTTGAAAAACTCAAAGCCCGGGGCGCCGCTTTCATAGAAAGAGGCGGCGACGGTATCCATATTCTTGATGAAGACGGCGGACGCTGCATCGATTGCTACAGCGGCGCAGGGAGCTATAACCTGGGGAGAAAAAATCCCGTGCTCATGAACGAACTGCGCGCCGCAGCAAGAGAAATCGACCAGGGGAATTTTGTCATGATATCCGAGCAGAAAGCCCTTATGGGCAAACGCATCGACGATTTTCTTTACGGTCCCCTTGAATGTATTCTCCCAGGGGTGGTTCGGGGCGAGGGAATCGACGCGGCCTGCAAACTGGCCAGGGGCTACACCGGACGCGGAGAGATCGTGACCGTTGACGGAGGATGGTACGGGCAGACCGGCTTTGCCCTCACCCTTTCCCGGCGCATCGACAAAAACCTTTTCGGCAACCTCATTCCTTCGGTGACCACGGTTTCATTCGGCGACATTGCGGCCGCAAAAAAAGCCATTACCCGGAAAACTGCGGCATTCATTCTTGAACCGGTACAGGCCGAGAATCATTGCCGCGCGGCCGGCGCGGAATACATGAAAGCGGTCCGTCGCCTCTGCAGCAGCAAAGGGGCCATTCTCATTCTCGATGAGACGCAGACCGGTTTCGGCCGTACGGGAGCGAGGTTCGCTTACGAACAGTTCAATATCATTCCCGACATACTGGTGTACGGCGAAGCGGTCACGGGCGGGGTGTTTCCCATGACCGGTATAGCTTTCACCCGCAAATTGAAATCATTTTTCGATGATCATCCCCTCATTCACCTGTGCACTTTCGGAGGCCATGACGTGGGATGCCGGGTGGCCATTGCGGCAATGGATGAATATGACCGGGTCAAGCCCTGGCAGAACGCACTGCTGATGGGTAAAAAACTCAGGGAGAAGGCGGATGCAGTGAGGGAAAAGTATCAACGCATAATTAAATCCGTAAGCGGAGCCGGGCTTCTCCTGTCGCTGGAGCTTGAAACGCCGTCGAAAGCGGAAGCTTTTTGCGCATCGCTCCATGAAAACGGCGTTTTCGCCGTACCGGGCGAGGTCGCCAAAAACTGCGTTGTATTGCGTCCCAGTCTGTTAATCGACTCCGATGAAATCGGGGCCATTGCCGTGGCCCTCGAAAAGACGGCTGCAATGTTCTGATCAGCCGTCTGTTTATTAAAAAAGGCGAGGTGCAACCAGCTCCTCGCCTCCAAAACATCTTTACTTCATGTCCGGGCTAAAGGCTTTCCAGCCTTGACTGGAAAGCGTCAGCAAACTCGCGGATGTAATGATAATGATTGATGTCATCCACACAGAAATAGACGACCATGTTGTCCCTTGATAGCGCGATCGACCGGTCGCTGTTGAATCCGACATACTCATTGATCTTCATGATTTCATTCTTCGCTGTCTTTGCGTCATTGTACAGGATGATATAGCACACGATATCATCGCCGAACGGATGCTCCCTGTCGGCGAGAATCGTCATGTGGATTTTACTGACCTGGTTGAAGTCTCCTCCGGGATAGATCCTTCCGGTAAGGAATTTTATCGCGTCGCGGTCCATGAGCCACGGATTGTCCTTGAGCACTCTCTTCGCAAAATCCGGCACCTTGCCGAACATGAAACCTTCGGGAATTTCATTTGTCGAAATTTTCAGTTTTTCGATCACATTATCGCTATATTCAGTACTTCCGTAATTGACGAATACCAGCGCCACGAAAACCGCGACCATTATGCCAGTTAAGAATTTTTTCATGATAATCTCCTCATAATAAAAATATTACAGTCACACAAATAAACCGCTTTTTCATCACAGAATAAATAAAAAAACCGTTTAACCTCAAAATTCCGGGCAGGGATACATCTGAAAAAGGTTATTGCAAGTTTCCTTATCACAAGCCCGCACCATGACTACTTTATTTAAATATACATTTAAAACAAAATATTATATTTCCATGTTCTTCAAGCAATGAGACATATCCGTGATATATAATCGGATGCGAATCTCCACTTTATAACCATTTTTCCCCTGAAACAACGGCAGTATACTTAAAATATTCGATCTTTTTTTTTGAGACATAATATTTTTTATTGACGGATCAAGAAGAACGGGTTAGGGTATGGCATACAGAAAAAGTCGATTATGTCTCATAAAAATTCCAGATTCTTTTTATTAATCAATACTTTATTTTATTAAACGCTAAAATATAATTTCCTGATTATATATCGTTTTATTCTCTTTTTTCACGGATGCCTCTATGAATTTACCTGAAACAACAGTTGAATATATCCGCAAGCGCGATGGAAGAATCGTTCCATTTCAGCCAGATAAAATCACCGACGCCATCTTCAAGGCCGCACAGGCCGTAGGCGGAAGCGATCGCTCCACCGCTAATACCGTGTCCGAGTCGGTGTTCGGCATCCTGAATATCATCTACAAGGACGGGCGAATCCCCACGGTAGAAAACGTCCAGGACCTTGTTGAAAAGATGCTCATCGAGCGCGGCCATGCCAAGGTCGCGAAAGCCTACATAATCTATCGCGAACAGCACCGCAAGATCCGCGAAGGGAAAAGCCTGCTCAACGAAGGCCTGAAGCTCATCGAGGAATACCTGGACCGTTCGGACTGGAGGGTCAACGAAAACAGCAACATGAGCTATTCGCTCCAGGGGCTGAACAACCATATCGCCACCGCGATCACGGCGAAGTACTGGCTCGAGAGAATTTATCCTCCCGAAATAAGGGACGCGCACATAAACTGCGACCTGCACATTCACGATCTCGGCCTCCTTTCGGCATACTGCGTGGGATGGGACCTGAAAGATCTTCTGATGCGCGGATTCGGAGGAGTAGCGGGCAAGGTCGAAAGCAGGCCGGCCAAGCATCTCAGGAGCGCGCTTGGCCAGGTCGTGAATTTCTTCTATACACTGCAGGGCGAATCCGCGGGCGCACAGGCCTTCGCGAACTTCGACACATATCTGGCCCCCTTCATCAGGCACGACGGGATGAGCTATGATGACGTAAAACAATGCCTGCAGGAATTCATATTCAACATGAACATCCCGACCAGGGTCGGCTTCCAGACCCCTTTTACCAACGTCACCATGGACCTTACCGTGCCGTCGACGATCGCCGACGATTACGTGATTATTGGCGGCGAGCCCCAGGACTCGACCTACAAGGAATACCAGAGCGAGATGGACATGTTCAACGAGGCCTTCGCCGCATGCATGTCAGAAGGGGACGCGAAAAACAGGATATTCACCTTTCCCATCCCCACTTACAACATATCCAAGGATTTCGACTGGAACAGCGGCCGTTATGACAGGCTGTGGCAGATGACCGCCCAGTACGGCATCCCCTACTTCGCCAATTTCATCAACTCCGACATGGACCCCGAGGATGCGCGCTCGATGTGCTGCAGGCTCCGCCTCGACAACAGGGAGCTGCGCAAAAAAGGAGGGGGACTTTTCGGCGCTAACCCGCTCACCGGCAGCATCGGAGTGGTCACCATCAACATGCCGCGCCTGGCCTACAAATCCGCCGGCGAAGAGGAGTTTTTCTCCGAGCTCGACCGCCTCATGCTGATGGCGAAAAAATCGCTGGAGATCAAACGCAAGGTGCTCGAAAGCTTCACCGAGAGCAACCTGTACCCGTACACCAAGCATTATCTATCGGGAATATACGAGCGCAATAAAAAATACTGGGTGAACCATTTCTCGACGATCGGCCTGGTGGGTATGAACGAGGCGTGCATCAATTTCCTGAACACCGACATCTCATCCATTGAAGGAAAGGAATTCGCCATCAAGGTGCTCGATTACATGCGCGCGAAAATAATGCAGTTTCAGGAAGAAACCGGCAACTTCTACAATCTCGAAGCGACGCCCGCCGAGGGAGTGACTTACCGGTTCGCGAAGCACGACAAGGACAAATATCCCGACATAAAAACCGCCGGGGAATTCGACCCGTACTACACCAACTCTGTCCACCTTCCCGTGGGACATACAGAGGACCTGTTCGACGTGCTCGACCACCAGGACGAGCTTCAGACCAGGTTTACGGGCGGCACCGTCGTGCACCTGTTCATCGGCGAAAAAATCAACGACATATCAATCGTTAAAAAACTTGTCCGGAAAATCGCGGAGAACTATTCTCTCCCGTATTTTACGATTACGCCGACATTCAGCATATGTCCGATCCACGGATACATTCCGGGATCTCACAAGTACTGTCCGTATGATCACACCCTGGAAGAACTCCAGAAATACGGCATCAATATCGACACGAAGTAGATGAATTCCGGGTCAGCTCATCCGCATGAGATGAAAGTAATTTCTTTCTCATGAGACATAAAATTATCTAATATTTTTTAAAAATAAGCACGATAATAATAAAGAATTTAAGTGGAATCTTAAATATCATACAATTTTAAGGAGATCCTGCAAATGAAAAACCAAGAAATGAAAGTCCCGGTTGAAGTGTATTCGCGCGTTGCCGGCTATTTCAGGCCCGTCAATCAGTGGAACAAGGGCAAGCAGGAAGAATTCAGGGAAAGAAGGGAATATTCCGTTCCCATGATGGACAAGATCCCGGCATATGAATATCAGGGGAATATATAAAACCACGCTCATAGACTACCCCGGAAGGATCAGCACCGCGATCTTTACCGGGGGGTGCAACCTGAGATGCAGGTACTGCCACAATCCAGCCCTGGTCCTTCCGGGTGACGATTCGGGCGCCTTCAGCGAGGAGGAAATCCTCGATCTCCTGAAAAAAAGAAAAAATATCATCGAAGGCCTGACCATAACCGGGGGCGAGCCGACCCTCAACGACGACCTCGGCGATTTCATGGAAAAAATCAAGGCCCTCGGACTCGAGGTGAAACTCGACACCAACGGACTGAGGCCTGACGTCATCTCCGACCTTGCCGGTAAAAAACTGATCGATTACGTCGCAGTGGACATCAAGACATCGCCCGATAAATACCGGCAGTTGACCGGGAAAGAGGTCCGGTTCTCACTCATTCTGGAAACCATAAACATACTTCGGGATCACGGCATCCAGCATGAGCTGCGCACGACCTGCGTCCCCGAATACGTGACCGGAGAGGATTTTCGCGCCATCAAGGAATCGATCGGCTATGTTGATAAATACGCGCTCCAGCAGTTCGTCACCGACAACTGCCTGATAGACAACAAGCTCAAATCGCTCCAGCCTTATCCGCTGCAGAAGCTGCATGAATTCAGGGATTTCATCCTCACTTTCGCCGGATCCTGCGAAATACGCGGCGTATGAGATACAATTAATGTATTGACATATTCCCCGGAAATTTTTATGCACCAACCTGGCGCCGGTCAGGCCCGCAAACCCCATTAACGAGTAATTCAAAACGAGCGATGACAGCCGCATATAAAAAAATGATTATCTCGGTTCTGCTCGCGCTCACCGCGATAATGCAGGCCCCTGAAGCGCGCTCGCAGGAAGACGGCGCCCAGCTTGCCGTCGTTTATTCCACCGCGCCGGGCAAGAATGAAATCGTCATCGCCTCGCCCAGGGCAGGACTGCTGTTCAAAATGGGCGACCTGGTGTACATTCCGGCAAACGGCAAGAATGTCATCCTGTCGGTTACCTTTCCCATGCAGACCGTAGCGAGGTGCCAGGTGGCGAAAAGCCACCAGCAGTATTTCCGGGACCTCGGCAAGGGGATGCCGGTGTACCGGTATGTGCCGGGCGATACCTTGAATGCGATCCAGAAAGACCTGGGCAGGATCGACGAGATACGGCTGTACAACGGCAGGGTGATACAGGGGGCCATAATTTCGCGCGGGGATGAATACCTGGTGCTCACGGTATCGGGCACCGTTAAGATTCCCGAAAAGCAGATAAAGAACGTCAGGATAATCCGTTAATCCGCGCCCGCTTTCTTCTCTATTCCGCGGCCTACGACATCGGCCATGAACCGCCTGAAATCGGCGTCATCGATTTCGAGATAATCAAGAATGCCGATTTTCTTGTACTGGAGCATGCCCTCGGTGAGCGCCGCGAGAAAGATCGAAAGCTTCCTGGGATCGATGTCCCTGAAGATTCCCTGCTCGATTCCCATGCGAATCGGCTCCTCGCCTGAAAAAATCACTTCCTTGAACCTGTTGACCACAAGCCGCATGTCTTCGCCGCCCTGATCGTAATCCGCCTTCACTTCCATGAGGATGTTGTAGTAATCCCTGTGCTGGTAAAAAAATTCGAGGTAGGAGTCGAAAATCGAGATCAGCTTCTGGTTTGGGGTCGTGCGTTCGGCCATCCTCTTCCTGAACATGCTCACCATCATGTCTATGGCTTCAAGGCAGATGGCCTTGTATATTTCTTTTTTATTGCTGAAATGAAAATATACAGCGCCCGTGGTCAGGCGCGCCTTGGAAGCGATGGCCCTGATCGATATGCCGTTGAAACCGTGTTTGGGAAAAAGGGCCCGCGCGGTGTCCAGTATCTTTTCTCTGCTGTTCTTTCTCATCCAACTCGTTCCATTAATTAATCAGAAATTATCGTTGAAAATCCTGCCCCCCAACCCCCCCAAAGGGGGGCTTTGATTTTCAACTGATGCCGGTTTTTTTAAAAGTCCCCCTCAGGGGGATTTAGGGGGCTTTGGGAAAATCCCTGTATTGTCGCTACTTCAAAACTACTGCAAGATTTTTGCTTACGTCCTTGGCTTCCCTGACCGCCTTTTCGATGACTTCCTTAACGGTCGGGATGTCGTGAATGTATCCGGTGCACTGCCCGACCAGATGGACGCCGTATTCCAGGTCGCCCTTTTCGGTAGCCGCCTTGATCCTGTCGAACGCAGTGGCCATATGCATAAGCTTGACCATGTTTTCGGGCTGCGCAAGAATTCCCAGAACAACCTTGACGACCGGGAGGTTCATCTCTTTGGCTATCTTGGGGCCTACGATCATAGCCCTGAAAAGGTTCATCCCCTGGCGTATGGTTTTCTCTGACGTTTTTGTCTTGAGGACGCGGCACCACAATCCGTCAAAACGATCGGAATAGATGGTGTCGTCGGATGTCGCCGTAAGATGGGCCTGCTTGGTCTTTTCGTGGAGCGGGCTTTCCTTGGTCGTGGCAAGCCTCGTTCCCATTCCCACGCCCTCGGCTCCAAGGGCCATTGCAGCCGCGATTCCCCTGCCGTCGGCAATCCCGCCGATCGCCACAATGGGAATCTTCACGTGCTCCTTGATCGCCGGCACGAGGCAGAACGTGGTTATCTGGCTTCCATGGGCCGCGGCTTCGTTTCCGGTGACCTGAAGGGCGTCGGCGCCCTGCTTCTCGGCCGCCATCGCGTGCTTCACCGTGGTCACGGTCTGGATGACCTTGCCGCCGTACTTGTGCGCCCTCTCGGCGATCCAGTCGCATTTACCGAGCGATACGTTTATCACGGGAACCTTCTCCTGGAGAAGGACCTCGGCGTTTTCCTTCGCGCCCGGCATGAGCAGCGTGGCGCCTGCGCCGAAGGGCTTGTCCGTCAGCTCCCTGATCCTTTTTATCGAGGCCCTGGTCTGGTCAGTGGTCAAAGGACCGGTGGCGAGCCAGCCGATTCCTCCGGCATTGCATACGGCGGCTACGAGCTCCGGCGTGCTGATCCAGCTCATCCCCGGAAGAATGATCGGGTACTTGATGCCGAACAACTGGGTTATTCTGGTCTTCATAAATATCCTCCAAAATGATTTCTCTTTATATTTCAACCCTGGCGGGATGAATGTTCCACAAAGGACTATCGTACACCACAATTCACATGAAAGTCAACCGTCGGGCGTGTCAAGCCATATCGGCGTGACAGGGGTCCTGATTCACTTCTTGAATTTCGCCGAAACTTTCGCGATCTGCTCCTCGGCCTCGTCGGCCATTCTCTTCAGGAGCTCCTTGCAGGTCACGACGTCGTGAATGAGCCCGATCGACTGCCCGACCATCATGGGCGCGACATCGACGTCTCCCTCGGCCCAGGCCCTCTTGCACCGGTCCCCGGCCATCAGCGGGATGATTTTATCGAGACCGCCGCCGCCGGCCTCGACCGCGAGGATGTCCTTGACCACCTTGTTCTTGAGCGCCCTTCCCTGGAGATTGATCGACTTGCAGATCAGCGCCGTGTCGTTTTCCTGCCTGCGTACAAGCTCATTCCTGATGTTGTCGTGCACCGGGCACTCTTTTGTCGCCATGAACCGGCTCGCCATCATGACCCCTTCTGCGCCGAGCATGAGGGCCGCGGCCATGGTCTTCCCGTTTGCGATGCCTCCCACGGTCACCACCGGGATGTTCAGGGACTCGACCATGCGGGGGGTCAGCACCATGGTCGTCACGTCGTCGTTCAGCGGGTGCCCGCCTTCCTCGATGCCCGCGGCGTAGATGCCGTCGTATCCCACCTGCTGGGCGTGCAGCGCGTGGCGCACTGCGCCCACTTTATGAAAAAGCTTCACCCCGGCCTTTTTCAGCATGTCGATGGATTCCATGCCGCACGCCTTGTCGATCGGCGAACCCGATATTTCGAGCCCCGCGACCTTTTCCTCGGCGCAGACCCTGAGATACATCTTGTGATGCTCCGGCCCCACATGGACCGACGGAAGAATCGTCACGTTGACCATGAAGGGCCTGTCGGTGAGCTTCCGGGTCTCCCTGATGGCGTTCCTGAACTCGTTTTCGGTCGGGTAGTTCGCCGCTGTGAGGTTCCCCAGTCCCCCGGCATTCGATACCGCGGCGCAGAGCTGCGGCACGCACAGCCAGTACATTGCTCCGCATATAATCGGATAATCGACCCCGAACATTTCGGTAATCTTTGTCTTTATCATCATGTCCTCCCGCTATTCACAGTGAAGCTTTTAATTTATTTCTTGACCAATTAACATAACAGTGTTATGTTTGTCAAGTGATTAATCAAATTTTCGAGGTGTTCCAATGTTCGATTCCCTTTTCAGTCCGATAAAAATCAACTCCGTCGAGATAAAAAACCGGATTGCATACCCTTCCCTCGGACTATTATATTCATACGACGGGAAGCTCAATGACCGCTACTACAACTTCTTCAGGGAAAGGGCCCGGGGGGGATGCGGGCTCGTTACCGCTGGCCCTGTCGGATTCAACAGCGTCGGCAGCGGCCTTGTCACACTTCAGTTGAACGATGACAGCGCCGTCCCATCGTTTGCAAAGCTTGCAAAGATAATCAAGGACGAGGGAGCCGTTGCCTGGGTCCAGCTTTTTCACGCAGGGGCCTATTCGTACTCGAAGATAATCACCGGTGAAACGCCGGTGGCGCCCTCGGCCATATACTCGAAGTACAGCAAGCAGGTGCCCAGGGAAATGACCATTGAAGAGATACGCGAGACGCAGCAGGGATTCGTCGACGCCGCGCTCAGGGTGAAGCATGCCGGATTCGACGGGGTCGAGATCATCGGCTCCGCCGGGTACCTGATCACGCAGTTTCTATCCCCCCTGAAAAACAAGAGGACCGACATGTACGGCGGCCCTTTCGAAAACAGGGTCCGCTTCGCCAGGGAAATTATCGAAATGATGCGCAGGGCGCTCGGCCCGGATTATCCCATCACGATCAGGATCGCCGGAAACGACTTCGTGCCTGAAAGCAACACCGACCTGGACGCCGCGGAAATCGCGAAGGTCTATGAAGCGGCCGGAATCGACGCGATCAACGTAACGGGCGGATGGCACGAGTCCCGGGTGCCTCAGCTGTACATGGAGCTGCCGAGGGGCGGATTCGCCTATCTGGCCGCGAACGTCAAAAAGTCGGTGTCGATTCCGGTCATGGCGTCAAACCGCATAACGGACCCCTGCACCGCCGACCAGATCATTCGTGACGGCATGGCGGACATGGTGAATCTCGGCCGCGTGCTCATCGCCGACCCGTACTGGCCCGAGAAGGCCCGCCAGGGAAGGGTCGACGAGATCAAGCCGTGTATCTCGTGCGGCCAGGCGTGCGCGGACGAGCTCTTCAGCGGTAGGCCGGTATACTGCCTGGCAAACCCGCAAGCGAGCTTCGAGGGCGAGCGGATCATACGTGAAGCGAAAACCCCGAAGAAAGTGATGGTGATCGGCGCGGGCCCGGCAGGTATGGAGGCCGCGGTCACCGCTGCCATGGCCGGACACCGCGTCGAGCTCTATGAAAAATCGGCGGACATAGGAGGCCAGCTCTGGATCGCCGGGACTCCTCCCCACAAGCAGGAGATATGGGAGCTAATCAGGTACTATGACACGATGCTCGACAAGTACGAGGTCGAGGTCGTGCTGGAGAAAGAAGTTGACATGGACTTCATCCGAAAGCAGAATCCCGACCATGTGATCGTGGCCGAAGGGAGCGAACCCATGGTCCCGCCGATAAAGGGCATTGACTCGCCCGGGGTCATTTCGGCATGGGAGCTGCTGGCGCAGGACCCGGCGATCGGGAAAAAGGTCGCGGTCATCGGAGGCGGCGCGGTCGGCATCGAGACCGCGGAGTTCATAGCGTCGAAAGGAGCTGTGCAGGGCGAAACCGCCGCTTTTCTGCTGAAATACGGCGCGGAAAGCCCGGACAGGATCAGGGACCTCATGAAGAGGGGAACAAAAGAAGTGACGGTGTTCGAAATGATGCCCAGGGCGGGGGCCGGTCTCGGAAGATCGACCAGGTGGATACTCATGAGCAATGTCGACATGTTCGGCATCGATATAAAAAACAACGCCAGGGTCCTTGAAATCCGCGAAGGCGCCGTGATCTACGAACAGGACGGAGAGAAACACACTGATCGCTTCGACACGATCGTCAACGCAGTGGGCTCCAGGCCGGTCAGAAAAATTTCGGACGCTATCAAAGACTCGGGCATACCGCACGCCATAATCGGCGACTGCGTCAAGCCGAGGCAGATAAACAACGCAATACACGAGGGATTTCTCGCTGCAGCCGAAATCGAATGACACGGTGATGGGACAGCCTCTGAAAATAGCGCTCGCCCTGGCGATCGCGTCAGCGCTTTGCCGGCCGGCGGCAGCCGAAGGCAGAGTGCGTTTCGAAACAGACCTCTCTATCGAACGGGTTTCCGGATTCACCACGTACCAGATCGGCGGCGATTTCACTTCAGGCGACGGCGTGTCGGGAACCTACAGGTTTCCCCTGAGCGAGCTCGAATTCCCGGTAAACGTGTTCATGACCACCGTGTCGGCCGGGCTCACGATCGACGAGAAATTCGTCGTTCGGGTGAAATACAGGCACAACAACCTTTTCGGCGCTCACAAATTCAACAGCTTCGCGGGCAGCATGAAAGACTCGGACTGGGGCTACTGGTACCTGGCCTCGGGCGGCGAGGCGTGGGCCGACCCGGACACGCTGGACATCTACTCTGAAAGCGACGCATACCTGACCGCTGCGGAAGCGCGGATCGGGTTTTTGTACCGGGCCGTCAGCAAGGAGACCGTGACCTTCGGCCTGGGAATCGGCTTCCTGTACCAGTTGTTCGATTACAAGGTGAAAGACATCGACCAGTGGTATCCCTCGTACGAAGAATATGCCGCCCACATCGATCCGGACTTCAGCGGCCATGACAGATACGGCGGCAGCGTCATAGAATACCGTGTCGAATACTTCATCCCCGCGATAGAGACCGAGCTCGGGCTCACGTTCGGCAATCTGTCGTTCGTGTTTTCGCTGGGGTTTTCGCCCTGCGCCTGCGCCCGGGATCTGGACGACCACCTGCTCAGGTACAAAACCGCGGAAGGAGAAAGCATCGGGTTCGCGGTGCTGTCCTCGCTCGACCTGAAATTCGCGGTGCACAAAAATGTGGCTATAGGCTTCACCGCCGGGCTGGTCACGGTCTATGCCAGGGGCGAGCAGGTGCAGAACCAGTACGAGGATTACAACGGTGTACCCGAGGGTGAAATCGGCACGGTACAGAACCTCATTTTCACCAGGCAGGTCAGCGCAGGCATGAAACTCTCCCTTATGTTCTGATAATCATGTCCGGATTCATATTTACAGTGCCGTTTAAAATCGTTCCATACCATCATTCCGACCGAAAGAGACATGGCGCCATCAAGGAGAGAACGGCTTCCAAAACCGCCGGTTTTTCACTTTTCGATCCTGAAAAATCTTACGATAATATCCATGATAACATTAAGCCGGCATCAGGAAAAAACCATGAAAAAAGCCATATCGTTCGCTTTTGCGGCACTCTTGATCATCACGTCGTCAACATCCGAGGCCTCGCTGCAGCAGCGTCTTCAGTGGTGGCAGGCAAGGTCCCTGAAGCTGAATGAAATTCATGAGCGCCTTTCGGCAGACCGCTCAACCGCCCCGGAGGTCCTGGACGTCATTGAATACGAGCGCAGGGGGGCGCGCGAGGCGCTGGCCATTTTCGAAAGCTATACGGGAAACCCAACCAGGCTCATGCAGACCGAACGGCTGTTCACCGGAAAAGAACTCTCCGACAGGACGGCCCTTGTCACGGGACCGTTGTTCAGCCTGCTTTATCTCGAACTCATGGTCAACGGGGCCGGCGACCGCGAATCGCTCGACCGCGCGCGCCGGGCGGTCACGAACCGTCTTCAGGGCATGGAGCCGTGCGCCGAATGCGGCATCAACGAGATAAGCGGCGAGGTTTTAGGCCGCGACATCACGCCCGGGCAATGGAAGGTCCTCGCGATGGAGCTTTATTTCGGTTCGCTGATGGAAAGCAGAACCGCGATCCGGAAGGCCCTTGAAGAATACGTCACCGCCGCTCTTGTCGATCACGTGCAAGGCAGTGGGAAATCAACCCTCGGCGAAATCGACAATATCATCCTGAAAGAAACCCTCGCATGGATGCCCGAACACGCCCCGGCCATGTTTTCAGATGAATCCGCGGGAAGCCTCGAAAAATCATGGTGCTGGCGAACCATATCGCGCGACCTTGAAAACTGGCGCGCATCATGCAGCGAAATCAGGCGGCTCCTGCCCGCAGACGGGCAGGTCGGCGCACTGCGCATGAAATATCTCATGAACTACATACCTGAACTCGACGCGCACATCTTCGGGGAATTCGGGAAGGAATGCATCGATGCAGCCTGCGCCGCAGTGCGGGCGGAAGATTCATCCGCCCATGCGGCCCCTTCTTTAAAGGCCCTTATGGCAGGCCTGATCGAAGAAATCGACGCGATACGGAAATCCAGGGCCCAGTCGATCACCGGAAGGGAAAGCGACGATTATTTCAAGGCGCTCTCGAAGGATTTCGACTCAGCGGTATCCGGAAAGATATCGGCATCCGAAAGGCCTCGCCCCGGCCGCGACCATAAAAACGGGAATACCGGGCCTTCGGGACTCGCGGCGGCGCTCGAGCAGGCGAAAAAATACGCCGAAAGATCCAGGGCGTTTCTCGCATGGCTCTCGCACACGCGCAGGATGGAGGCCTCGGAAATGCCGTCCCTTTACCGCTACAGGATCGACCGCAGCGCCGCCTACATCGGGTTCATGAAAGATCTCGCGGCCGGAGCGTCAGGCCTGACTGTTTGTGAAAGCCGGAACCTGTCTGACCGGTTCACGACCGCGGTCAGCAGGACATACAATGTCCTGAAATCCGTAGAGGCGGCCGTGTCTCCGGACAGAAAAATGATCACACGCATGACCGCCAGGGAGATAACGGCATGCAGGGAGCTGAAACGCGATTTTCATGCGAGATCGACCGAAGCCGGCCACGACATCTCGGCGCAGCTTCAGAAATTCATCAGCAGCACGAACGAAAGCTCGAGCCTGGCCAGGTCAACTGACGGAAACCTGAAGAATAAAATCGCCCAGTATGAAATTGACCACTTCGTGGACACTGCAAGGATGTGCTCCCGCAGCCATGACGCGTTGCGCTATGACGAAGACGCGCTTTCGGCGTACCGCGAATCGTTTATCAGGATGAAAACCGAGGCGGCAGGGGGCAATTCAGTCCTTCACCGGGATGACGGGCCGGTCAGGGCCACGATCATCACAGCATGCCCCGGATTCGATGAAGGAAGGCTGGTCGCCGAAAGGGCGGCCAAGGAGTACCTGAAAAAAGAATGCGAAGACGCCCTGGCCAGGATCGGCTCCCTCCTGGGCTTTTACCGGCGCCTCGGATCGGCCCTCGAAATCGCCCCGGATCGCAACGAGATTGAAGACATCAGGCGAATCATTTCCAGGCGCTTCACGGTGAAGATTTCTTCGTGGACCATGGACGAACGCAACTACCGCGAGATCGACGCGAAGGCGTTTTACGAAATCGCGCGCGCGGCCCGCATCTCGGCAGTGAGATCGCAGCAGGCATCAGGCCCGGACAACAGGCCGAACAGGACCGTTCCCATCAACGACGGCAGCCTGTCCTTCTTTCTTCCGGGGCAGTGGACCGAGAAAAAGACCGGCGAGCTGGACAGAATGAAAGGCAAGATATCATCCTACTGCAATCCGCTCACCGATTCTTCGATCGACGTCGCGAGCGTGTCCGCAGACGGCAGAAGCATGCAGGACATATCCGTTGAATGGATAAAGAGGGAAGGCATGAAACCCGTCAGGTGGAAATTCATCAGAAAGAACGACCGGGAATTCTGCTGGGCGGTCGCCGGAAACGGTAAAACCCGGATCATGGAGACCTATGCCGTCATACAGGAAGGCAGCGTGATAATCATATCAGGCGAAACCGAGCGCGGCAGGCGCACCGAGTTCTCCCAAACCATGGCCGGGCTGATAGGCTCGATGGATTTTTAGGGAGCGATCAGGCCCGACCAGCTTCCTTTCAGGGTCGGCCGGCCCAGGGACCTTTCGAGGATTCGGAGAAAATCGGCGCGGGGGATATGCCGTGCGCCCAGGCTTTCGAGATGGTTCGTGTGCACCTGGCAGTCGATGAGTTCGAATCCCATGCCGCGCAGTTTCATGACAAGGTGCACGAAAGCCGCCTTGGACGCGTTGCTCTCCCTGGAAAACATAGACTCGCCGAAAAAGCATCCGCCCAGCGAAACGCCGTACAGGCCCCCGGCCAGAATGCCGTCTTTCCAGGTCTCGACCGAATGAGCGAATCCCAGGCGATGGAGCTCGCCATAGGCCTCGACCATTTCCCCGGTAATCCAGGTGCCGTCGTGGCCTTTCCTCGGGGCGCCGCAGGACCGGATCACGTCAATGAATGCGCGGTCGCAGGTGATGTCGAATATTTTCCGGTTCATGACCTGTCGCATAGTGCGCGACACGCGCGCCTCTTCAGGGAAAAGCACGAAACGCGGGTCCGGCGACCACCACATCAGCGGATCGCCATCGGAGAACCACGGAAATATCCCGCTCGCGTAGGCGAGCAGGAGCCGCGCGGGAGAGAGATCCCCGCCGACCGCGAGAATGCCGCTATCGTCGGCGAGATCAGCGGCCGGAAAGACGATTTCATCTGTCAGGCTGTATATGGGCATATGGACTCCCGTATAGGATCAAACCAGCACGCTCATAATGACAAGAACATTTTATGGATTGACTGGTTTCCCGGACAGATATAAGGGAACCTCTATAAATTACATTCCGGATGTTCCCTTGCAGGCAGGGATGCATGCCGGAGCAGCCATATAAAAAAGGCCCACAGGAAAATCATGCCAGCGGAATTAAAATTCATTTTATTTCAGATGATGGTCATTCTTCCGTTTATAGCGGGATTTCTCCTCAAAAAAAAACTGGCCGACCCATCGGTCTTTTCCAGGAAGCTGGTGCGGGTGAACATCATCGCCCTGGACCCCCTCATCGCACTCTGGAGCATATGGGGCCTGGATCTTTCAGGCGGCCTGTTCATGCTTCCCGCTGCGGGGATACTTCTTTCCGGCGCCGGATTTCTGATCGGCCTTGCGTCCCCGGGCCTAATCAGCCTTGAAGACAAATCCAGAAAGACATTCCTGATCAGCTCATGCCTGGCGAATCACGGTTTCACCATGGGCGGATTCATTTGCTATCTCATAGCAGGAGAAAAAGGTCTCGGGCTTGCTGCAATATTCGTCTCGTATTTTCTGCCTTTCGTTTTCACGATCGTTTTTCCTTATGCCGCAAGCAGCGGGCATTCCATCTTTTCCCTCGATTATTTCAGGAGACAGTTCATCAGTTTACAGAACATGCCCCTGTATGCAGTCATTGCGGCCATATGCCTGAAATCATGCGGCATTAACCGTCCGGAAAATTTTTATTTTCCTCTCGATCTCCTGATCGCAATATCGATCATCCTGTATTACCTGACACTGGGAACGAATTTCAGCGTCAAAGACCTGGCGGGAGTAAAAAAACTGCATCTCGGACTGGCCGTCATAAAGTTTTTTATTCTCCCGGCTGCGGCATGGGCAACTCTCCAGTTCGTTCACCTTGATCCGGCGATAGAAATGGTCATATTGATACAGTCTTTCATGCCGGCGGCGATTTATTCGGTTGTTACTTCAATCCTCTACGATCTGGACACGCGGCTCGCCTCAGGGCTTTTCGTGGCGAACACACTCGTTTTCATCATGATCGTACTGCCGCTTATTATTCTTGCGCGGGGAATTCTGCTCCAATACCCGGTTTCCTTTCATATCTAATCAATATTGAAGAAACCCATTAATTTTGGCCTTGTTACAAAAAAAACTTGAAAATATTCCGGTAAAAAAATGTAGTGTGCCTAATGGGGTTTTCCGGAATGACTGTGGCTGTACTTTTTACATTAAAAATTATGCTGAACTTGTCATTCAAACCGGTGCTTTTACGCACACTCGCATATTGCGGCATAGATATACATCCAGCCGACCTGTTCCCGAAAATCATAACCTCTGAAAAAACGACGCAAAACCATAAAACCAGTACACTAAACTCCGCCTGCCCTAACACGCGGGCTGGTGTTAATATATAAAAACATCAAAGGTTAGAGGTACAAATCTAATGAAGACTTTAAAAAAACTGGCCCTGTCGCTGGGTATGACTATGTTCAGCGTCATGGCAGCGTTCGCCAGCGAGGCGGATCTTGCTATACCGGATCTGCATGCTGGTCAATTCGAGAACTTCGGCGGACTGTCCGGATACTGGATCCTGCAGTACGGCGCGCTCGTAATCTGCGGTACGCTGGGAATAAGCTTGCTCCTGCGTCACCAGGTCAGAAAACTGAAAGCGCACGATTCCATGCTGAAAGTTTCCGAAATCATCTACCAGACTTGCCGCACCTATCTGCTCCAGCAGGGCAAGTTCCTCCTCATGCTGTTCGCATTCATTTGCGCAACGATGGCGTTTTATTTCTTCTTCTCAGCTCCCGAAGGAACAGCCGCTTCCAAGACAGCGAGCACGCTGATACAGGTTCTGCTGTTCTCGGTCGTAGGTATGGGCGGTTCATACGCGGTTGCATGGTACGGAATCCGTATCAACACCTATGCTAACTCCCGCACCGCTTTTGCAGCTCTCACAGGGAAACCCTGGGACGTTGTTAACATCCCCCTCCGCTCAGGCATGAGCGTCGGCCTTTTCCTGATCTCCCTTGAGCTGGTCATGATGGTCATCATCCTCCTGTACGTTCCCCGCGAAATCGTGGGCGTGTGCTTCCTCGGTTTTGCCATTGGCGAATCCCTGGGCGCTTCTGCTCTTCGTATCGCCGGTGGTATCTTCACCAAGATAGCCGACATCGGATCGGACCTCATGAAAATAGTCTTCAAGATCAAAGAAGACGACCCCAGGAACCCGGGCGTTATCGCCGACTGTACCGGTGACAATGCTGGCGACAGCGTTGGACCAACGGCAGACGGTTTCGAAACTTACGGCGTTACCGGCGTTGCTCTGATCTCCTTCATCACCCTGGCAATACCCACACCGGAAATCCAGGCGAAGATGATCGTGTGGATCTTCGCAATGCGCTTCCTCATGGACTTCTGCTCGGGAATTTCCTATTTCGTAAACCAGGGAATTTCTTCAGCCAAATATGCAGGCAAAAAAGAATTCGACTTCGAAGAGCCTCTGATGAGACTTATCTGGATCGCCGCGATCCTCTGCATAAGCACCTCGTATTTCATGAGCTACATGCTGATCGGCGACATCGGCGACATCATGGGAAAACCCGAACTCAACGTTCTGTGGTGGCAGCTCGCAACGATCATCAGCTGCGGTACCCTCGCTGCTGTTCTTATTCCTGAATTCACCAAGATATTCACCAGCGCCAAGTCGAAACACGTTGATGAAATCGTCACCGCTTCCAAGGAAGGCGGAGCTTCTCTTACCGTTCTTTCCGGTATCGTCGCCGGTAACTTCAGCGCATACTGGATCGGCATGCTGATCGTCGGCCTCATGACCGGCGCGTACTTCGTCAGCGGATTCGCCCTCCAGGAAGTCATTCCCGGCGGTTACGGTTCAATCTTCGCGTTCGGCCTCGTCGCCTTCGGTTTCCTCTGCATGGGCCCGGTCAACATCGCTGTTGACAGCTATGGCCCGGTAACCGACAACGCACAGTCGATCTTCGAACTTTCCCAGATCGAAGCGATCCCCGGCATCAAGGAAGACATCAAGAAGACCTTCGGCTTCACCGCTGATTTCGATATGGGCAAAAAATACCTCGAAGAAAACGACGGCGCAGGAAACACGTTCAAAGCGACAGCCAAACCGGTTCTCATCGGAACGGCCGTTGTCGGAGCGACGACGATGATCTTCGCGATCATCCTTCTCCTCAAGAAAGTCGGCCTCCTGCAGCTTTCACTCACCGACGCCCCCGTCATTCTCGGTTTCATATGCGGCGGCGCGCTGATCTTCTGGTTCTCCGGATCTTCGATGCAGGCTGTAACCACCGGCGCTTACAGGGCCGTTGAGTTCATCAAGAAAAACCTGAACCTCGACAAGTCCGAAGCCGACCTCGAAGATTCAAAGACGGTCGTCAGAATATGCACCCAGTACGCCCAGAAAGGCATGTGGAACATATTCATCGCTCTCATGGCGAGCACACTGGCTTTCGCCTTCTTCGATCCCAACTTCTTTGTTGCTTACCTGATCTCGATCGCGTGCTTCGGTCTCTTCCAGGCCATCTACATGGCGAACGCCGGCGGATCATGGGACAACGCCAAGAAAGTCGTTGAAGTGCACCCTGACAAACTGAAAGGCACCGCACTCCACGACGCCACAGTCATAGGCGACACAGTCGGCGACCCGTTCAAGGACACGTCATCCGTATCCATGAACCCGATCATCAAGTTCTCGACCCTTTTCGGACTGCTTGCAACTGAAATCGCGATAGCGATGAATCCCGTTGCGCACGCCGTTGAAGGGGCGCTTGAAGCCAACAAAGGCGCGGACCAGGCAGTTATCGACGCTGCGGTCCTCGCTGCTAAAGAAGGAGCCAAAGCAGACATGAACTATGCACCGTTTATCGGCATAGCATTCCTTCTCGTGGCCCTGATTTTCGTATGGCGTTCGTTCTACAAGATGAGAATTCACGAGTAGAATATTCGGTCATTGAATACAAAAAAAGGCCGTCCCGAAAGGGCGGCCTTTTTTATATACTGCCGCGCCTAACTCCCTTTGCCGGAGAGGTAATCAGGGGGGTGGGCCAAAAACCTGATTTCAAGAGGCGCCTACAAATTAATATAAAAATTAAATGATTTTGTTGACTCGACAATTATGTTATTATTCAATTAGCCATTTATAATTCTGGAGTCAGCCATGAGAAAAAAAATCGTAATCCTTCTTTTCTTTATCATGAGCACCTGTATCTGCATTCCCTTCATCCATGCAGCCAACAAAGCGGAGAACGCGGGATTAGCGGAAACCGTCCATCAATCGGTTGCGCATGAGGCGGAAACCGATAATGCATCCGGGCATGAAAGCGCCACGGCCGCGGTCCATCATGCGCCCCACATTGACGGTAAAGACCTGAGCCTCCTGTGGGCGCTCCCATTCCTGGGGATACTGCTTTCAATCGCGATATTCCCTCTTTTGGCGCCCCACTTCTGGCACCACCACTACGGCAAGGTTTCCCTTTTCTGGGGACTGGTTCTCTTTATAGCCTTCACGATCGGATTCGGCCCGAACACCAGCTTTTTCTACCTGGTTGAAACATACCTGGGTGAATTCATACCGTTCATCACGCTCCTTCTGGCTCTTTTCACCGTTGCAGGCGGCATAAGGCTCAAGGGTGAACTTGTCGGAACGCCGAGGCTCAATACGCTGTTGATATTCATCGGAACCTTTCTGGCGAGCTGGATGGGAACGACCGGTGCCGCCATGTTGATGATACGCCCCGTGATCAGGGCGAACGAATGGCGCAAGCACAAGATCCACGTAATCATATTCTTCATTTTTCTGGTCGCCAATATCGGCGGATCGCTGACCCCCCTGGGAGACCCTCCGCTGTTCCTTGGATTTTTGAAAGGCGTCAAATTTTTCTGGACCACCACCCACATGCTCCCCATCATGGGAGTGGCGACTGTCATATTATTGGCGCTTTTCTTTGTCATTGACACCATTTATTATAAAAGAGAGACCGAAAGGCCTGCAACACTTCCCGGTGGTGCGAAAATTGCGATAGATGGTAAAGCCAACTTTATCCTTCTCGCCGGAATCGTCGGCGCCGTTATTTTCAGCGGCCTGTGGCATTCGGACATAAACAACCCGGCCGATGTCGCCATAACCGCATGGGGAACGGGCATGCTCACCAAGGGGACGCTCGCGCAGGTGATAATCCTTCTGACCATTACGGTCTTATCGGTGAAAATAACCTCAAAAGAAACGAGGGACGGGAACGGATTTTCCTGGGCCCCGATCATCGAGGTGGCAAAGCTCTTCGCCACCATATTCATCACCATGGTAATGCCGATCGCCATGCTCAAGGCCGGAGTCGACGGCCCGCTGGGCGCGATCGTTTCCCAGGTGACGGCCGACGGCCAGCCGGTGAACAAGGCGTTTTTCTGGGCGACCGGCGCTCTTTCGAGCTTCCTCGACAACGCGCCGACATACGTCGTATTTTTCAATACCGCTGGCGGCAACGCGGCCCAGCTGATGTCGGAGCTGCCGCAGACACTTCTCGCCATAAGCGCCGGCGCGGTATTCATGGGCGCAAACACCTATATCGGAAACGCTCCCAACTTCATGGTCAAGTCGATTGCGGAGGAATCCGGTATCCCGATGCCGAGCTTTTTCGGATACATGCTCAAGTGGTCCATTCCCATACTGATCCCGACATTCATCCTGCTGACATTGGTATTCTTCTAAATTAAACGACAGGAGACAAAACGATATGGAAAAAAAATATTACGAGCTTGTTCTTGAGGGAGATTACAATGCGATCAACGGTCTGCTGAACGGTTTTCTCCTGGGTAAAAATCATGACTGGACTTTTTACTTCAGCAAAAAAGCCGGCGTGAAGACCGAAACGCTTATTGAAGTCATAGCTGACTGGATAAGTATGAAAAACAAGATACACCACATAATCATGGAGGATGTATTTTATAAAGAACTAAGAAAAGCGGTTGAGAAGTACAATAAACCCCTGAAAATAAAATCCAAATTCGTCAACCTTAACTATATAAAATCAGCGAAGCTCATCAAAAAAGCGCACCTGAATTTCAAGGCGATAACATACGGACGCCAACATGCCGCTGAGATGAAATTCCTGCTCAAGAACATCCCTGCGGGAATCGTTCTGCAGAACTACAAGCCTGTCGAAAAGGTAGTCAAGGACGTAAAGGGCGTCGAGCTTTACGCGCCGGAACATGAATACACGTTTGAAGCTTCAGGAACCCTCGTCGGCAATATCGGAACGATGATCGACCTGAAGCAAAAACTGGATGATTACCCCCTTATCGAGGCGGATAAAATCCATCTGAAATTTTAAAATTGAAGAAAAATCCATTTAAAAAATGGGGGGAGCAGTCCCTCCATTTTTTGTCCGTTATTTCTGTATCTGAATAATCATGATAAATAAAGGACCCATTCCCATAATTCAATCATTCATATAACGCCATCCAACCGCTAATTGTTCTTGACCTTTGCATTAGTAATGGTGTATGAACATATTTTATCAGAGTGTTGTTACGGCAGGGTTATCAATTTTTTTCAGTGCAATTGATGCCGGGCTGATTTCAAACAATAATCCATGGAAGGGATATGCTGGAAAAAATCAGATCAACATTTTTCAATCAGACAATTCCCTCCGAGTCCAAAGTTGAATTTCACGGTCAACTAACGCTGACGAATTTCAATCGCTGCAGAATATTCGCACCGACGCTTCTTTTCCTTTTTCTGGTATTAATTGCCTTAGATCTGCTCAACTGGAGAAAAGGACTGTGGGAGTCCCCCGGTTACCTCGGGCTCTTCATGGTTCACACCGCTACCGTATTTTTTATTATCCTTGCGATCATCGCATTCTATATCAGGCCGCCGCGTACCGCGGCCGATATCGGTCGGCGCCACGGCATCACCGTCATCGGGTTCGGACTCATGTTGATTGTTTCGGGCATTATCACTACCATGTTCGACCAGTTCATCCATGGACAGATATCGGCCTACGTAATCGTCGCCTTTGGATTAGGGGCCGGTCTGCTGCTGAGGAATGCGGCAAGCCTGGCGATATACGCGGTTACGCTGGCGCTTTTCCTCCTCGGGATAAGCCACGTCCAGCATGATCCCGGGCAGCTCTTCGGCCACTATCGCAACGGCACAATGCTGACGATGATCGCATGGCTTATCTCGATGATATTGTATGCGGCCCACAAGAAAAATTTTATCCACGCCAGGACGATCGAGAACCAGAACGAAAACATTAGCGCGATGAATGAAAAAATTCAAGAAAGCGAAGAAAAATACAAGTTTCTCGTCGAAAACACGAGCGACATCTTCTGGATCTTTGACCTTGGAACCATGTCCTACACCTACTCTTCAAAATCCGTGGAGCGGATTCTGGGATACACCAGCGAAGATGCGATGGGCATGAAGATGGACAATATCTATGACCGGGAAACCAAAAAGGCGGTCCAGGCAGCCTTCCGTAGAATCGTGACCGGCGATGCCCCTTCGGACTGGATCGTGATGGAAGCCGAGCACATCGCCAAGAATGGCAACCGGGTGTGGATGGAAATCAACGCCGTTCTGAACAGGGACGTTCTCGGCAAACCGATCTCTTTCAACGGAGTGAATAGGGACATTACCGAGCGCAAGCGGGCCGAAAAACAGAAAGAGGAGGCGGCAGAGGCGATCCACCGGAGCGAGGAGCGGTACCGTCTTCTTGCAGAAAACTCCGATGACGTTATCTTCACTCTCGATCCGGAACTGAGATTCACCTACGTAAGCCCTGCGGTCCTGAAATTGCGCGGCGTGACAGCCGACCAGGAAATAAGGAATAGAATTGATGAAACCATGACTCCCGCATCAATCAGCGCCATCATGAACGAGTATGGACGTCTACGTCCCGAAATCGAGCGGGGCGAAAACCCGACCATGCGTGTTGAGATCGAGCAATACCGCAGGGACGGTTCCACCGTGTGGGTCGAGATCAACGTGAAGACCATGCGTGACAGCAGCGGCCGTCTGAACGGTTATGTCGGAGTATCGAGGGAGATCACCGAAAGAAAACGCGCCGAGGAGGAACTGAAGCTAAGGAACATCCTGCTCACAACGCAGCAGGAAGTATCCATCGACGGCATTCTGGTGGTTGACGAAAACGGCGCCATAATTTCATTTAATCGGCGTTTCGTGAAAATATGGGGAATCCCCGATGAAGTGCTGGAATCAAAATCCGATGAAATGGCCCTCAATTCTGTACTGGACAAGCTCGTCAATCCAGACGAATTCCTCGCCAAAATAAGATATCTCTATGAACACCGCACCGATGTCAGCCGCGACGAAATCGCGCTCAAGGACGGCAGGACCCTTGACCGCTATTCGGCTCCCATGGCGGGGGACAACGGCAGGTACTATGGCAGGATATGGTATTTCAGGGACATATCCAGCCGCAAACGCTACGAACAGGCGTTGCGCGACTCGGAACGTCGTCTCGCGGACATAATCAACTTCCTTCCAATAGCAACCTTCGTGATCAGCCGAGAGGGAATTGTCACCGCCTGGAACCGCGCCATGGAGGAAATTACGGGGGTTAATGCATCCGACATGATAGGAAAGGGCGATTATGAATATGCGCTTCCCTTTTACGGCGAACGGCGGCCCATTCTCGTTGATCGCGTTTTCTCATCGGAAGACGAGATGGCCAAATACGCCAATGTCCAGCGAAAAGGGTCCATACTGACCGCTGAATCGTTCATTCCAAAACTGGGAACCAACGGAGCTATTCTACTGGGTTTCGCGAGCGCACTTTTCGGCACAGACGGCAGCATCATCGGCGCCATTGAATCAATCCGCGATATCACCGATATCAGGCGGGTTGAATCGGAATTGAAGCAAGCGGAGGAAAAATACCGGACCATACTGGAAACCATGGACAGCGGCTATTACGAAGTCGACCTGCACGGGTCCATGCTTTATTGCAATCCTGCACTGAAAAGATTCCTGGGATACGAGACCGTTGATATAGCAGGCCTCAACTTCCGTGATTACATGGACGATGAAGAATCTCACCGCATTTCCGGTATTTTCAAAGAAGTCTACAAAACCGGCAAACCCCATGGGGATTTTTACTGGCGGCTGGGCAAAAGGGACGGCCGGAATGTCTACTCCGCATCGTCAGTATATCCCATCCTGGACAACAAGGGCTCAATAGTCGGATTCAGGGGCACGGTTCGGGACATTACGGCGCTGAAGGAGGCACAGGAGGCGGCCGAAGCCGCGAACAGGTCCAAGAGCATTTTCCTGGCCAACATGTCTCACGAGATACGGACACCGATGAACGCAATCCTTGGCTTCACTCAGCTCATGCTGAGGGACCCGGACCTGACTGCGCAATTGAGGGAGCATATTTCAGTCATCAACCGCAGCGGCGAGCACCTTCTCTCCCTCATCAACGATATACTCGAGATGTCGAAGATCGAGGCCGGACGCTCGACCTTCCTCCCGAAAACCTTCGACCTTTACGGACTCATTGACGACCTGACGATGATGTTCCGTGTCCGGACCGACGCCAAACGGCTCAGCCTGATTGTGGATCGGGCGGCGAACCTGCCCCGCTGGGTTATCACTGATGAAAGCAAGCTCCGGCAGGTGCTTATCAACCTGGTTGGCAATGCCGTTAAATTCACCAAAGAAGGCGGCGTCGCGCTTCGTGTCGGAGTTCGGGGCAATCGGAATGCGGATGCGGAGATCCTCTTCGAAGTCGAAGACACCGGTCCGGGAATTGCCGAAAATGAGATCGGGCTGCTTTTTAAACCCTTTGAACAGACAAATGCGGGAGTCCAGAGCGGGGGTACCGGCCTCGGACTCGCATTGTGCCGCGGTTTCCTGCAGATCATGGGAGGCGCGATGACAATGAGCAGCACGGTGGGCAAGGGAAGCATTTTCAGATTCACCGTGCCTCTCAGAGAAGGAAAGGAGGAGGATGTCGAGCATCGCGAGCTGAAAAAGCGCGTGCTCCGGCTGCAGCCCGCCCATGAAGGCATGCGCATCCTCATCGCCGACGATCGCGAAACGAACAGGCAGCTTCTTTCAAAAATGCTCACCGCAATCGGGTTCACCACCCGGGAAGCCGTCAATGGCGCCGAGGCCATTGATGAATGGCGCGAGTGGGGGCCGCGGGTGATTCTCATGGATATGACCATGCCGGTTATGGACGGGTATGAAGCGACTCGGCGCATAAAGGAGACACCGGAAGGCAGGGAGACGGTCATTATCGCTGTCACGGCCAGCGCCTTTGATGAGGACAGGCATCAGGTGCTGGCGACCGGCGCAGACGGCTACCTGGCTAAACCGTTCAAGGAAACGGAATTGCTGGAAATCATAAAAAACCTGGCTGGAGTTGAATATGTTTATGAGCAGACCATCGCCGCGCAGGATGGGTCGGCGACCGCCGCAGGCAGGAATCGCATGCGCGAAGCAATAACCTCTCTTCCGCCCGAACTTATCGGAAGCCTGCGCGACGCCATTACCAGCGCCAATATTGATTTGCTGGGCGAACTCCTCGGCAATGTCGCCCGGTACGACCCGACGGCTGCGCAGGTGATGCGCGAGATGGTCGGGCAATACAAGTACGAAGAGATGCTGGACCTGTTATCAGAAGAGAATAAATCCTGAAAAACCGGATTGGGAGTAGTCTCTTTTGCATGGCTTGTATAACTTAATTGATTCCTGATCATTCAGCGATGTATTAGTATTTTTAATCAATCGCCAAACAGCCCGAACACCGCCTCGGCCATCAGCCGGTAACCATCGACCGTGGGATGCACGCCGTCATACTGGACCATTCTCCCATGGTCGGCCCCTGCCCCGACCGCCTTTTCCCAGTATTCATGAACCCTGGCGAATGGAATGTTTTCCTTTGCTGAAACCTTTTCGAGCGCATCGTAAAATACTTTAGCCATCCGGTACTCAGCAGGTTCTCGAATATATACCGATGTCAGGAGAGCGGCTTCAGCATCGCTGTCGTTCTTGATGGTTGCGACTATTCCTGCAATCTGGTTCCTGAATATATCGACAGGCACCCCGATGAACGCGTCATTGAGTGCGAACTGGACGAGGATCACATCCGGATTATAATCGAGCGCGTCCCGCGAAAGACGGTGCAATCCCCCCTCGGCCGTATCTCCCGGGATCCCGCTGTTTATGACAGTGAATCGTTTCGCCGGATATTTCCCGTGAAGCAATTCCTTCAAAAAATCGAGATAACCCTTTCTTGCCATCCAGCCCTGCGTCAGCGAATCTCCCAGACCAACGATTGTTATTTTTTCCTTGCTTTGAATCTTTTGCAGAATCCCCGAAGGCTTCATGTCATATCTCCTTTACGTGATACCCCAGCAGTAAAATTCATGAGGCCCGCATGCATAAAAATACCGGATCCGAAGCGGCATTGGAATCCCCGAAACCGCGACTGCCTCCTCTGTCATCTAACCCCGTGCAGTATGTAATATCCCATATAAATATTGAAATAATAATTATTATATATGATAAAAAATATGGTTATATAGAAAAATTTTTAATATTTCTGTTGATTTTGTTTCATGAATCCAATATAATCATTCCATGGCATGACATATAAAGATTTAAATATAAAGAGGGCGATTAAATGAAAATTGAAATTACCATTCTCGGTCTTTTGATGGAAGAAAACCTATACGGTTATGAAATCAAAAAAAAGATCGTTGAACGTCTCGAAGACTATGTCGACATCAAGTTCGGTTCCATATACTACGCGATAAAAAAGGCCGTCGACAACGGCTGGGTGAAAAGGGTCGGAACCGAAAAAGAAAGCGGCAATCCTGAAAGATACATCTATGAAATACTTCCGACAGGAAAAAAGCATTATAAAAAACTGCTCAAGCAGTATTTCAACCAGCACCTCATCCACTTCGATATCGATATCGTTCTGATGTTCTATAAATTCCTCGCTGACGACCAGAAAGAGCAGTTCATTGATGACAGGCTTTCGCTCATCAAGGAGAAGCTGGACACGATAAAAATCAAGATCGAAGAAGAGAAGAAAGTGCCGGATGAAAGATCATACCTGAATGTTCTGACCTATCTGGAACAGCACCTCAAGGCTGAATTCACCTGGCTCAAATCCCTCAAAAAATAGCTGTCAATCATCCCCGGCCAGGATATCTTCCAGAAATGAAGCGTCCTTGCCCTTTGATGCGGCCTCGACGTCCCGTTTCAGAGAGGCAAGCTCCTTTCTCGTTTTATCAAGAGGGGAGGTCTTTCTCTCTTCGTCATTCTTGAGGGAGGATTCGGCAATCGAGCGGTTGATGCCGCCGATCTTGATGATGTTGTAATAATGCCTTTTCGCGAGCGCAATCGCTATGGCCTCGATCACTTCCTGCTGCTTTTCGGCGACATAGCGCAGATCCTCTTTTTTTATCCGGGTGACAACAACCGTATTCTTGGCTTTCAGCGTCGCGGTTCTTTTTTCTCCCAGGAGCAGCGCCATCTCTCCGAAGACCGTGCCCGAATCCTCGATGGTCGCGACCCTGTTGCCCTTGATAATGACGTCGATGGCGCCCGATTCCAGAATATACATTTCGCTGCCCGGAGTGTTCTCTTCGCAAATGACTTCGCCTCGCTCGAAATCGACTGTTTTATCGGCCAGATTTTTTGTCGCCGTAATTTTCACCGGCTCCGCCGAACGGAAAAAGGCCTCTCCGCGCTTGTATGCAAGGCTCGCTTCATGGTTTTTCAGTATCTCCTTGATCCACGGGAACTTTCTTTTTTCGTATTCACCGCGAAGACGGTCTATCATGTGATAGTATTTGATCGAAAGCTCCCGGACGATCTTCTCGTCTCCTTCGAGCAGAGAAATATTGGCGTTGATGATATTGTTCGACAGCAGCACCTGCCGGGCCAGGACCATGGATACATTGAGCGAAACGGAATAATCCTTGAGCCCGCTGATAATTTTTTCCGGCGACATGCGCTTCAGAGAGCTGCCCCCATCGGCTACGGCGGTTTCAACCCTTCTCACGTCGCCACCGATTTTTTCCCTGACAATTATTTCGGTCGCTCCGGCTATCAGGTTTTTGCCGCTGATCGCGTACTTGTCGACGGTTGAGGCATAGAAGAAAATCCTTCCTTCGGCCATAAAAAATGCCGAATCCGGTTCAGCATCGGTATTGTAAAGCTTGATGAACGTGCCGGCCATTGATATCAGCTTCAGAGAATTTTTTTGACGGTATCAAGCAATTCCTGCTTGTCGAAGGGCTTTGTCAGGAATCCCGCAGCTTTTATTTGTTTTTCGTGCATCCGTATCGTGTTTTCGTTAAGAGCGGAGACCACGAGCACCCTGGCCTTCGGATCAAAGTCGGTGATTTCCTTTACGGCTATGATCCCGTCCTTGCCGCCCATGGTGATGTCCATGGTGATGAAATCCGGCTTCGAGAATTTATATGCCTTGACTCCATCGGCTCCGTTGTCAGCCTCGTCAATAACGGTATGGCCTCCCTCTTCAAGCGCCTGCCTTATGATCCTTCTCATGAATTTTGAATCGTCTACGATAATGCATCGTGCCATATCGGGTTCCTTCGTAAAATTTCAATAATCTCAGCATGTACAGGGAGCATTTTATGGAAATTCCGTTGACATATCAATAACTTTATTGTTTTTTATTCATTCCATTGATTCACCGGTTCTGTATCTTACTTGACAGAATATCGTGTTTTCAGGCATTTGATACCATTCTGTCTGAGAGATAAACCCTGCATGATCAGCCGCCGTAGACCGGCAGCGGGAAATGGCGTACTCCAATAATAACGCCTCAACCTCTCCTGACGATTTCTCTTATCGAGGTCCAATGGTAGAAATTCAGTCATTGGTCGATTTTTTCCAGAATCACGGGTATCTGGCGGTTTTTTCGGTCCTGCTGGCGTGCGGATTCGGCGTGCCCATTCCGGAGGACATTTCGCTTGTTTCCGGAGGGATAATCGCCGGTCTCGGCTATGCCGATCCGTTTATGATGGTTATGATAAGCATGGCGGGAGTCCTTATCGGCGATGCGGTCATTTTCATGATCGGCCGGAAATTCGGCGAACGCTTTTTCGAAAAGCACCGTTTGGCCGGAAAAAAATTCAGCCATAACCGGATCATCGGCATTCAGGAATGGTTCGCCAGATACGGTAAATGGGTGATTTTCGCGGCACGGTTCATGCCAGGGTTCAGGGCGCCGATCTTCGCTACCGCCGGCATCACCCGCTTCGTGTCGTTCTGGACATTTTTCGCCATAGATTTTCTCGCCGCGCTTATAAGTGTGCCGGCATGGGTCTATCTCGGCTATTACGGCGCGACTCAG
>ERZ795054.504-NODE-504-length-49063-cov-35.879387_pt1 | contig 49063 bp, 61 predicted proteins | sample MGYA00375138_ERZ795054 | MGnify/ENA primary metagenome ERZ795054 (study PRJEB30183, sample SAMN05720215) | anaerobic digester metagenome | isolation source: active sludge of municipal wastewater-treating anaerobic digesters | place: USA | collected 2014-12-23 ... | reverse complement strand
GTTCCAAGGGGAGGGGATGGCCGCAAGGCCATCCTCTTACCCGGCGGGCACCACGCTTTTGCCCCCGACCAAAGGCTGGCCGTGAGGACCGATAGAACCGGCCGAGGCGGCGGATGTGCGTTTTGGGTCGGCCAAAAAAGCGCCTGAAAAGACACTTCCCGGCCCGCCGAGGGCCGGGAAATCCGAAGCCCGAAGTCCGAGATCCGAAGGAAATCCGAAATCCGAAATTCGAAGGACGAAGGGCTTTGGCGGTCCGTCTCTCCACACCGAGCCGGTGAGGCCGAGTGGTGAGAGGCTGAATTGGGGGCGGGAGGCGTCGTTGGCCAGGGCGCAAGCCCTGGGCAACGTTGGCGAACGCTGGGGGGCGAAGGAGGAAGGCGACCGCGGATGACGCGGATGACGCGGAAAGAGGAGCCCCTCTCCCTACCCTCTCCCCGCCGCGCGGGGAGAGGGGTGATTATGTTTCAGGGGACGTTACCCAGGGCGGCGCTGGCGCTGGCCCTGGGCTATTGTCGGGTCGCTCCTACGGAGCTTGGAAGTCCTTTGGTTGGAGGGCTGGTTCGTCTTCGGCGGCGGCTTCCCGGTCTGAAGCTGCCAGCCTTCTGAGGTTCTTGTTCTTCCAGTAGTGGCTGATTGCTTTTGTTACCGCGTCCAGCCACTGGCGGTCAGAGAGCTGCTGCTCGATGACGCAGGTGGCGAAGTACTTGACGCCGTTACGCTTCGGCTTGCCGAGGGGCTGGAGAAGTCTGGCTGCGACGAGCACGGCTATGTCGTCGACAGAGCAGCTTAAGAGAGCCGCCGTTTGCTCGGAGGTGAGCCTGGCCGGCAGGCGGCGAACGTTGAGCGGGTCGAAGAATTTCCGCGCGGTTGATGGACTTAGCATTTGTGTAACCTTTGTTTTGATTTGTTGTGGCGGCCGGCGTGCGGAGAGCTCCGCATGTTGCGCCGGCCGCTCGGTCCGGAGTGTAAGCGGTGGGTTGGGGGCCGGCGTTGGTGCGGCTTGGACGCGGACGTGAGAAGGTGAGTCATGATGGATGACGTTGAGAGAAGGTTGTTGAGAATCCTGAGTGCGAGCGCGAAGCAGCTCGCGGCCGTTGATCGCATTCTTGAGGGCGAGGCTGAGACTGGGCCGGAGCCACCGAAGGGGCCGTTGCTGATGATGATCAAGGACGCGGCGGAATTGCTCGGCGTCCACCGGGCCACGATCTGGCGGTTGGTGAAGGCGGGCCGGCTGGAGGGGGTAGAATTGTTAGGGGCGGTCCGCGTCCGGCGCGCGGATGTCGAGGCCCTGGCGGGCCACGTTACGAGGGGCGGTTAGTCCTCGGCGGGGGGATGGGCGGCGGCCCAGAGGGCACGGTGGAGCTGGAGCCACTCTTTGATGGCTTGCGGGAGGCCGATGTCGTAGCCGAGCTCCTTCGAGCGAAGATATTTGTGACGGAGGATCTCTTCGCGCTCGAGCATGAAGAAGCGCCAGAGCTTGCTGTTGGCGATTTCGCTGGAGGGCTCGGGGGCCGTGCCTTGGGCTTTCTCGTCTTCCTGCTGGCGAGCGAAGTCGTCCAGGGCAGGGATGGCGAGGAGCAGGAAGTCGTAAACCGCCTCCGTGAGGTCAAGGGGCTTGATCGGCTCCGGGCCTGGGGTGGATTGCGGCTCCAGGGGAGACGCGCCGTTCTTGCTGACGGCGTGCTTGGCGATGAGAGCCATGAAGCGGCTGCGGGCCAGGCCGTAGGACTTGGCGCATTTGTCGATCTTGGCAAGCAGGTCCCTTTCGAGGGAGATGCAGACGGACGTATTCGTTGGCGATCGCTCTTTCACGACGTTCCTCATGTTAAACTGCCGGTTTGGCAGTGGTCAACAGCATAAAAGCGTAATATTTCTCAATAAAACAGGGGGGTTGACATGGGCCTTCACTCTCTGGTATTCTGCCGGGTAGCTGTGCGAAAAGCTACACGTCATAGTGCCATTGTCGTTGTGCCTTTTTTCCGACTGGACCGGGCATCCAACTGCACACTGCCTTACCGCCCTGAACCCCTGATTATCTTCAAAAACGTCCCTATTACGTTCTATTACGGGAGAATATACGCGGATCGTGTGGATTTGGCAATAGGCGTCACACGAATGTAACAGACCCATGAAACTTAGGCCGGCAGGGGCGTGAGCGGGCGCGCCGGTGAAAGAAGAGAGGAATACCCCAGTGAGCGTAAAGAAAAAGACACGTCAGTCCCAGCAGAGCGGGGACGATGAAATGATGAGCAGGCAGGAGCTGGCCGATTGGCTGAAGGTGTGTGTAGGGGCGATAGACCGTTACTGTCGAAAGGAAAAGCTGCCGTTCATCAAGGTTGGGCGGCGGGTGCTTTTTCGGCGGCGGGACGTCGAAAGATGGCTGGAGAAGCGATTGAAGAACGGGGAGGGCGGCGGGGAGAAGTAGGCATTGAGCCGTGGGGGGGGGATGGATGGTGGGGCCCTCTCCTCGGGAAGGAGGAGAGGGCCCGGCGCTTCTTTGGGGCGAGCCGGGGCTCCGGGGATTACATCGGAATAAGTGACATGAGAAGAAGAGCGAGAAAGACGGACGATTGGGAATACGAGTCCGAGGTCCACACGGCGTCGAGGTGGACGATGACGCACTTCAATGAGGGGTACTGGAGCATCATGGGACTGCTGAAAACGCCGTCCGATGGTTTCACACGGGATGAGGTGATGGGGGTCGCGCCGAAGGAGGAGGCGGAGCGGATCTGCGAGGCTCATAATGCCGAGGTCAAGGAGCTGCGGGAGATTCAGGCGGCGCTGCTGGCTGTGGTCAGGAAGCTTGCCAAGTCGTACGGGCCAGGCGGGGCTGTCAGCGAGCGGCTGTGGATGGAGGCGCGCGCGGCGCTGAATAAGGCGACGAGGGTGGGGCGTGACGCGTAATACGCGGCGCGTATTGGCGGTGGATGGTCCGTACTGATTGATCGAAACATCGCGCGCAGCGCGGCGGCGCAAGGGTCTGGCGAGGGTGGGCGAGGATTTGGTGAATTCTCGCAAAAAGCTGGCTAGTCATCCTGTGCGTTTAGTTCTCCATTTTTTGTCGCGTTTCGGCGCGGGTTCGGCTTCCGGGCGAGTCACAAGGAGAAACACTGAGTCCTCAGGAGTCATAAGGAGTCATAAGGAGTAATGCCCGGGATTTTGGCCCGTACCCGGGGGCGGGTCGGGTTGGCGGAGAGGTGGCCTTATTGTCTCCGCGTGCGCACGAGCAGAACAAATTCGGCGACACGGAAGAAGCGGCAAGGTCTGAGGCGGACCGGTCGAAGCAGCAGTCTGCGAGCGGAGAGCCTTGATGGGCTCAGGGCTGGTAAGAGGAGCGAGGGAGGAAAGGGGTTGGATGGTTAGGAGCCGATGGAATGAAGAGCGCTCCTCCCAACGGGGATTCAGTCCGGGTCGCGCAGGCATCGCCAAAGGTGTTGGCGGTAGTTGCCAAGGCGACTGCGGAGATGGGAGCGGCGGCAGGGGCGGCGGGAGCGGCGCCGGGCGAGACGTTGATCGGGGCCTGGTTTGTGTACTGGTCGGCGGGTGGCGGCGTGCGGGTGGCGAACGGGTGCGGGTGCTGCGGCAGCCAGGAAGTGGTGGCGGCGCTGGCCGTGATGGGGGATAAGCTCGGGGAGGTGGCCAAGGGGAATTGCGAGCTGCGGAAGGATGCGGACAGGTTGCAGGTGGAAAACGACGAGCTGCGCGGGAAGCTGGCGGACCGATTCTTCGATTTTGCGCTGGAGGTCAGGAAGGATGATTTCTGGAGGTTCGCGGTGATCATGGCGCTGGGGAACCGGAAGGCGGCAGCAGAGCACTTGGAAGTGGCCGAGCGGAGTTTCTACGGGCAGATCGATCGGTGGAAAGGGGAGCGGGCGCAGGGTTACCAGACAATGCTGCGCCTGATCGCCTGGCGCAAGAAGGCGGGGCGGTGCAAGAAGTTGCAATTGCCGGATTCGATCGCGTCCGGGGGAACGGACGGGAAACCGGAGAACCCGGAGACGCTGGGGCAGGTGCTGGAACTGATCAAGGGCGCGGAGAACGTGGACTATCCGAGGCTGCTGGTGATGATGTTGTCGCTGCTGCGGATGCAGAACCCGAAGAACTGGGCCAAGGTGCGGGACGAGCTGGTGGAGGTGATCGGGGCGGAGCTTTCGCAATAATTGCCGCAACTGCCGAAAAAGTTGCAATTGCCTGTGATACAGGGAGTAACGCGAGGTTGCTCCCTCTTTTTATGCCCTAATTCGGCAATTTTCCGGACTGGTAGGGTGACGAGACAGTCTCGCCACGCTGGAAAAACAAGAACGGAAAATGGCAGCGAATCTTAAGAATCCGAACGAGCGCCTGATGCGGTTTTTGCAGGCGACGCCGGAGCAGCAGGCGGCGATTGACCGAATCCTTGACGGAAGAATCCCGGTGGAGCCGGAGCCGCCGAAGGGACCGCTGTTGATGCTGATCAAGGATGCGGCGGCATTGCTCGGCGTCCACCGGGTCACCATCTGGCGGTTGGTGAGAGCGGGGCGGCTTGAGCCGGTGGAGTTGCTGGGGTCGGTGCGGGTTCGGCGCGCCGATGTCGAGGCCATCGCGGGCACGAAGGAGGCGCCCGCTGGCGCGGGAGGTCCGAAGTCCGAAGTCCGAGGCCCGAAAACAAAGGGGGAAGCGCCGGAATGAGAACCACGAAGACGGATTTGCGGGTGGTGCGGTGCGCGGAGCGGTTGGCCATGGACGAGAAGCTGGTGGCGGAGGCGATCAAGGCTGTGATTGAAGCGGGGATCGTGTTTCTGACGCGGAAGGGGCTGGCCGTGTTGCTGAAGGCCTCGGTTCGGACGGTGGATGAGATGGTAGCAAACAACGAACTGAGGGTGATGCGTCCGGGCGGCGTGCTGGTGCGTTTTTATCTGCCGCATGTGGTCGAGGATTTGGAGAAGGCGGCCGGTAAGCGGCTGGAGAGGTTGAAAGTGACCAGTGGCCAGTGGCCAGTGAACAGTAGCGGGGAAAAGGCAGGGAGCACCTCACCCAACCCTCTCCTCAAAGCGGAGAGGGTGCCTACGGCCGGCGCGCAGGGGACTGCACGCCGTACCAACGGGAGGAAATCGTGAATAGCAGGGAGAAAGGCAAAAGGGGCGAGCGGCAGTGGCGCGATGTGCTGGACGCCAACGGTTACCCGGCTAGACGGGGACAGCAGTTCAGCGGCGCCCCGGATAGCCCAGATGTGATTTGTGATGCGCTGCCGTGGGCGCATTTCGAGGTGAAGCTGTGCGAGCGGTTGGATCTGTACGCCGCGATGGACCAGGCCCGGCGCGACTGCGGCGGGCGGGCGCCGTTCGTGGCACACCGCCGGAATCATTGGCCGTGGCTGGTGACGATGGAGGCGGAGCGCTTTTACCGGCTGCTGAACAGGGACATGACCGGCGACTGGGCGGAGCGGATGGGTGCCGGAGCACCGGAGGCCGCGTTGGCCGGGCTGGCCGGGTTGCTATGGGAGGTCGAGGAGACCAAGCGGCTGACTATCCATGAAAGGGTGGCCAATGCGAAGCGACGGGGGGCCGGGCGGCCAGCGGTGATTGCCCACCGTCGCGCGGTGGAGCCTCCTGCCGAAGCCGGTCCGTGGCTGATCACGATGGAAGCGGAGACGTTCTTCCGATTGCTCAGAGGAGATTCGCTCGCTGGGGGATCGAGCAGCACCGGCAAGACACAAGGATTTTGGTGGCGGCGCTCAGCGGAGCCCCAGGCGGGGCTGTCGCGGGCGCCCTACCGGAAGCAGAAACAAGAGAAACCAACAATGAATCCCGCGCTCTGACGGGCGCGGTTCCAGAAGAACGAAACGTATGATCATCAAAGGAAACAACAGCAAGTTCGAGGCTTGCCCGGAATACACGGGCAAGGGTGTGTGTGTGGACGCGACGCCGCTGCGCAAGCAGCAGAGTCAATTTGGCGAGCGCGACGTGTTCAAGCTCGTGTTCGAGGTGGACCTGCTCAAGACGGACGGCAGCCGTTACTGCGTCTGGTCTAAGAACTTTACGCCTTCGACCAATGAGAAGGCGAATTTCCGGAAGTTCGTCCGTGGGTGGTTCGGGCGCGATTTGACCCGGGCGGAGCTGGAGGACTTCGACACGGAGTGCCTGATCGGCAAGCCGGCCCAGCTCGTGGTGGTGCAGGAGCACAAGGACGGCGAGACGTACGCCAACATCGTCGCCTGCACTCCGGACAAGTCGGGCGAGCCGCTGAAGCCCAGCGGGAAGTATGTCCGCGTGAAGGATCGTCCGCCCAGGGACAGTGGTCAGAGGTCAGAGGGCGGAGGTCAGAGCGGGTACAGGCGGGCGGAGCAGCCGGGGTCAGAGGTCGGAGGTCAGAGGCCAGAGGTCAGTGATCATGCGGCGGTGAAGATCCACGTGGGGCGCTGCAAGGGGCTTGAACTGCGCGACCTGGCGCCCGAGCAGGTGCAGGCGCTGGTCGAGAAGTGGCTGCCGACGGCGAAGGCGAATGCCAAGCCGACGGCGGATGACAGGCGGCTCATGGCCGCGTTGGAGTGGTGGGCCGCCGCGCGCGAGAGGGAGGAGGATGACGTCGCGTTCTAGGCGCGCGCGGAAATCCGAAAGTGAACCACCGATGAACACGGATTTGCACAGATCCCTCACCCCAGCCCTCTCCCCCGCGACGGGGGAGAGGGAGGATGTTCTTTCGGGGGCGTTACCCAGGGCGGCGGCCGTGGCCGGCCTTGCCCTGGGCTGATTTAACCTTGCCCTTTCAGGGCTGCAGAATGAGCCGACTGACGTCGGCTGAGTGAGAGGGAGAAGACGGACCGTTCGGCGAACGGTCCCTACCTAACAAAATATGAAGACGATCTATTTCGATACTGAGACAGGGCCGCTGCCGGAGGCGGAGCTGGCGGTCATGGTGCCGCCGTTTGACCCGGCCGAGGTCAAGGTGGGCAATTTGAAGGACCCGGACAAAATCGCGGCCAAGCTGGCCGAGGCCGAGGCGGCGCATCGGCGCGAGTTCGTCGAGCGCGCGGCGCTGGACCCGCTCACGGGGCGGGTGGTGGCGATCGGTTTGCTGTTTGAGGACAGCGAGTTGGCCGTGATCGGCCATGACGATGAGGCGGCGACGCTGCGGGAGTTCTGGGAGGTGTGCCGGGGCGAGATGGGACGCATCAACCGGATGATCGGCTTCAATACGCGGTTGTTCGATTTGCCGTTCCTGATCCGGCGCTCGTTCAAGCATCGCGTCCAAGTGCCGTACGGAATTCGGCGCGGGCGGTACTGGGGCGACGAGATGGTGGACTTGCGCGAGGAGTGGCAACTGGGGGACCGCCAGGCGCGGGGTTCGCTGGACACCATCGCTAAGCACCTTGGCGTTGGTCAGAAAAACGGCCACGGGGAGGATTTCGCCCGGCTGTGGCAGACGGACCGCGAGAAGGCGCTGGCCTACTTGCGGAATGATCTGGAGCTGACGGGCCGGATTGCCGAGGCGCTGGGCGTGGTCGAGTCCCCGGCGGTGACTTACTGAGGGTTTAACCACAGATGAACACGGATTCGCACAGACGCCCCTCACCCCCGGCCCCTCTCCCCATCGAATGGGGAGAGGGGAGATGTTCTTTTTCGCTGGTTAACCCGGGGTGGCGGCCTGGCGGCCTTACCCCGGGCTACCGTCTTGAACCCCGCTGGGGTTCTCAAATTGGGCCGACGAGCGTCGGCATAGAAAGGAGTTGAGAAATGAGACCACATGTTTCTCATTCACGGGGACGCGCGATTGGCGCGCATTCTGATGGTGCTCAGTGGCACACCGAGGACGGCGTGCCGATGCCTTCGGTTCTGTCGGCCACGGGCGGGGCGCGACCGACAACGCTGAGCGATGCGCGCGAGCTTGGGCTGCTGCCGAGCGTGAGCAACATCCTAGAGGTGGTGCACCTGCCGGAGCAGGAAGTTTGGAAGCAGGGGCAAGCGGTGCTCTTGGGGCTGACGCTGCCGCGGCGGGAGGGGGAAAGCGTGGATGCCTACCTCGAGCGCGTGATGGAGGCGCGGAGCCAGGCGGCAGTGGGCTTTGGCACGAAGCTGCACGGTTGGGCGGAGCGGCTGGCGAGGTGGGTTGAGGTTGACCCGGCTGATCCGCGGGCTCCGTGGATGAGGCTGCTCCGTGCCTGGTTCCTGGCCAACTGCGTGCGGGTGGTGTGGGCGGAGAGGCCGCTGGTGAACCGGGAACTCGGTTACGCGGGCGTGGGGGATTTGTTGATCGAGCACCGGGCGCACGGGATAACGCTGGTGGACCTGAAGTTGCAGAACGTGAAGGAGGGTGAGGGGCCGTCCACCTACAGATCGTGGGGTTACGAAATGGCGGCGTACCGGGCGGCGCTGGGGGAAAAGGTGGTGTGCGTGACCCTGATCATGAACTCGCGAGAGGCACATGCGCCGATCGAGGGGCGCTGGAGCGAGGAGCAGATGGAAATGAACTGGCGGGGGTTTCGGGCGGCGCGGGAGCTGTGGGTGGTCGCCAACAACTACGATCCCACGCAAAAACGGGAAGCAGAAACCGGGAAAGCAGAAATGGGGGTATCGATAGCCGATAGGCAATAGCCCATGAATCCGCTTTTGTATCCCGCAGTGATGAAGAAGGTGTCGTGCCTGGGCCGGCGCGGAGAAGTTCTGCAAGGCATGTGGGAGGGAAAGGGAATGAAGGCGATTGCCGCCGAGCTGGGCATCAGCGCCAAGACCGTGGAATACCACCGGGCGAATTTGTATCGGCTCTTTGAGGTGCGCGACCCGGTGAGTTTGTGCCGGCGGGCGATGGCGCTGGGGCTGATCAGGCCGGATTCGGCGGTGAGAGCCGAGGGGCCCCTCCACGTGCGGGATTGAACGAGTATGCAAGCGGACTTGAATTTTGGCATTGCCGGGGCAGACGAGACGCCCGCCCTGCATTCACGCTGGCCGGAGTGGGAGGCGGTGGCGGCGGAGAACCGGTTCCAAGCGGCAGCGCTGGGCGGTCGGAATTGTTTTCTGACGGGCATGGGCGGCACGGGGAAGACGACGCAGCTCAGGGCGTTTATCGAGGCGGTGGCTCGGAAGGTGGATGTGACGGCGCCGACAGGGGTGGCGGCGCTCAACGTGGGCGGGATGACCATTCACCGGTTTTGCGGGATGATGCTCGGGCCTCAGCCCGGGCAGTCGGACGAGGAGTGTTTCGCGCTGCTGCAGCGCGACCGGCGCCGCTCGATCCTGGTGGGGTTCAACCGGGTGCGGCGGTGCGAGGTGCTGGTGATTGATGAAATCTCGATGTTGCCGGGGCGGCAGTTCGATTTTGTCGAGTTCCTGTTCCGGCGATTGCGGGGCCGCGATGAGCCGTTCGGCGGTTGCCAGGTCATCGTGACGGGGGACTTCCTGCAGTTGCCGCCGGTGCGAACCAGTGAGGCGGAGCCTTACGACTGGGCTTTCCAGTCGCCAATCTGGGAGGAGGCGGAATTCAAGACGATCGTTTTGGATACGGTGCGGCGGCAGGATGAGCCGGGCTTCGTGGCCGCCCTGGCTGACTTCCGCGTTGGGCGCGTCCGGGGCAACTCGGCGCGACTGCTGCAGACGCGCGTTCTGAATTTCCCGCCGGCGAACATGCCGCGGCTGTTCACGCATAACGTCCAGGTGGACAAATGGAACAGTTACCAGCTTTCGGAGTTGCCGGGCGACGAAAGCGTTCTGGAGGCGGAGCAGAGCGGGCCGGAGCACCAGCGGGCGTTTCTGACGAAGAACCTGCTGACGCCGGCAACCCTGCGGGTGAAGCGTGGGGCGCTGGTGATGTTCACCGTGAACCGGGCGGTGCCCGGTGCCCAGAAGCCGCTGTTCGTGAATGGCCAGATGGGGACGGTCGAGGATGTGCAGCCCGGGGCGGTGCTGGTGAAGAGCGGCGGGGCGCTGGTGCGGGTCGAGCCGTTTTCTTGGCGGTATGACTCGCAGGACCCGGACTCCGCGGCGTTCACCCAGTACCCGCTGCGGCTGGCCTGGGCGATGACGATTCACAAGGCGCAGGGGCTGACGCTGGATTCGGCCTACCTGGATATTCGGGCGGCGCGGGAGCCGGGGCAGGCCTATGTGGCGGTGTCGCGGGTGCGGACGCTGGCCGGGTTGCAGTTCAAGGAATGGTTCAAGGGCGTGCATGTGTCGCCCGAGGCAATCGAGTTTTACAGGCAGGCGGCGTGATTAACCACAGATGACACGGATGAACACGGATGTTTTAGCCGCTGGAAGGCGCAGGGAGTCATTTCTTCTTGAGAAAGACGACGCGAGAGACCCCGCGATTGTGAGGGACTTTCTTCCGAGCCTCTGCCAATTCCGCCGCGGTTGCCTCATCACTAAGGACTTCGTAGATGCCGAGATACGTGTACTTGCCGCGCTTAAGCTTCTTGACGAAGAGGGGTACTTCCACGGTGTCGTTGGCGAGGGTGTTGCCCCACTCCTTGGTGGGGGAGTCGCCGCCGACCCATACCTGAGCGCGCGAGTCAAAAATGCGGGGATTGTAATCCTTTCGGAGGCGGAGCGCGCGGATGCGGGAACCGTGGATCACAGTCCAGTGGAGCACGGGATGGTTCTGCTTATAGAGGGCGGCTATGTCGCGGTACGTGTAATCGTGGTCGAGCTCTGGCATGGAGGGACTGTGGCATGAGGGAGACAATGACGGAAGGCAAATTGACCGCGCTGAGGGAATCTGCGTTGAACAGGCTGGAGGCGTTGCTGGGGGAAGGAACTTTCTTCGTGCCGTGCGAGTGGGGCACGAAGAAACCGATCCTGACATACGTGGACCGGCCTTTCGAGGGGACCAAGACGCCGGCTTACCGGGCATTGTTCGAGGTGGAGCCGACGAACATCGCGGTTTACCTGGGCAAAGCCTCGGGTGGCTTGTGCGCGATTGATTTCGATGCGGATGAGGATTTGGCGGCGTTTCTGGCGGTGAATCCGAAGCTGGCAGGGACGCTGCGGTCGCGCGGCAGCCGCGGTGGGATGGCCTGGCTGCGGATTGAGGGGGAATACCCCGAGAGCTGCAACCCCGAGCACAAGCGGTTTGAGTGGCGGGCGGACAACCGGCTTTCGACGATTTACGGGCGGCATCCGAAGGGGATGGACTACAGCCTGGTGGTGGACGCGGCGCCCGTGGTGGTGAAGTTCGCGGACATTGTGTGGCCGGCCGGTTGGGAGCTGCCGTGGGAAGGCCAGGGGGAGGCGGAGCTGCGGCTGCTTTATGGCGAGCCGTATTACACGAACGAGAAGGGCGGGATCACCGGCATCAATGAAGCGTTTTGGGCGGGGATGTATGCGGCGGAAAACGTCGTCCTGCACGAGCCGGATGAGAAGACTTTTTACCGCTACAACCCGGAGACGGGCATTTATCAGGTCGAAACGGCGGACGTGATTCGCCATGCGGTTTCGTGCCGGATGCTGGAGGCGTCGCGCCAGACGCGAGTGTTCGAGCTGCAAAAGAAGCGCGGCACGGCGACGTTGAGCAACGTGGTGGCGCACCTGCGGGGCATGGTGGAGAAACGCGGGGCTTTCGCGGAGCGGAAGACCGCGATCCACCTGGCCAACGGGGTGATCGCGTTCAGGGAGGGCGAGGCGGAGCTGCGGCCGTTCTCGGCCGAATATCGGTCGCGCAATCGGTCGCCGATTGCGTTCGACGGGGATGCGCGATGCGGCCGGTTCCTGAATGAGCTGGTGCTGCCGGCGGTGCATCCGGAAGACGTCGAGCTGTTGCAGAAGTTCGCGGGCATGTTTCTGCTCGGCGACAACCGGGCCCAGCGGATTCTGATTCTGGACGGCGAAGCCGGGCGGGGCAAAACGCAGTTTGCCAACGTCATGCAGGGGCTGGTGGGGATGCCGAACGTGACGCAGTTGCGCACGAAGCACCTGGCCGAGCGGTTTGAGATGTTTCGCTATCTACGGCGGACGCTGCTGGTTGGTGTGGACGTGGAGGCCGATTTCCTGAGCACGAAAGGTGCGGCGGTGCTGAAGGGCCTGGTCGGCGGCGATTGGTTCGACGCCGAACAGAAGGGCGGGACGGGTAATTTTCAGATGCAGGGCACTTTCAACGTGCTCATCACGTCGAACGCGCGGCTGCGGGTGCGCTTGCAAGGAGACGTGGGCGCCTGGAAGCGGCGACTGACGATCGTGCGGTATGAGGCGCCGCCGCCGGCGAGGAAGGTCCCGGACTTTGGGGCCTACCTGGTGCGGACCGAGGGAAGCGGGATTCTGAACTGGGCGCTGCTGGGCGCGCAGAAGGTGCTGGCGGAAATCCCCGACGAAGGCGGGGATTTGGTGCTGACGGAGCGGCAACGGGGCCTGGTGGAGTCGTTGCTGGCCGAAAGCGACAGCCTGCGACACTTCCTGCAGGAGTCTGTGGCGGTGGACGATCTGGGGGACGCGACTGTGACGGAGCTGGTCGAGGCATACGCCGCCTACTGTCCTGAGCGGAAGTGGCAGGCAATGCCGATTACGGAGGTCCACTCCAAGCTCGAGACGCTCATGCTGGACCTGTTCGGGGTGACGAAGCGGCATGACGTGAAGCGGAACGAGAAGAATCAGCGGGGGTTCGCTGGGGTGCGACTCAGGGAAGTGGGGAGTGCGGAATGCGGAGTGGAGAATGGGGGGGCGGAATGAGCCTGGACGTGCGGCGGCTGGAGAAGGTCCGCGAGCTGGCCGACGGAGTCGTCCAGGCGCGGTGTCCGGCTTGCGCCGAAGGCGGCGGCGACCGGAAGGGGGAACACCTGCGGGTTTACCCGGACGGGCGGTTCGGTTGCTGTGTGCATCCCAAGGACCGGGAGCACCGGCGGCGCATTCATGCCCTGACCGGTGACAAGGCGCCGCGGGTCATCAAGGTGCGCGTGGCGGCGGGGAAAAGCGGCGGGGAGGTCGTCGGCGGCATTCTCGGACGCCTCGGACGGGCCTTCGGAAATCCGAAATCCGAAATCCGAAGCCCGAAGGGGGAATTGAGCGGCTCGGACGCCTCGGACGGGGTCAGGGAAGTGCAGAATGGGGAATGGGGGGTGCGGAATGAGGCTCGGACGCCTCGGACGGGTGTTTCACAGTCCAGCCAAGTTGCTGCGGACAATTCTCGGACGCTACGGACGTCCCTAAACCCTAACGGGTATGAAGAGGTGTTCTTTGGAGATGAGAAGGAAGAGTCCTGTACTTACAAGGAGTTTGCGCCCCCCGTCCGTAGCGTCCGAGAAACCGAGGCGCAACCGGAGGCTGAGCCGGGGTCGGATGGGGGCGTCCGAAGCGTCCGGGAGGCGGTGGAGGCGGCCGTGGAGCCGCCGAAAGTCGCCGAGCCAGGGGTGCGAATGCCCTACTTCGATACGGATGGCACACTGAGGATCCCGTTTAACTCGCCGGAGCGGTATCACTGGTGGAAGCCGCCGCATGACCAGCGGCTGAGGGTGAAGGAGATCATCGCTGAGCTTCGGGCGAGGCAGCAGGAGGTTGACAATGGCACTGATTTTTGAACAGCAGGCGCGCGAGAGCGATAAGGCGTTCGCGGCATTCAGTTTGTATCTGAACCTGGGGCCGGAACGGTCGCTGGAGACGGTGGCCCAAAAGTTCACCAGGAGTTCACGTCTAATCAAAAGGTGGTCGGCGAAATTCGACTGGCCGGCGCGAGTGGCGGCGCACGCCGCGCACCTGGCGACCGTCGAGCGCGAAGCGGTCGAGGTCACCGTGCGGGCGAAGGCGGCGGAATGGGAGGCGCGCGAGCAAAAACTCCGTGAAACGGAGTGGGCGATGCACGAGCGGGCCATCGCCGCGGCGAAGAAGGGCCTGGACGCCTACATGGAGCGCGAGAAGGTGTATGCGAACCTGGCGGACATTGCCCGAATGCTGGAAATCGCCAGCAAGCTGGGGCGGCTGGCGACGGGGCTTGGCACCGACGGCGAGGGGCGCAAGGGGGACGATCTGCCGGCGGTGCGGGTCGAGGTCACGGTCGCGCTCGAGAAGATCTACGGCCAACCACTTCCAGGGGAAGAGGCGGCGCCTCCTGCCATTGTGGATGTTGAAGTGGCTGGAGGGGAGCCGCAGGTGCAAAACAAGGTTTTGGTGGCGCAAACAGGGGATTCGGGAGCGCAAACAGGGAGTCTGGGGTCGCAAACAGGGGAATTGAGGGCGCAAACAGGCGAGGCCGAGACATGACGCCCTGGGAGCGCTATTTCCTGGTCGGGCGGCGGGCTGGCTGCCCGAAGGACCAGATGGACCGGTTTCAAGCGGCGGACGTGGTCCTGCAGGAGCGACAGCTCGCCGCCTCGGCGGCGGCGCGGCTGTGCGACCGGGCCGACGGGCCGACGGCAGTCGGCTACGGCGGGGCCCGGGGCGGCGGCAAGAGTCACTGGCTTCTGGCGCAGATGGGCGTGGATGACTGCCAGCGGGTGCCCGGCCTGAAGTGCCTGCTGCTGCGGAAGGTTGGTAAAGCCAACCTGGAGCACTTCGAGGATCTGCGCCGGAAGTTGTTCGCGAACCTGGGGCATGAGTTTTCGGCGTTTCGGGGTATCCTGACGTTTAAGAACGGGTCGCGCATCATTGCGGGCCATTTCCAGAACGAGAAGGACATTGATGCCTACCTGGGGCTGGAATACGACGTGATCGGGATTGAGGAGGCCACGACGTTGACGGCGCGGAAGTACCAGGACAGCACGACCTGTTGCCGGACGAGCAAGCCGAATTGGCGGCCGCGCATCTACTCGACAACAAATCCCGGCGGCGTGGGGCACGGGTGGTATCGCAAGCGGTTCATCGAGCCGTGGCAGCGGCACGCGGAGACTGAGACGCGGTTCGTCGCGGCCCGGGTGACCGACAACCGGTGGAATAACCCGGAATACATGCGCGTGCTGGAAGGGCTGACGGGATGGCAGCGCCGGGCCTGGCTGGATGGGGATTGGGATATTGCGGCCGGGCAGTTCTTCACGACGCTGCGGCGGGAGGTGCATATCGTTTCCGACTTCGACGAGACCAGGGCGCGGGAATGGTTTTGCGCCCTGGACTATGGGTTTACCCACTACACCGTGGTGCTGCTCGGCTGCACGGATGGCGACGGCAACCTGTTTGTCGTGGATGAGCACGCGGAGCGGCTGTGGCTGCCGCAGCGGCACGCGCCGGCCATTGCAGCGATGCTCGGGAGGCACAGGATAGCCGATCGCCAATTGCAGATAGGCGATCTGAAGAGGTTTGTGGCCGGCGCCGATGTGTTCAGCCGCCAGAGCGACGGGTCAACTGTGGCGTCGCAGTACGCGACGTTGGGAGTTGCTTTGAAACCGGCGAACATGGACCGAATAAACGGGTGGGCGGAGATCCTGCACCGGTTTGGCGATCCGGCGAACGGGGTGAAGCCGCGGCTGTTCATCCACGAGCGGTGTGGTCGGCTCGTGGAATGCCTGCCGGCGATGCAGCACGATCCGAATCGGCCCGAGGATGTGCTGAAGGTGGATGCCGACGAGGACGGCGTCGGCGGCGATGACGCCGCCGACTGCCTGCGGTACCTGGTCGCGACGAAGTCGCGAACGGTGGCGCAGCGGAAGCTGCGCGGCTTGTAGACAAAATGAGGTTAGCAAATGGCAAAGGACATGTAGCGAGTAGCGAGGGCATGTGAGAAAAGAGGTATAGTCCGGTGACAGAACGTTTCTTCAGCGGCGTTCCCCACGCCCACCTCCTTGGCGTCTGTCACCGGGCGGTTTTCTTGTACTGGCGCAGCCCCCTGGGATGGAGGGGGCGAGGCCACGGCGTGGCCGGCGCTCAGGGGGTGGGTGGGCAGCGACCCCGCCTGACTGAACAAAGCAGCGGAGTGAGGGGTGTGGCGTGAAGGATGCAGGAGCGACTGGCGCGCGCACTGCCACCGGACGGGGGGGAAGAGGCCGGTGAAAGCAGTGAGCGTGACAGGCGCGACAGGCTCCCGGCCACAAGACGGTGTTATCTTTAGAGCCGCCAGCACCGGGGGTCCTGCGTCAGCGGGTGCCGGTGCGGTCTTTGCGGCTCTATAGATAACATCCTCTTGTGGCTGGAGCCGAAAGCATCCTTCATGACACACCCCGAACGAAGCGGATCGTAACTGGCGGGGTCGCGGTTCGTGGGGGGCGCGGGGGTCGCGCTGTTCTGGCTTCTGCGGCGGCGGAACGAAGCGATGGCGGGCGTCGGCTGAGGGGATAGGGAGCCGTCGCCCGCTGCGCGTAGTGGAGCCGGCGCAGAGGCCAGACTGACTTTGTTCCAAGCGCCAGTCTGCCAGCTTTCAGCATTAGCTTGCGGTGCTGATAGCTGGCAGTCTGGCGCGTTTCGTTTGGGTCGCGGGGGCACGCGCTATCCTCACTTCTGGGCGGGAGTGCGGAGCGCCTGGCCGTGGCTCAAGGGTTACAGGGTGAGCCTTTAGGCCAAGCGCTCCGCAGTCCCGGCCAGAGGTGAGGCTGACATTGGGGGCCAGCGCATGACCAGGCCGCAGCGGAGGCCAGCGAACTTGAGAGCGTTTCCAAAGCTAGGACTGGTGATGCGCTGGCCGGGGTTGGAGTCTTCGTTCTGGGGGTCTGAGTTTCCACGTGTTCCACACTCCTCCAGGGAGTGTGGCTGATTTGCTGTGGCGTGTTCGGTTCACGGGACGGGCGTTCGGTTGCACTGCGACTGTTTCGACGAGTCCAGGGCGTTGGATCGCAGTGAAGACGTCCAAGTTTTACATGGGGGTTCTGAAAGAACCCCTGGTTGGATTGCACGAAGAGCGTTCGAGTTTTAGATGCTGTCTCCAAGACAGCATTGGAAGGAAGCGTGAAGTTATCGCGGGGTTCCAAGGTGGTGTTGTCGGGCGGTTCCCCGAAAGGGGCTACTCAGCCGCCCACGGAGGACGCTGACGACGCGCAGGCAGCCAACCGGAAAGAACGAGCCACTGCCAAACGAACGGCTGCCACCAAGGGAGACGAGGGCGAAACTGAGGGGGCCGACCACACGCAACCCACCACTGCACGGGCAACGAAACGCGCTGGAAATAAAACCCGGCAACGCGACACTGAAAACGCTGCCAACGAACGCCGACCAGGAGATGCCAACGCCTAGCGGCCCTACCGACCTGAAAATGCTCTCTCACACTTTTTTCTTGAGAGAGCATTTTCAGGGCGGTAGGGCCGCGGGCAGCACTGGACGCGTAGGAGAACCCGAGACGCCCGACAGCCCGAAGGAGTCGTTTCAACTAACTTGGTCTTTTCCGGAGCGAGTGGCAGGGCGCATTCCAATTGTTGCAGTAGGCGTGCCAGCCTGTTGGGGGAAAGGGAGGCTGGCGCGACTACTGCATCGTGATTGCGCCCGAACGAAGCGCTCCGGGGGCGTTCGTGGTTCTACGGGCGCTGGTTTCGCGGCGGGCGTTCGATGACGCGAAGCGGTGGGGCGTTCGAACTGGGACGAGCGAAGCAGACAGCGTGACAGGCGGGAGGGTGGCGGGGCGACTGGCGCGCTGACTGCTCGCGGACGTTCGACTTGGTTAAGGAGTATCGACGGCGCGAAGCGGGGGGACGTTCGATGTGGCGAGATGCTGGTTTCGGGACTGGCGTTCGTGGTCGCGAAGCGGTGGGACGTTGGCTCGCGCTGCGACATCCGAATTGCCCAGGGCGAGCAGCCAGCGTGACAGCCCCGCATCCATTAACACCCCACTAACATTGTCTTTGCGGGGCTGGCGCGATGGCTGCGGTCGCGGTGGTTGGGATCGCGGCTGGCGTACATGGTCGTGTCGGCGGAGTGCTGGTTCCTGGTAGTGAGCCGCTGCCTCCTCCACTCGCCGTTGCGAAGCACAGGCGAGTGGAGGAGGCAGCGGCGGTGTACGGCGCCGGGCCTTCTGGAGGGCTTCCCAGGGGCTTGTGGCAACCTTTAATTTTGAGCTTCACAATTAAAGGATGCGGGCTTATCTTTTAATTCGTCCAGTCGGAATCAAAACTTGTTTAATTGTGCTCTATGCTCAGAGGTCTGACAGGTCACTACGTGCCGCTCCCTTCGGCTGCCGGGGAGAAGGCCCGGGCTTTCGTTCCGAATCCGCTTCCGCCTCATCCGCCGCTCGATCTTCAGCCCGAGCTTCAGGAACTTGTGTCGCAGGCGATGCTGAGTCTTGGGAGGCTCGATGGCTTGGCGGCCGTGTTGCCGGATCCAGAGTTATTCATCTATTCCTACGTTCGGAAGGAGGCTGTGCTCTCCTCCCAAATTGAGGGGACGCAATCCAGCCTGGATGACCTATTGCTTTTCGAGAATGACGCCACGCCCGGGGTGCCATTGGATGATGTGCAGGGGGTGTCGAATTACGTTGCCGCAATGAACCACGGGTTGCACCGGCTGAAGACACTTCCGTTGTCGCTGAGGCTAATCAAGGAAATCCATGGCGTTTTGCTATCCAAGGGACGCGGAAGCAAGAAGGAGCCGGGCGAGTTTCGGCGGTCGCAGAACTGGGTTGGCGGCAGCCGCCCCGGCAACGCCATTTTTGTGCCTCCGCCGCCGGACCAGATTTTGGAGTGCATTGGCGCATTGGAGAAGTTCCTGCATAACGACCCGGTCAAGACTCCGGTGCTGATTAAGGCCGCACTGGCGCACGTTCAGTTCGAGACCATTCACCCGTTTCTGGATGGCAACGGGCGCCTGGGTCGTTTGCTGATCACGTTCCTGCTTTGCGCGGAAGGCGCGCTGCGCGAGCCGTTGCTGTATCTCAGCTTGTACTTCAAACAGAACCGGCAGAGGTATTATGAACTGCTCCAGTCCGTGCGGATGACTGGTGATTGGGAAACGTGGCTGCGGTTCTTCCTTACGGGCGTAGCGGAGACGGCCGCCCAGGCCGCTGGCACTGCGCGCGCCCTGATGGAGCTGGCGGCTGCGGATGAGAAGCGAATTCAGGCGATCGGCAAGGCATCGGGTTCTGCCCTGCGGGTGCATCGGGTGCTGCAGGCCCAACCGCTGATCTCTATCGCCGCTGCCAGCAAGAGGTTGAACCTCAGTTTTCCAACGGTAACCACATCTCTTCAGCATCTTGAGAAGCTCGGGGTCGTGCGTGAAACGACCGGCGGCAAGTATGGTCGGTTGTACGCTTACGATCGCTATCTGAAGATCCTCAACGCCGAGAGTTAGTCAGTGTTGGCGGCCTAAGCGAGTGACAGGCGGAGCGCCGGTTGCGCCGCCGAGGCGCATTTGGCGCGGAGCCTGACAGGAGCGGGTGGCGGCGTCTGGGAAGTCGTCAAGGGGGTTGTTGAAAAATATGTTGCAGCGCGGCGCAGCGCAAAGGGGTCTGGGCGCAGCCGTGCGCAACTGATGCTCGGCGCACGTGCGTAGCACGTGAAAAGTCGATGTTAGGGTGGCGGCGATGGCAGTAAATTCGACGCATCCTGATTACGACGCCGCGGCCACAGAGTGGGCGCGGGCGCGTGACGTCCTCGCGGGCGAGGATGCGGTGAAGGCCCGGGGCGAGAATTATCTCCCGCGGTTGGATTCACAGACGGATGAGGAGTTTGCGGCGTATGTAAAGCGGGCGTCGTTCTTCAACGCGACGGCTCGCACTTCTGAAGCCTACCAGGGTTTGATCTTCCGCCGACCTCCGTTTGTGAAATTGCCGGAAGGCGGTTCCGGCCTGGGTAAGGCGATGGAGGAGTTCGCGAATGATTCCGACATGCTGGGGACGTCGTTGACTGCCTACGCGAAGATGGTTGTCGGCGATGTGATTGGGCTGGGGCGAGCGGGGACGCTGGTGGATTGGGAATCGGAGGCGGAGCAGCGGGCCTATGCGGTGTTCTATCGGGCGGAGCAGGTTGTCAACTGGCGGGTGGAGCGAGTGAATGGGCGGAATGTTCCTACTCTGGTGGTGCTGCGGGAGCAGGTGATCGGGAAGCCCGGCCAGGACAGCGATGAGTTCGAGCTGGGGATGGTGGATCAGATCCGCGTGCTGCGGTTGGTCGCGGATGATAATGGCGAGCCGTTTTGTCGGGTTGACCTGTGGCAAGAGCTTGATCCGGGTTCGCGGAAGTTTCGGCGCGGCAAGCGTGAGTGGGTGTTGGTGGAGTCGCACGTGCCGCGCCGGCTCGGGAAGCCGTTGCCGCTGGTTCCGTTTGTGTTCCATGGGCCGCGGCATTCGCGGCCGGATGTGGATCGGGGGCCGCTGGAGGACATCATCGCGGTGAACCTCGACCACTATCGTCTCGATGCGGACTTCAAGCACGGGCTGCATTTCACGGCGCTACCCACGGCTTGGGTGAGTGGCTTCGACAAAGGCGCGAGCCTGAGGATTGGTTCCAGCACGGCTTGGGTAAGCGAGACGCCCGGGGCGACGGCTGGCTTCCTGGAGTTCAGGGGGCAGGGTTTGGAGACCTTCGAGCGCGCGATGGACCGGGACGAGCGGCTGATGACGATCCTCGGCTCCCGGATGCTGGAAGAGGCGAAGCGCGTGGGCGAGACGGCTACAGCGATCGAGCTACGGCAGTCGGGCGAATACAGCATCCTTGGTGGTGTGGCCTTCAGCGTGAGCGAATCGCTGACGCAGGTGTTGCGCTGGGTGTATTGGTGGAACTCGACGGAGGAACTCCCGGATGACGTGAGCGACACGCAGGTGCTGATGCAGCTCAACACGGATTTCAGCACGAAGGGGCTGGCGAGCCAGGATGTGCAAGCGATTGTCGCGGCCTGGCAAGCGGGAGCGATCAGCCAGGACACGATGTACGAGTTGTTCAGGCGGGGTGAAGTGTTGCCCGAGGGCAGAACAAACGAGGAGGAGGCCGCATTGATTGAACAAGAAAGGCGCGAAGACGCGAAGAAGGCTTTGGCGGATGGCACGAGTGGCCAATCGCAAATGGCAGATGGGAAAACCAACGGCACGGCGGGTAGCCGCGCCACAGCGGCGTGAGTGAGTTATGGCACTGAAATTGAAGTTCAAATCGAAGGACGAAGTTCCGGCGGAACAGCAGGCGCTGTACGTGGAGCGGGAAGGCGAGTGGATGCTCGATGTGGATGGCGGAGCCGTGGAGAAGGCGAAACATGATGAGTTTCGGACGGCGAACGTGGCGCTGAAGAAAGAGATCGAGGAAACGCGCAAGCGGTTTGAGGGCATTGATCCAGAGGAGGTGCGCAAGCTGGCCGAGGAGAAGCGGCGGCTGGAGGAAGAGCAGCAACTGAAGGCCGGCGAGGTGGAGAAGGTTTACGAGAACCGGCTCAAGACGGTGCGGGCCGACCTGGAAAAGCAGCTTTCGGGCGTGACGGGGGAGTTGAATACGGCGACGGCGCAGCTAACGCGCATCCAGATTGACCAGGGCGTGATTACGGTGGCGACCAAAAAGGGTCTGCGGCCGACGGCGATCCCGGACATCACGGCGCGGGCGCGCAATGTGTTCCGGCTGGAAAAGGGCGTTCCCACCGCGTTCGAGGCCGATGGGAAGACGGTGCGCGTGGGCAAGGATGGCATCACGCCGTTGAATTTGGAGGAGTGGGTCGATCTGCAGGTCGCCGAAGCTCCTCATTTGTTCGAGTCCAACGCCGGTGGCGGGGCTGCCGGCGACGCTTCCGGGGGAGGCGCAGGGGCGCGAGCAGGCAGGTCCGCGAGGAATCCGTTCCGGAAGGAGACGTGGAACCTCACGGAGCAAATGAAGTTGCAGAAATCCGATCCGCAGTTGGCGGCCCGATTGAGGGCGGCTGCATAGGGGAAGGCAGGCGAGACGCCTGCCCTACTTTGCGGATCACAACCGGAGATTGTGAAGTATGGCTAAGACAGCAGTGGCGGACATTATCATCCCCACGGAGTTTGAGAAATACGCCATCGAGCGGACAGCCGAGCTGTCGCGCTTTGGCAGATCGGGCATCGTCGAGACGGGCGATGCGTTTGACCGGATCGCGGCGCAGGGCGGGCGCGAGGTGAAGATGCCGTTCTGGAAGGACCTGAGCGCGACGCGGCAGTTGCTGAGCGATTCGGCGTCGCTGACGGTGAACAAGATCCAGGCGGACCAGGACATCGCGCGGATCCACAACGACGCGCAGGCGTGGAGCGTGAACCACTTGGCGAGCGTGATCTCGGGCGATGACCCGTTGCAGGCGATCGTGGACCTGGTGGCGGCCTATTGGGCGCGGCAGGACGAGGGCCTGGTCATCTCCTGCCTCAAGGGGATGTTCGCGGCGGCCTCGATGTCGGGGAACCTGCTGGCGATTCACTCGGAGTCGGTGGCGGGGCAGTCCGCTACCACGCGGTTGACGGGGACGACGTTCATTGACGCTTGCGCGAAGCTGGGTGATGCCGCCAGCCGGCTGACGGCGGTGGCGATGCACTCGGCAACGGAGGCGGCGCTGAAGAAGCTCGACCTGATTGACTTCATCCCGGACAGCGAGGGCAAGCCGAGTCTGGCGAGCTTCCAGGGTCGGAGGGTGGTGGTGGACGACAACCTGCCGACGCGGGCTGGTACCACGGATGGGACGGTCTATACGACCTACCTGTTCGGCCAGGGCGCGTTCGCTAAGGGAGTGTCGCCGCTGGATGGCGCGCCGCTGCAGGGCGGGCACGGCACCGAAGGTGTGGAACTGGCGCGTGTGCCGCTGGACAGCGACACGGTGCTGATCAACCGGCGTCGTTACATCCTCCATCCGCGTGGCGTGAAGTTCACCAGTGCCTCGGTGGCTGCTGACTCGCCGACGAACGCGGAGCTGGAGACCTCCAGCAACTGGGTGCGGATCTGGGAGAACAAGAACGTCCGCTTGGTCGCCATCACCCACAATAACTAAGCGAGTGCCGGGGGCCTAGAGCCCTCGGCAATCGCCTTTCCTGAAAGGACACACATATGGGCAAAGAGATTCCGCGCAGCTTCGAGAGGATTCGGAGCGGCGAGCAGATTCAGTATCCGACATTCACGAATGTCGCCGCCGCCGTGGCAGCCGGTGTGACGGCGGCGAAGTTCCCGCGGCGCATCATTCACTTGAGCGCGGGCGGGACTGGCTCGGTGCCGTGCCTGGCCATCAGCGACGGCACCAACTGGAAGCAGGTCGCGATTGGCGCGAACGCCATTTAGGCAAAGCAGAAAGTAGAAAGCAGAAAGCAGAAATGAGTGAGTTGCTGCCAATTATTCGGCGGGTGAGGCGTCCGCTGTTGCCGGTGGAGGGCCTTGCCGGCGGCCATCAGGCGAACGCCAAGCCCGCGGTGGTGCCCGCTGCTGGTTCTGACATCAGTGCGGCCACGACTAAACCCTCCAACCCACCGGAGCCCAAGCAGAATGGCCAAGTTGCTCCATCTCAACCGACCGAATACGCGCGTTAGCAAAGCCCTGCGCGCCTGGTGGGTGATGCGGCGGCAAAAGCGGCGGCGGCGGCAAGGCCAGCCGGAGTTGCCGCCGCTGCCAACGGTGTTGGTGGGTAACGGGTCTTACTATGCCCAGCAGGAATGGTTCAACACTGTGTTTGAGGTGCAGGTGGACCTGGGAGGCTGGCCTGAGGCGATGGTGGAGATTTGGCTGAATGTCAACGAAGGCGGGTTCGCGTTTCTCGATCTGGTCGCGAGCGACATCGGCGAGTATTTGCATGTGCCGGCCGCCTATGGCGAGGAGTTGCTGGTGTACAAGGCGCGGTATCGGAGCGCGACGGGGGAGCTGGGGCCGTTTTCGAATGAGCTGGCGATTCAAATCGTGATCTGAGCTATGGCACTGACACTGATCAAAGAGGATGGCACGGGGAAGGCGGACGCGAACAGCTACGCGAGCGTGGCGGACGGGGACGCCTATTTCGAGGCGCACTTGTATGCGTCGGCGTGGACGGCTGCCACTGCGACTACGAAGGCCGCGGCGTTGGTGATGGCGACGCGGTTGGTGGATTCGCAATACCAGTTCAACGGCTATCGGGCGCATGAGGAGCAGGCGTTGCAGTGGCCGCGGGAGCGGTGCCCGGACCCGGACCGGAATGCAGTGACGAGCTCACTGCAGTCGCCGGTGCTGAGCAGCTTCGTGCCGAATGATGAAGTGCCGAAGGGTGTGGTGGAAGCGGTGTGCGAGATGGCGCGGGAATTGTTGATCGCGGACCGGACGGCGGCGCCGCCGGGTGAGGGGATCAGCTCGCAGCAGAGCAGCACGTCGTCCCACGATTCGAGCGGCGGGTCCAGCAGCCAGACGAGCATCAGCTACAGCAAGGAGGACACGCGGCCGATTGTGTCGCGGGTCGCCCAGGCGATGCTGGCGAAGTATGGGGCGCTGATTCAGGGGGGAAGCGGGAGCGTGCGGCTGGTGAGGGCATGAAGTGGCTTTGGACCATGCTGATGTTGGGGTGCGCTGCTGTAGCGGTCGGCGCTGAGCGGCTGACGCTGGCTTGGGATCCGTCGCCCTCGGCGGGCGTGTCGGGTTACCGGCTCTACTACGGCACGAATACGCGGTCGTATCCGTTCGTGACCAACGCGGGCCTGGTGCTGACGCGGTCGGTGGTGTTGCCGTGGCGCGGGCGTTGGTTCTTTGCGGCGACGGCGTATAGCACCAACGGACTGGAGTCGGACTTCAGCAGTGAGGTGTCGTGGGAGAGCAAGCCGGCGCCGCCAGTGATGACGGGCAAGGCCTGGGTGCGGCTGGCGCCTGTGTTTGGGCGGAGCACGAACTTGGCGGCCTGGGGGAGCGTGACCGGCGAGGCGAGTTGGTTTCCGGCGACGAACCGGATGGAGTTCTTTCGAGTGAACCGGCTCCTGATGGAGCGAGTGATGGTGCCATGACAAACATGAACATGAGTGAATTTCTGCGAGGCGTGGACCATGCCGCCGCAAAGGATGATCGGTGGCTGTTCATTGCGAGCCTTGTGGTGATCGGGCTCTTCGGTGTCTGGGTCGTGCGCTACTTCGTGAAGCAGCACGAGCAGTTGCTCGCCGACCACAAGCAGTCTCGCGAGTGCTACCAAGAGAGTTTGCGCGGCGTGGTGGCCGAACAGAGCGCGACGAATGCCAAGCTCGTCGTGTGCCTGGATAACAACACCAAGGTTCTTGAGGAGTGCCGGGATGAACTCAGGGGCTCCTCGCGCAGGAGAAACAGAAAATGAGAAAGACAAGAGTCGGTGTGTGGTGTGGTGCGGCCGTCGTGGTTGCGGCAATGTTGGCGGTCAGCGGTTTGAGCGGTTGCTCGACGCTGGACCGGGCCTATCAGCAGGAAGTGACATGGACCAATGCGCCAGTGGTGCATGTGTTCACGAGTACAGTCGTGGTGACCAACACGGTGCCGGTGGTGATGGAGCGGACCAACGTCGTGTATGTGACCAACGCTATGACTGGAGCCGTGGCGGGCTACCTGGAGCGTGAGCCGGTGGCGACGAATTTGGTTTCGGCGGTGGTGACCAACTTCGTGCCGGTCTTCTACACGAACGTCGTGCGGGTGCCGGTAACGAATCTCGTGGCTAAGCCGGAGGCAGTGGCGGTGATTGAGGCTACAGGGTCGGTGGTCAATACTTTCGCGCCCGGCATCGGGAGCATCCTGGCGCTCGCGCTGGCAGGGCTTTATCACGGGTACCGACAGGTGCGCCACCGGAAGGTGAATGAGGCGCTGGTTCAGGGTGTCGAGACGGCCCGGGCGATCCTGACGACAACGCCGCAGGGGCAGGCGGCGGATGCGCAATTCGTGAAATGGCTGATGGATCACCAGAAGGAGGCGGGCGTGTTCACAACGGTGTCCGGCCTGGTCGAGCAGCTCAGTGACAATCCTGCGGCGAAGATGTCGGCACAGGAGATTGCGGAGCGAGTCCAGCGAGCACAGAGCCAACGCACGGCGAGCCAGACGACGGTGGCGGCGGGCTGAGGCGGGAATGCGGCGCTAGTTGGTTATGACGCAGGACAAGCAGCTCCGTGGGGTGTCCCTTGAGGCAGTGATTGAGAAGCGCCGGCTGGATCAGGCGCTGAACGCGAAGGAGTTCGCGGTTCTGGCCGGCATTTCTTACTCCTCGGCGCTGGAGTGGTTTCGCGTTCCAGGCTTCCCGGTATTTCGGGGGTTCGTGTTCTGGCAAGATTTTACGGAGTGGCGTCGGGTGCAGGCTGGCTTGGGCTCGGGGGGTCTCGAACCGAGGGAGAGGGTTAAACCGAGAGTTGCCAGCGAACGCCGTATGAGCCTCGAGGGGTTGCCACCGCGGGCGGTGCGGATTCTCTTGGAAGACAGGTAAGCGGCGCGACAGGGTAAGTGTCGGAGGGCGGCTGATCTACTTGCACTCTACTTGCACTCTCGCGGGGGTCGTTCAAAGGTCGGGTTTTCCCAGTGCGGTACGGAGTTTGGTGACGCTTGGTTCGATTCCCTTAAATCGGCCCCAAACGCGGGACTTCTCGAATACTTTCTAGGGACACAGGGAGGGGGGATTTACTTGCACTTTACTTGCACACCTCAATAAAACCCAATAAAATCAATGGAGCGGGTGAAGGGAATCGAACCCTCATTTCAATCACCGCAATTCTCCGAAGGTCCTTGTTTCTGGGTAAAAGTCACTTCTGACCAATGTTTACAGGTGATTTGTGATTTTCAATAAAACTGACAAAACCATGTTGACTAGCACTGTCTGTTATGCAAATATTATGCACCGGCAGGCGGTGGGTCTGCCGGTGGGAACCATAACAACGGCAATCGAAGGACATCACATGGCGAGCATACACAAGCAGTCGGGCAGGAGCTACTGGTTTGCTTCATACCGAGACGCGGCCGGGAAGCAGCACTTTGTCTCCACGAAGATCGAGCACGGACCCTCAGGCAAGGACACGAAAGAGAGGGCCGTCAAGGCGGCGACGAACCGGCGCCTGGCGATGGAGATGGCGACGCGGTTGGAAGAGGCCGAGCGGGGCAACGCCACTGAGGCGCATTGGCGGAAGTTGCTGGGGGACATTTCCGAGCGGGTGAATGAGCGCCGGATGGAGTTCAAGGTAGTCGAGACGTTCCTGGATGATTGGCTGGGCAGGGCCGAGAAGACGAAGTCGGGCGGGACTTACGAGCGCTACAACGGCATCGTGAAGAACTTCAAGAAGTCGCTCGGGTCAAAGGTGAAGGCTGCCATGGCGGACGTCACGGTCCAGGATGTGCAGAAGTTTATCGAGTCGCGCCTTGAGAACGGGCGGAACCCCAGCACGGTGCGGACCGACTGCAAGATTCTGAATGCACCGTTTGCGCTGGCGGTGCGCCAGGGGCTCATGCTCATGAATCCGGTGGCGGCGGCGGAAATCCCTGATGGGGAGAAGGAGAGCCGCGCTCCGTTCACCGCCGAGCAGGTTGGCCTGTTGCTGAAAGCGACTGGGGCGCTCGCGAAGGAGCAGCCTGAGAAGGCGGCTGATTGGCAGGAGTGGAAAACGTGCATCATGATCGGGTTCTTTACCGGCGTCCGGCTGGGCGACGCGGTCAACATGACGCTCGGGAACTTCGACCTTGAGCAGCACGTTTTGAAGGTGCGCCCGCAGAAGACGAGCCGGAAGAAGCGGGATTTGATCATTCCCCTCCACCCTCAACTTGAGGCCCACGTCCTGGACCTGCCGGTCGCCGATGCCGGCGGGCTGCTGTGCCCGACGCTCGCGAAGCGCAAGGTGAGCGGGAAATATGGCCTGAGCATCCAGTTCCACACCATCCTGGCGAGGGCTGAGATCCAGCAGGAGACGATTGCGGCCGGGGGGAAGGCGGGCCACGAGTTCAACAAGTATACGTTCCACAGCCTGCGGCACAGCTTTGTGTCGTCGCTGGCGAACGCGGGCATCGCGCCAGACGTGCGGCAACTACTGGCCGGCCACTCTGACGAGCGGAGTCACGGGGTTTACACTCACACCCAGCTTGATACGCTGAGGGCGGCAGTGAAGAAGCTGCCGAAGATTGCGCTATGAAGAAGAACGGGCAGACGAGCCAGCCGGCGGCGGGCAGCAAGAAGCAGTACAATTACAGCGGGCGACTGGAAGCGGAGGGCGTTACTGCCGCTCCGCTCACTGCGGCGGTGAAGCCGCCGAGGCAGTTTCAGCTCGCGCACCTGGCCGCCACTCTGGCGAGGGGAACCAGCGGGGATGTGAACGTCGGCGACCTGGTCGCCGTGGCACGGCAGATTTGGGATGCGGCAGGCCGGGAGCTGCTCCCTGAGGTCCAGGCGCGCGGGTTGATGAGGGGGTTGTTGCTTCTGAATGCGGAGGATTGGACCGCTCATGCGGAAGCGCTGATCCTGACTCACAACGATTTGGCGAGCGCGGCACCGGGCCGGATGTCGCCGAAGAGGGTGCGGGAAAGCCGGGAAACTGCACGTTGCCGCGCCGGGCTGGCGGTGAGCCAGGTCTGGGGCTACGGGCCAGGCAACGATGCCGGTCTCAAGGCTCTGTTCCAGGCCAAGAATGAAACTGAGGCCACCCGTGGGCGCCACCTTGGGCAATTGCTCCGGCTCGCCAAAGGCCACTATGAGAGCTGCGAGGTTCTGGCGCTGAGAGCCGATGGGCCGGACCTGCTTAGGGGATGCATGGAGCACGCCTGGGAGCCGCTTGGGATTTGGGACCAGGATGCGTTCAACAAGAGTGTCGAGCGGGTGAAGGGTTATGTTGCAGACCCGGACACCGCGTTCCGCGATCCGCAGCTCATGCAGTGCCCCATCGTGGCGCGCTGGCTGGCGGTGATGCGGCAGGAGCAGTTCGCGGTGGCAAAGACGCGCAAGTAGGTAGAAGAATTTTCTAATTGCAGGCCCAGCGGTTCGCCGCTGGGCCTTTTTTGCGTACCCCGTCAAAAACTTTCTGCGAAATCTTTTCCCCCGCTTGCTCCGGCGGGACCCCCGCTTGCGACTTCCAACTCCCCGTTTGCGCCGCTGATTCCCCTGCTTGCGCGGGGAAAACCACGGCGCCCATTTCGCTCAAAAAACCCGGGTTAAAACACTCGTGGTTATGAAAACTCTTGTGATTGAGGAACCGAGTGCGGCAGCGAGCCAAGTGATTGACCGCTGGACGCCGATCGCGCCGAACGGGCAACGCTGCCAGTTCACGGGATTAAAGCACGCAAAGCTTTATCACCTGCTGGCCGCTGACGGGCTCGCACGGAAACACGTGCGGGTGGTGAACCTGCGGACACCGGGAGCCAACCGGGGCCAGACGCTCTTCCACGTTGGCGACATGCTGCAATTTCTGAATGCGCTGTCGCGGGAGCAGGCTGCGGCTGGCGAGATGGAGGTGACCAAGTGAAGCGCCGTTGCGTCGAGAGCCTGGCGGAGTTGCGGGCCATGGGCGTGGTCGGTCTGACGAAGGCGCAGATGGCCGGGGTGATTCAGATCTCGGTTCGTTCCCTCAACGGCATGATTGCCAGGGGCGAGATCTCGTACTGGCAGATCGGGAAGCGGATCAAGCGGTTCAGCATCGAGGAGGCCATCAAGCGGATGAATGAGAAGGTCCTTGTGCCGGCTGACGGGGGTGGCCAGTGAACAGCCGTGCAAAAGGGGTAAGGGGCGAGCGGCAGTGGCGCGACGAGTTACGCGCCAATGGCTACGCCGCCAGGCGCGGCCAGCAATTCAGCGGGTCGCCCGATTCACCGGATGTGATTTGCGACGGCCTGCCTTGGGCGCACTTCGAGGTGAAGCTCGCCGAACGCCTCGACATCTACGCTGCGATGGACCAGGCCCGGCGCGACTGCGGCGGGCGGGCGGCCTTCGTTGCTCACCGTCGGAACTTCTGGCCGTGGCTTGTCAGCATGGATGCGGAGCGCTTCTACCGGCTCCTGCGCGTGGACGTGACGGGCGACTGGGCCGAGCGCATGGGCGGTGGGTCGCCCGCGCCGGTGTTTGCCGGACTGCCCTGGGCGTTCTGCCAGGTCCGCGAGGGCAGTCGGCTGAACATCCATGAGGCGATGGCGCAAGCGAAGCGAAGCGCCGGAGGCCGGGTTGCCCTTCTTGCGCACCGCCGTCCTGGCGGGCGCTGGGTGGTCACCATGACCGGCGAAGCATTCTTCGAATTTCTCCGCGGCACGTTGCCGCCGGAGCGTACTGGCGCGGAGCGCCAGGAACTCAACAAAGACAAAGCACAAGAGAGATAAAAAACATATGGCACTAGTACTCGAATCAAAAGTGGGCGGCGATTTTGAGCCGCATCCCGAGGGCATTCACCCGGCGATCTGCCTCGACGTGATTGACCTTGGGTTGGTGGAAACGGAGTGGCAGGGGGTGCGCCGCTGGACCAACAAGGCGCGCATCGTTTGGGAGACGGAACAGCGCACGAAGGAGGGCAAGAACTGCATCGTCACCAAGACGTTCACCGCCAGCCTGCACCCGAAGTCCAAGTTGTCGGACTTCCTGGGGAAGTGGCGGGGGCGGCCGGTGGTGCCGGGCGAGAGCATTGACCTCTCGAAGTTGATCGGCGCGAATTGCACGCTGGTCATCTCGCACCAGCAGAATCTGGTGGGGCGGACCTACGCTTCGATTGACGCCATCAGCAAGCCGAGCAAGCGGCTGGTGCCGTCGGGCAGCTACGACCCGGCGCTGGCGCGGCAGAGGATCGCGGAATGGAAAGCCCGCGAGGCCGGTCAGGCTCAGGCCGGCGGCGGCGGGCGCCCGCTGAACCCGGTGGGGGCGGCCTTCCCGCAGCAGCCCGCACAGCCTGCGCCCAAAAGCCCCGCGCCGGTTGCGGCGCCGGCGGCCCCGGCCGACTTCGATCCCGAGGTCGGGTTCTGATCTTGCGGGACCGGCTGCCGGAGCAGCCGGTCCGCATGACCCGGATGACATAATCCCATGAAGCTTTTCAACTCTGAAAATGCTCACTGGTACCAGCGGGACGGGGAGCCACTGCACTCCGTCCCGTCGGCCAAGGGCGAACCGCGACCGACTACGGTGCGGGACGCTCGCAAGCTCGGCTTGCTGCCGAGCGTAACAAATATCCTGGGGGTGATCGCCAAGCCGGAGCTGACGGCCTGGCTGCAGGAGCAGGCGGTGATGGCGGCGTTGACGCTGCCACGCGCCGAGGGGGAATCGGAAGATGCGTTCGCCAAGCGGGTGGTGGAGGACTCTCTCAGCACACGCGACAACGCAGCCGGTTTCGGCACGGCGTTCCACCACGGCGCGCAGCGCGTGGCGGAGACGCTCGAAGTGGACCCGGAGCATCCGGCGGCTGATTGGCTCCGGCATTACCGGGATTGGTATCAAGCACAGGTCACGGCGCTGCACTGGACGGAACGAACGCTGGTCGAGCCGTTGCGCGGGTTCGCGGGCACCGCTGACCTACTGGTGGAGCACCGCGAGCATGGGCTGTGTCTGGTGGATCTCAAAACCATGAAGGTGCGGGCGGGTGATAAGCCCAGGCCGTACAGATCGTGGTGCTACCAGTTGGCTGCCTACCGGGATGCGGTGGTCATTGGGGACGAGCGTCCGGTCAAGTGCCTGAACCTGATCGTGAACTCACTGCAGGCGGGGCGACCCGTTGAGCACGTGTGGCGCGAGGAGGACCTGGGTCGGGGGTTGGAGGCGTTTTATGCGGCGCACCGGCTTTGGTGCATCGAGAAGGACTACGTCCCCGGTGAGGAACAGGCGGGCGAGGCCGGGGCGCCGCTGGTGCTGGTGGCCCGAGGGTGCTGAGGCCATGAAGATTCTCGCCAGCTTTGAGCCTTCGGTAGCGCGGTTGCCCGTGGTGACCGTGCAGCGGCTTGAGCGCGTACTGGGCGGCGACCCGGTGACGGAGGACCAGGTCCTCCGCTTCATCGCCGCCCGGTACGGGGCGAAGAATCTGTTTTATCTGCCGCCGCATGTGGCGGCAGCCATTTTGAAAAGGCCGGCGGACTTCATCACCGCGGCCAAGCGCTACTGCCAGCCGGAACTGGCCCTGGAATGAAGGGCTGCTGCAAAGACCTCCGCGAGTGCAGCGACGCCCGCCTAGAACGCCGGCAGTACAAGAATGCCGCTGGCGTGGTGTTGCACTGCCTCCAGTGCATGACCTGCGGCCGGCACACCAGCTACAAGGTGAAGCGGGACGAGAGCGACCCGCCGGAGTTGGACCGGGAACTGGAGCAGCGCGGACAGGAGGCGCAGCGGAAGCAATGGGAGGATGATGCCGCCGCGAAGCGGTGGGAGGCAGAGGAGGCTGCGGCCCTGCGTCGGGCTCAGTATGCGGCCTACCTGGCTACCCCGGAATGGGCTGCCATCCGAGCGCTCGTGGTAAAGCGGGATGTGGTTTGCCAGGGGTGCCTGTCGGCGCCGATCGAGAATGTTCATCACCTGACCTACGACCATGTCGGGGCTGAGTTCGCCTTTGAATTGGTCGGCTTGTGCCGGAAGTGCCATGCACGAGTGCATGGCGTGGCCGAGTCGGAGGCGGTGGCCCATGAGGATTTTTAGCGAAAGGAAACAAATGAGAACACAAGTCACACAACGAATGAAGCCGGCCTGCTGGAAGGTGGCGCCGGGAGTGGTCTGGATCCAGGTACATCAGCCCGAGCAGGCGCGCGCCCTGGCGCGTATCAGTGGCGGGCGACGGGTGGCCTATTCGGTCGCCGGGGCGTATCTCCGGACTTTCGAGTTCGCCCGGTCGTTGGGCTGGGCGGAGAGCTGGTCATGTAGGCAGTTAAGCCGCGAGACCGGCACTAATGAGGCTTTTTCTGTGCCCGCTGGCCCTGTGGCAACACGGGGGCCCGGGCGAGGGTGCAGACAGCGGACCGTGGCGGTCTGACGGCAGAGGTCAAAAATGACCCCTTTTCCATGCCGGACCCCCGCCATGTCGCTTCCCAGCTCCTTGGTGCCATTGACTGGCAGACCGAGGTTTCCGGGTTCTGCCGGTGCCCCGGCGAGGCGTTCCACACCAGCACCAACGGCAAGAAGGATTGCCGGGTGAACGTGGACGGGGCGCCGACGATCTTCTGCTTCCACGCATCGTGCGCACCGGCGGTCGCCGAGGCGAACCGGCGCTTGCGCCGGGAGCTGGGCGCCTCGCCCTGGGAGCTTCGGCTCCCGGGGGGGAAGTTGCTGCGGAGCGGCGACGTGCTCCAGGCCGGCGGGGTGGTCCTGCCCCGTGAGGTCGTGAAAGCCCGCGCCAAGGCCGAAGGCCGCGAAGCGGGCGAGCAGTTGCTGTTGGAAACCCTCCGCGTTGCGGCGGAGGGTTTCCGGCCGGAGTTGTTCGACTTCTTCGGGTGGCCGATGGCGCAAATCCTCGAGGATTCGCCGTTGCTGGTCGCTAACCGGGATGCTGAGGACCAGTTCCGGACCTGGCTCAAGCTTTGGCCGGCGTGCTCCACCGTCTGGATCGGCGACGTGTACAGTTCCGGCAAACCGGAGCATCGGACTCATTTCCGGCCTGTTGCCGAGTGGTACCAGATTGGGCCGGTGATGGGGAACTACACTTGCGGCTCGTCGTTCAAGCCTGGCTGCCATAGCCGGAGCAACGACAAGCTGAGCGGGCATCGGTTCCTCGTCATTGAGTCAGACACCCTGGCCCGGGATGAGGTCGGCGCGATCTTCGCCTACCTCAACCGGCGGCTCCATTTTACCCTGCACGCCATTATCGACACCGCCGGCAAGAGCCTGCACGGCTGGTTCGACGCGCCGCGCAACCGCGTAACGGAGGAGCGGCTCAAGGCGGCGCTGGTGGTGTTCGGGTGTGACCCGAAAGTTTTCACGTATTCGCAGCCGGTGCGGGTGCCCGGAGCATTCCGCGATGGCCGGCTGCAACGTCTCATTTGGTTAAGGCAGTAACCACAGATGACAGGATGAACACGGATTCTAACGCAGAGGCGCAGAGGCGCGGAGGCTCACGGCCAGCGCACGCGGTAGAAGCGGCGCGGATGATCGGCCCAGTCGGGGTCGCTGAAGTAGAAGGTGTCAGCGGTGAGCGTGTTGGTTTGCAGGGGAACCCAATCGGGGGTGGCAAGGTTCGTGCAAGCGTCCACCGCGATGCTCATGCCGCTGGCCCACGCGATGTTGAAGCCGAATTGATTGGTGCGCACGCCGAAGCTGGCGTCGCTGGCCTGAATCTGCGGTCGCCAGAGGGCGGTCGGACGGCCGCCGAACGTGGAACCCCAGTTTGTTGTGCCCGGCAGGTAGTAGACGGTCGCATTGTCATCACCGGTGAACACACCCGAACCAAGGGTGGGAGCAGCACCCTTGAAATAGAGTCCTGTCAGGTTGGTGCAGGAATAGAAGGCGTAGTTCTCGATGCTGGTGAGACTACTGCCGATGGTGATGTGGGTGAGATTCGTGCAAAACGCGAACGCATTGCCGCCAATGGTGACGATGCCGTCGCCGATCGTGGCTGTGATCAGGCTGGCGCACCGGGTGAAGGCACCGAGGCCGATACCGGTGACACTGTTGGGGATGGTTACATTGGTCAAGCCGGTGCAATAGTCGAAGGCAGAGCCTTCGATGGTCTTGAGCCCGTTGCTGATCGTGACGCTGTTCAGGTTGGTGCACCAGGAGAATGCGTGGGTTCTGATCGTGGTCACGCTGCTGGGAATGATGACGGCGCGGAGGCTGAAACAGTAATAAAACGCGGCTTCTCCGATGTTGGTGACGCTGGCGCCAAGGGTGACGTTGGTCAGGTTGCGGCACCCACTGAAGGAATTGTACCCGAGGCTGGTGACGGTGTCCGGGATCGTGACGGTGGTGAGGGTGAGGCAGGAATTGAACGCATAATCGGCGATGGTGACGACGGGCAGGTAGGTGATCGTACTGGGGATGGTCACCGCACCGCCGGGGCCGATGTATCGCAGGATCGTGATCGTGCCATTATTGGTCCGCCAAGTGAAGTCTTCAGCCTGCGCGGCCAGCGGCGTGGGCCACGAGAGCAAGGTGAGGGTGTAGAACACTGCCAAGGGCTGGAATGCCTTGAGCAGCGTCTTCATAAGTGGCTGCGAAAATGTGCTACGTCGACAGCTTGGTATTTGGCTACTGACGCGCTGATTGATAGCAGTTTTTGCCCGCGCTGGCAAACAAAAAAGAGCTGGTGTGAAAGGGGGCCCCTCACCCCCGGCCCCTCTCCCCTTCGGAAGGGGAGAGGGGGGATTTTTCTTTTGTGCGCTGGTACCCAGGGCGGCGGCCTGGCGGCCTTGCCCTGGGCTTGTATCAGGTCGCCCCTAACGGGGCTTGTGGAATTGGCGCGCTGCGCGCGCGGAAACGTGAGGAACTGAATGGAGATCAAGACATACGACCCTTCTGAACAGGTGGACATCGCGGTTGACCTGGGCGTTCTGCCGCCGCCGCTGCCGGAGATTGAGTTTCTGCGCGAGTTTTCGGCGAGCGTGCCGGTGCCGCCGCCGCAGGTGATCGAGGGCATCCTGCACCGCGGGTGCAAGATGATCCTCGGGGGCACCAGCAAGAGCAACAAGTCCTGGTGTCTGCTCGACCTGGCCATCAGCGTCGCCAGCGGCGAGAGCTGGTGGGGTCGGCGCTGCACCAAGATGCCGGTCGTCTATATCAACTTCGAGCTGCACCGATGGTCCATCGGGCAGCGCATCAACGCGCTGGCCGGCGCCAGGCCGGAGTGCAAGGGTCTCGGGGACACGCTTGCGCTGTGGAACCTTCGGGGCCGCAACGCGGATCTGACCCTCCTCCGGCCGAAGCTGGAGGAGCAGCTCGCCCGGCACCAGTTCGGGCTGATCATCCTCGACCCCGCCTACAAGTTGCTCGGCGACCGTGACGAGAACGCCAACGGCGAGATCGCCAGCCTGATGAATGAGTTTGAGGCGCTGGCCCAGTCGTCCGGGGCTGCGGTGGTGGTCGCCCACCATTTCGCCAAGGGCGACAGCTCGGCCAAGCACGCGATTGACCGGATGAGCGGGGCCGGGGCCTGGGCGCGTGACCCTGACAGCATCCTCGTGCTCACCCCGCACGAGGAGCCGGACTGCTTCACCGTCAGCACCGTGTTGCGCAACCTGCCCCAGGTGGACGAGTTCGTCGTCGAGTGGGATTACCCCCTGATGCGCCTGGCGCCTGAGCTTAATCCCAGCGCCCTGCGCCGGCCCCAGTCCAAGAACAAGGTGTGTTCGGACAGGGAGTTTGTTGAGGCGGTGATTAGCTCGGAGGGCAAGGCCTTCACCACCATCGTGAGTGACGCCAAGGCCGCACTGAAGATGAGTCCGAGGACCACTGCCACCTACCTGAAGCGGTTGGTTGCCAAGGGCTTAATCCGGTCAGGCGGGGGACTTTACTGGGCACCAGGGCAGTGAACTGCAGGACTGCAACATGCCTTAAATGAATATGCAGCAGGAAACCAGACAGGCAGTGGGGAAGGAGCAACCCTCCTTGGGGTCGGGTTGCCCTTCCGCCGCTGCCGTTACGGCTGCAGGAAAGGACACATATGGCGTTAGCGTTTGAGCAGCAACCGAAGGAGAGCGACAAGGCGTTCGTCGCCTTCAGCCTTTACCTGAGCCAGGGACCGGAACGGTCGCTGGCGAAGGTGGCCAAGAAGCTTGGCCGCAGCAAGGTGCTGATGGAGAAATGGTCCAGCAAGTTCGACTGGGGTGCCCGGGTGGTGGCCTACGGAGCCCACATGGCCCTGGTCGAGCGCGAGGCAGCCGAGGCGATGACACGGGTCAAAGGGGTGGACTGGGCGAAGCGGTATCAGGAACTCCGCGAAGCGGAGTGGCAGGAACGCTGGGACCTGGTGACGTTCGCGGCTGAGGTCCGCCGGCGCTGGATGGCGCGAGCGGAGCGATGCGGCACCCTGGAGGGCTATGCCCGCCTGCTGGAGCTGGCGAGCAAGCTCGGGCACAGCGCTTGTGAGAAGCCGACGGAGCGGGCCGAGGTAACCGGCCCGGACGGCGGGCCGATCCGGGTGGAGGTCCAGGCGGCACTGAAGAAGATCTACGGCAAGCCGTTACCGGGCGAGGTGGTGGACGTGCAGGTCGAGCCAGCGAGGCCGGCGCTGCCTGCCGCCGCTGAGGAGGCGAGGCATGACTGAGCTGGAGCGCTACTTTGAGGTCGGCCGGTCGGTGGGATGCCCGCCGGACCAGATGGACAACTTCGAGCGGGCTGGCGTCATCCTGCAGGAGCGCCAGCTCGCCGCCTCGGCGGCGGCGCGGCTGTGTGACCGGGCCGACGGGCCGACGGCCGTCGGCTACGGCGGGGCCCGGGGCGGCGGCAAGAGCCATTGGCTCTTGGCACAGATGGGCGCTGACGACTGTCAGCGCGTGCCGGAGTTGAAATGCCTGCTGCTGCGAAAGGTTGGCAAAGCCAACATGGAGCACTTCGAGGACCTGCGGCGCCGGCTCTTCGGCGGGTTGAAGCATGACTTCTCCGCCTACCGTGGGGTTCTGACCTTCGGGAATGGGTCGCGTATCATCGCGGGCCATTTCCAGGCCGAGAAGGACATTGATGCCTACCTTGGCCTGGAGTACGACGTCATCGGGATTGAGGAGGCAACAACCTTGTCCAGCCGCAAGCACCAGGACATCACGACCTGCTGCCGGACCAGCAAGCCGAACTGGCGCCCGCGCATCTACTCAACGACCAATCCTGGAGGGATTGGTCATGCGTGGTACCGGATGAGGTTCGTGCAGCCATTCATGGACAAGCGGGAGCGGGAGACACGGTTCGTGCCGGCTCGCGTGACCGATAGCGCGTTCAACAACCCGGAATATCAACGGGTGCTGGAGGGTTTGAGTGGCTGGCAGCGTCGGGCCTGGCTGGATGGTGACTGGGATCTGGCCGCGGGCCAGTACTTCACGATGTTCCGGCGCGACGTTCACGTAGTCGCCGATTTCGACGAGTCCAGGGCGCGGGAGTGGTTCTGTGCGTTGGATTACGGCTTTGCCCACTACACCGTTGTCCTGCTCGGCTGCACGGATGGTGACGGCAACATCTTTGTTGTCGATGAGCATGCCGAACGGCTTTGGCTGCCGCAGCGGCACGCGGCGGCGGTTAAGGCCATGCTGGCACGGCATGGCCTGACCGTGGAGCAGCTCCGCCGGTTCGTGGCGGGCACGGATGTCTTTAGCCGGCAGAGTGATGGGACGACCATCGCAGCCCAGTACGGGCGGGAGGGAATCACCCTCCGGCCTGCGAATATGGACCGGGTCAACGGTTGGGCAGAGTTATTGCAGCGGTTGGGCGACCCTGAGGGGAAAATTTCGCCCCGTTTGTTCATCCACCGGCGATGCGGGCGCCTGGTGGAGACGCTGCCCAGCCTCCAGCACGATCCGAACCGGCCTGAGGACGTGCTGAAGGTCGATGCGGACGAGGAGGGCGTCGGCGGCGACGATGCCGCCGACGCGCTTCGGTATCTGGTCGCGACGAAGTCGCGGACGGTCACGCAACGCAAGTTGCGTGGGCTGTGATGGCGCAGACCCCCTTGGGGATGGAAGGGGGTCGAGCACTGGGGGATGGGTGGGGGAGCGAACGGGAGCAGCAAGGTGAATGACGGCGCGAGGCTTGCGCACGCAGGATGAGTGACGGCGTGAGACGTGGCAGCGGGAGTGAGCGCCTTGGGGTCGGAAAAGGATGGCCGGTGCAGGGTGGCGAGCCCTGCCCAGGTCCAGGGCGGGAGCCCTGGCCGCCGGAGGCCGGGGCAGCCACCGGCTGGCGTGTTGGTGTGCCGCGCGTCGGACTGGCGTCCGGGTGGCTGCCCCTAAGCTCACTGCCGGCGACCGGCGCAGACCTGGGGCTTGGCGTCGGGGTCGGTGGTGTAGATCAGCGCCTGGCCGCACTTGTGGCAGTGGGTCCAACCACTGCCCGCGGGATACCAATTGATGCCGCACTGGGCGCGGCCGGGCGGGTGCTTGCGGCGGTAGGCGTCTTGGCGCATCAGGCGGCGGATGGACTTCTCGCGCTCCTCCTTCTCTTTGGCCTCGGCTCGGGCCTTGGCGGCGGCTTCCTTGGCGGCGCGTTTGGCGTCGAGCGCGGCCTGCTCGGCGTCGCGGGTCTGCTGCTCGAAGAAAAGGAAAGTCTGGCTCATGGTGAAGGGCTGGCCCCGGTTGCCCGGGGCCAGCGTGCGGAGGTCAGTCTTCCTCTGGCAGCATCAGAGTAATGGCGGGCGCGGGGTCGTCCACGTCCACCGCGCCGGCGGTGGCGACCAGCTTGACCAGGCGGGAGGGCTGGGTGTCAGAGTTGCGGACGTAGAGCGCGACCGTCAAGCGGCTGGTGCCGGGGCGGGAGCGGATGATCGCGAAGCGAAGCATCCAAATCAGGTCCCACAACCTCCCGGACTCGTCCTGGCCGGTGACACCGGGCGGGACGGCGACGCACTGCTCATAGACTCCGCGAGTGATGAACACCGGGAAGCGGATTCCCGCCTCGGCTGCGGTCTTGGTGACTTCGATCTGGAACCCGTCGGCGATGGCCTGCGAGCGGGTGTACTGGTAAACGACATCCCACTGGGGGCTGTCTGTGTGCTGTGTGTTATTGCTCATGCTCATGTAGGGGAAGCGGGCGCGACCCGCGAGGGGCCGCGCCCTGGGTGAACTAGGCGGCTTTGAGATCGGCGGCGAACCGGCTGCCGTACTTCTGGCGGGGGTCCTGGCCGCTGCCCTCGGTGGCGAACTGGCCGCACGGGTGCTGCCAGCACTTGCGGGTGTTGTTCCAGTGGAACCCGAACTGCGAGAGCTGGCCGCGAACCTGCTCGGCGGGCTGGTCGGGGAAGGTGACCCAAACCCACTTGCCGACAACCTCGGCCAGGTCGTAGGCGGCGGGCAACCACTGCCGGAGGAGGTCGAGAACCTTCTCGGTCGCGAGGGCGCGATTCTCCTCGCGCTGCTTGAAGTTCACATACGGAAGAATCCGCGTTTCCTTCTTGGCGGCAGCCTCGGTCTGCGCTGCTGTGTTGTTGTCTGTGCTCAACTGCTCAGGACGGCTCGGGAGCCCTGATTCCGATTTTTTATTTGCTTTGGTCTTCATGATGTTTTTTTTGTGCTCTGCTGCTCAGTCCGGTCTCTCACCTCGCTGCCTAAGTGGTTGAAAACACGAGGGCTTGAGCGAGATGAGGGGCGGACCTCCAACGAATCCTTCAACGATTTTCACCCTCGTTAATTATCCGGTGCACGCACGGTGCGGACACGCCCGTTGCCCGGATGCGAGGGGAGTTCAGACCTCCATATCCTAAGAAAGATGAGAACGGATATGACTCAACGGTATCGGAAATTCAAACGCGCCTGGGGCATGTATTACGCGTATGACAACCTCACGGGCAACTCGGTCAGCCTCAAGACCCGCGTCAAGGCCGAGGCGGAACAGAAACTCAACGCCATGAACGAGGCGGAGCGCCAGCCCGGGATCAGCCTCGGCCTGGCTCGCGTTTACATCAACGCCACCGACCCCAAGCTCGCCACCAGGACCTGGCAGGAGGTGATGGACCACATCGTCGAAAAGAAGACCGGCGGCAGCCGTGCGCGTTGGGAGCTGGCTATTCGAGACAAGAACTTCGACTGCCTCCGCAAGCTCAAGGTCGCTGAGACCCGGGCCGAGCACTTCGATCGCGCCCTGGCCGGCGGCAGAGTTTCAACCAACATGTTCCTGCGCCGCATTCACAACCACGCCCTTGGCATGGAGTGGCTCCTCAAATCCGTCATCCCTCGCATGCAATGGCCCCGGTTCGTCTTCAAGCCGAAACGCGCCATCACCGCCGCCGAGCACGCTGCGATCGTGGCGCGCGAGCGCAACCCCGAGCGGCGCGACTTCTACGAGCTGCTCTGGCACACCGGCGCCTCGCAATCGGACGCCGCCTGCCTGACGGCCAATGACGTTGACTGGGAGCGCCGCACCATTTGTTACTCGCGCAAGAAGCTCAAATCCCGCGGGGCCGCCATCAGTCCGGCGCTGATCCGGTTTGGCGAGGAGGTCGCCGCCCTTCTGCGGCGTCGCCCGCAGTCCGGCCCGCTCTTCCCCTACCTCCGCACGGTGCGAGCGGGCGACCGCGCCACGGAGTTCAGGCAGCGCTGCAAGGGACTGGAGATCAGCGGCGTGACGCTCCACTCGTACCGCTACTCGTGGGCCGAGCGTGCGCTCAAGTGCGGCTACCCCGAGCGTTTCGCGCAGCAGGCCCTGGGGCACAAGTCAATGGCCGTGCATCACGCCTACTCCAAACGCGCTGAAGTAACCGTGCCCTCGCTCGACGATTGGGAGAAGAAGTGGAAGGAAGACCCGGCCGCCGTGCAGCAGCCGAAAGTAGTAGCGGTGGACTTCCAAGCCAAACCCGCCGCCCCCGAAACGAATCAGGCCCAGGCGCCCGAAAGCGCCCAGGCCCAAGCCGGGTGAACCGCCTCTAGCGGATCCTAGTTCAACTGTAACGCCGCCGCACGGGTTGCCACCAGGGCGCCCTTGCGGCGTTCGTTTTTTCGCCGCCAGTACGAGCTAACGGTCTTCGTCACCTCGTCGAGCCAGTCCCGGTCCGCGAACAGGGCAATCAGCTCGATCGTGCTGAAGTACTTCACCGCGCTGGGCCGAGGCTTGCCCAACGGACGCAGCGTGCCCGCGCTGACGAGGATCGCCACGTCCTCCGACGAGCAGTTCAGCAGTTTGGCGACTTGCGTCGCGTGGAGGCGCGCCGGAAGCTCCTTCGTCGCCCAGGTCCTCATTGCCACGTGGATAGTGTCGCTATTCATAAGACTTTGCTTCGAGAAAGGATTCCCTCACCATCTTCACGCGGCCACGGCCGTCTGGCTCGCCGTCCGCTGCTGCTGTGCCTGCTGCACCCGCTGCGCGATCTCCTGTGCTGTGAGCTTTGCCGCCGGATTGTCGCTGAGCTGCTCGACCAAGCTTGACACCGTGCTGAAGACACCCGCCTCCTTCTGGTGCTCCTTCAGCCACTTGACGAACTGCGCGTCAGCGGCCTGACCCTGCGGCGTAGTCGTCAGCACCGCCCGCGCCGTCTCCACGCCCTGGACCAGCGCCTCATTCACCTTGTGATTGCGGACCTGTCGGTAGCCGTGATAGAACCCCGCCAGGGCCAGCGCCAGGATGCTGCCAATGCCTGGCGCGAACGTGTTGACCACAGACCCCGCGGCCTGAATCACCGCCTCGGCCTCCGGCTTGGCCACCAAGTTCGTTACCGGCACCTGCACGACGTTCGTGTAAAACACCGGCACCAAGTTGGTCACGACGGCGGTCACCATGTTGGTTGCCACCGGCTCGTGCGACATGTACCCGGACACCGCGCCGGTCGCCGCGTTGGTCACGTACACGATATTGGTCCGCTCCGTCACCACAGGGACCGTGTTCGTGACCACCACTGTGTTGGTGAACAGATGCACCACCGGCGCATTGGTCCACGTCACTTCCTGTTTGTACGCCCGGTGCAGCGTCGAGCACCCGCTCATTCCGCCGACCGCCAATATTGCCGCAACCATTACGGCCGCACCACACCACATACCGACCTTTGCTGTTTTCATTTTCTGTTTCTCCTGCGCGAGGAGCCCCTGAGTTCATCCCGGCACTCCTCAAGAACCTTGGTGTTGTTGTCCAGGCACACGACGAGCTTGGCGTTCGTCGCGCTCTGCTCGGCCACCACGCCGCGCAAACTTTCCTGGTAGCACTCGCGAGACTGCTTGTGGTCTGCGAGCAACTGCTCGTGCTGCTTCACGAAGTAACGCACCACCCAGACACCGAAGAGCCCGATCACCACCAGGCTGGCGATGAAGAGCCACCGATCATCCTTTGCCGCTGCGTGGTCCACGCCCCGCAGAAATTCACTCATGTTCATGTTCGTCATGGCACCATCACTCGCTCCATCAGGAGGCGATTTACGCGGAAGAACTCCGCTCGGTTTGTCGCGGGGAACCACGTCGCCTCGCCGGTCACGCTGCCCCAACTCGCCAGGTTCGTGCTCCGCCCAAAGACCGGAGTCAGTCGCACCCACGAACTGCCCGCCATCACCGGCGCTGTCGGCTTGCTCTCCCACGACACTTCGTTGCTGAAGTCCGACTCCAACCCGTTGGTGCTGACCACCGTTGCCGCGAAGAACCAACGCCCGCCATGCGGCAGTACGACCGATTGCGTCAGCATCAGGCCGGTGTTGGTCACGAACTGATAGGACCGAGTATTCGTGCCGTAGTAGAGCCTGTAGCTGGCAGCGCACGCGCACGGCGACGCATCCCAAGTCAGCGTCAACCGCTGTGCAGCGGCCACGACAGGCCAGGCCAACATCAGAATGGTCCAGAACCACTTCATGCGCGCACCAATTGAACCGAGCCGCTGCCGCCGACAATCAAAGCGCCATACTTCGAGAGCATCGCCTGCGCTACGCGCGAGATAATCGGCCGCGTGTCGCTCTTGCTGTACTTTGTGGTGGACGAGTTGCTCGTGTCCGAGCTGCTCGTCTTTGTGTGGGTTGCTGTCGCCGTGGACTCGACGCCCTCGCCGGCTGGCGCCGCCGTCCGATCCGCAATCAGGAGTTCCCGCGCCATCTCGCACACCGCGAACGCAACGGGCGCCGGCACCTGCGTGCTCGGCACGAAATTCGTCAGCACCGGCGACAGCGTCGTGCTGGTCACCAGGTTGCGGTCAGGATCAGGGCAACGTTCACGCGGCCATTGCAGCGCCTGCGTGTCATGCGCTCGGTAACCGTTGAACTGATACTGCGAATCCACCAAGCGCGTCGCCATCACCAACGCCGCGGCCTTCGTCGTCGCAGTCGCCGCCGTCCATGCCGACGCATACAGATGCGCCTCGAAGTAAGAATCCGCTTCAGCCACCGTGGCGTAGCTATTCGCGTCCGTCCTGCCAGTGCCGTCTTCTTTGATCAGTGTCAGAGCCATACAACTTCCTTTCTAAGGCGCGCAGTAGTACCACTCGTAAGCTGGCCCGAACGGCCCGATAACTTCCGTGCCGCACCGGTAGCGCATCCGGTAGGACACATCGTCATTCTCGAAGTCGCTAAACGCTCGCACGTGCCGGAACTGCCGCACGGTGCTCGATACGGCGCCTACGTACTCCTCTATCCAGGTCTGTGACCCGCGCGACCAGTAGAGCTCGATCGTGCCATCAGGAAAGCGCCCCTGCTCGAAAGAGAAATCGATCAGCACGTCGAACCAGTAAAGCGGCTCGCCCTCGCTCTCCGTCAGGTTCAGGCCTGTAATCACCGGCGCCGACGGCGTTCCGCTGCCTGCGCTACGTCGCCGTCGCTGCTGTCGCAGTGCCAGCCACGTCCGCACGATATTGCTGAGCCCCCTACTCGGCTGGCTGAGATGTAGCAACTTGGCCATTCTTCTTGGGCTCCTGTTGGTTGGAGGGTCTAGTTGTGGCCGCGCTGTTGCCAGCAGCAGCAGCGGGCACCGCCGCAGGCTTGGTGTCCGCCGGTGCCTCTACAGGCAACAGCGGACGCCGCACCCGTCGGATGATTGGAAGCAATCCGCTCATAGTTCAGATGGCGTTGGCTCCAATCGCGATCTGCTTCCAGTTCGCGCCGTCGCTGATCGCCAGGCACGGCACCGAGCCAGTCCCGCCGGCGCTCAGGTAGATGACGCGCCGCGGGAACTTAGCCGCAGTCACACCAGCAGCGTTGGCGGCGGCAACATTGGTGAAGGTCGGAGGCTGAATCTGCTCGCCGCTCCGAATCTTCTCGAAACTCCAGGGAATCAATTTGCCCATACTTGTGTCCTTTCGTAGAAGCCAAGCGCCGGGGATGCTGCCATCCCCGGCTCATGCTCAGTTGTTGTGGGTGATTGCGACCAAGCGCACGTTCTTGTTTTCCCAAACGCGCACCCAGTTCGCGGCCGTTTCCAACTCCGCCGCAGTGGGCGAGTCACCAGCCACAGAAGCGCTGGTGAACTTCACACCGCGGGGATGCAGGATGTAGCGCCGGCGGTTGATGAGGACCGTGTCGCTGTCCAGCGGCACGCGCGCCAGTTCCACACCCTCAGTGCCGAAGCCACCTTGCAGCGGCGTGCCACTCAGCGGAGCAACACCTTTGGCGAACGCGCCCTGACCGAACAGGTAGGTCGTGTAAACCGTGCCATCAGTGGTGCCAGCTCGCGTCGGCAAGCTGTCATCAACGACCACGCGCCGGCCCTGGAAGCTGGCCAGACTCGGCTTGCCTTCGCTGTCGGGCAGGAAGTCGATCAGATCCAGCTTCTTCAGTGCCGCCTCGGTAGCCGAGTGCATCGCCACGGCCGTCAGCCTGCTGGCCGCATCGCCGAGCTTAGCGCAAGCATCGACGAAGGTCGCACCGTTGAGCTTGGTCGAGGAAGTGGTGCCTGCCACCGATTCAGAATGAATCGCGAGCAGATTGCCCGCCATGGAAGCGGCACCGAACATGCCCTTCAGGCAGGAGATCACCAGCGACTCATCCGTTCGCGCCCAGTAGGCGCCGACCAGGTCCACGATCGCACCCATCGGATCATCGCCCGATACCACCTTGGCCAGGTGGTTGACCGACCACACCTGCGCATCGTTGTGGATGCGCGCGATGTCGGTGTCCGCCGCGATCTTGTTCACCGTCAGCGACGCCGAATCGTTGAGCAACTGTCGGGTCGCAGTCAGGTCCTTCCAGAACGGCATCTTCACCTCACGACCGCCCCCCTGCGCCAATGTGTCAAACTCGGGCGCCATCTCGATAATGCCCGACTCGCCAAAGCGCGACAGCTCAGCCGTCCGCTCAATGGCGTATTTCTCGAACTCTGTGGGGATGATCACATCCGCCACTAACGTCTTAGCCATATTTCAGTCTCCGGTTGTGATCCAGGGCTACGCCGCGGCTCTTAGCCGCGCCGCCAAACCCGGATCGGTTTTCTGCAGTCTCATTTGCTCCGTGAGATTCCACGTGTCCTTCCGGAACGGGTTCTTCACGGACTTGTTACCGACTCCACCGGAGCCGTTGCTGGCAGCACCGCTGCCCGCATTCGATTCGAACAGATGAGGAGCGTCAGCAACCTGCTGCTCAACCCACTCATCCAAAGTCATGGGCGTGATTCCATCTTTCCCAACACGCACCGTCTGGCCGTCGGGCTCAAACGCGCGAGGAGCGCCATCCACCAGGCGGAACACAGTTCGCGCACGTGCAGTGATGTCAGGGATAGCCGTAGGCCGTAGGCCGCGCTTGGTAGCGACGGTGATCACGCCCTGATCAATCTGAATGCCAGTCAGGCGCGCATTCAGTGAATCACGCTCGGAGGTCACGGCAGCGAACTGCTTGTCCCACTCGGTCTTCGCGGTCTTGAGTCGGTTCTCGACAACCTTGTCCAGCTCACCGCTCTTGAGTTGCTGCGCCTCCTCGAGCCGCTGTTTCTCCTCCGCCAGCTTGCGCACCTGGTCTGGATCGATGCCATCGTATCGCTCCTTCACCGCCTTGAGTTCGTTACTCACCGCGATGACCCTCTCGCGCATCTCATCGTGCCGGGCCTTCTCCACCGCCCCCTCCATCTCACACACCCAGGCCCCATCGCGCTCCACATAGTGCTCCGCGATTCCAGCCGGGATTTCATCCTTCGATTTGAACTTGTATTTCAGTGCCATAACTCACTCACGCAGATTGGGCGCTACCCATGGGTACGCCGCTCGATTTGCCGACCGTCACATGCGATTGGCCATTCGTGCCATTCGCCACACCGTTCTTCGCGTCCTCGCGCCTTTGCTGTTCAAGCAAGGCCGCCTCCTCCTGGTTCGTCCTGCCTTCGGGCAGCACCTCACCACGGCGGAACAGATCAAACATCGTGTCCTGGCTGATTGCACCGGCCTGCCAGGCAGCGACGATTGCTTGCACGTCCTGACTCGCGAGCCCCTTCGTGCTGAAATCCGTGTTCAGTGTCATCAGCACCTGCTCGCTCTTCACATCGTCAGGCAGTTCCTCCGTGGAGTTCCACCAATAGACCCAACGCAACACTTGCGTCATGGACTCGCTCAAGCTGAGAGCTACGTTCCCGAGGATGCTGTACTCACCAGCCTGCCGGAGCTCGATTGCGGTCGCGGTCTCGCCGACCTTCTTCATGTCCTCCAGCATTCGAGAACCGAGGATAGCCATGAGCCGCTCGTCGCGGTCCATCGCTCGCTCATGAGTCGTCAGCCCCTGGCCGGTGAACTCCAGGAAGCCGGCAGTGGCACCTGGCGTCTCACTCACCCAAGCCGTGCTCGATCCGATGCGGAGAGACGCGCCCTTATCGAAGCCACTCACCCAGGCAGTGGGCAGCGCCGTAAAATGCAAGCCGTGCTTGAAGTCAGCGTTGAGGCGGTAATGGTCGAGGTTCACCGTGATGATGTCCTCCAGCGGACCACGATCTATCTCCGGCCGCGAGTGCCGCGGCCCATGGAACACAAACGGAATGAGCGGCAGCGGCTTGCCCAACCTCAGCGGGATCCTCGTCCCCACAAGCTGCCACTCGATCTTAGCGCCACGCCGCTGCGTCTTCTTCGGCTGCCACAGCTCAACGATGCAGTGGTAGTCGTGCTTGCCGGCCACCGGCTCACCATCGCTGGGCACCAGCCTCAGAACCCGCATCTGGTCCACCAGCCGCAGGTCAAACCCATCATCATCCGGACCGGGCTCGGCAAGCACCTGCTCCTTCAGCACGACGAGCGTCGGCACATTGCGGCCGTTCACCCTCTCGACCCGCCAGTTGATGACCTGCTCGGCGCGATAGAACACCACGTACGCCCGATGCTCGACCGCATCTTCCCAGTCCACCAACGAGCCGGCGCGACCGAGACCAATCACGTCGCCCACCACCATTTTCGCGTAGCCGGTGAGGGTGGTGCCCAGCATGTCGGCGTCGTTCTGGAACTCCGCCATCGCCCGGCCCACACCGGCACCATCAGCGGGGAGCTTCACGAACGGCGGACGCCGGAACATCAAACCGAGGTAGGCTTCAGAAGTGCGCGCGCTGGCGTTGAAGTAGGAGGCCCGCTTCACATACGCGGAAAACTCCTCATCCGTTTGCGAGTCCAACCGAGGCAGGTACTTCTCGCCCCCAGCCTTGACGGCATCTTCGCCGGCCAGGACATCACGCGCTCGCGCCCATTCCACGGACGCGGCGTCGTAATCAGGATGAGTCGCATTTACGGCCATCGGCGCAACCTTAGCATCGCTTTTTGCCCTCTAACCGACGCCCCACTGGCCGTGTCATCACACGCTATCAGCAGCCATCCCCCGCTATCAGGAGTCCTCACTTTTCCTGAAGGAAACCGTTGACGACCTCCAGCACTAGGCACCGCTCCTGCCAGGCTCCGCGCCGGATGCGCCTCGGCGGCGCAACCGGCGCTCCGCCTGTCAGTCGCTTAGGCCGCCACGACCGCCGCAGGCCCCGCCACAGCCCTGTGCTACGCAACGGGCTGTGGCGGGGCCTGCGGCTCACAGTCAGGTGATTCGACCATCACCCAGCTGGCGCGACCTCGATACGCCCTTGCGATTCCAACCAGCAATGCCGTTCGACCGCGCTCCCGCTTCGCGCCGTCGAACACGCCTTGCCAATTCGGACGTCCGCGGCGCAGCTAGCGCGCCAGGCCCCCCTTAACCCCGGCCTGTCACGCTTGCTGCTTCCGCTCGTGCCAGTTCGGATGCCCCACCGCGACCACGAACGCCCGCCCCGAAACCAACGCCAGTAGAACGTCGCACGCCCCCAGAAGCTTCGTTCGGGCGCGTTTACGATGCAGCAGTCGCGCCAGCCTCCCCTTAACCCCGCGGCTGGCACGCCTGCTGCGACAATTGGAATGCGCCCTGCCACTCGCTCCGGAAAAAGACAAAGTTAGAATCACGACTCCTTCGGGCTGTCGGGCGTCGTGGGTGATCCTACGCCTCCAGTGCTGCCCGCGTCCCTACCGCCCTGAAAATGCTCTCTCAATAAAAAAGTGTGAGAGAGCATTTTCAGGTCGGTAGGGCCGCTAGGCGTTGGCATCTCCTGGTCGGCGTTCGTTGGCAGCGTTTCCAGTGTCGGGTTGCTGCGTTCTATTTCCAGCGCGTTTCGTTGCCCGTGCAGTTCTGGCGTGCGGCGGGTTGTCCTCCTCAGTTCCGTCCTCGTGTTCCCTGGTGGCAGCCGTTCGTGTGGCGTTGGCTCGTTCTCTCCGGTTGGCTGCGTCCGTCGCGTCAGCGTCCTCCGTGGGCGGCTGAGTAGCCCTTTCAGGGCAAAGGAAACCAGCTCGACCAAGGCTCGAAAGAAATCCAGTTCGCGCTCCGCCAAGGCTACGCGCTCAAAGGCAACCAAAGGAGGAACTAACAGCAACCCCGGCCAGCGCATCACCAGTCCCGGCTCCAGAAACGCTCGCAAGCTCGCTGGCCTCCGCTGCGGCCTGGTCATGCGCTGGCCCCCAATGTCAGCCTCACC
>ERZ795054.503-NODE-503-length-49064-cov-4.983105_pt1 | contig 49064 bp, 42 predicted proteins | sample MGYA00375138_ERZ795054 | MGnify/ENA primary metagenome ERZ795054 (study PRJEB30183, sample SAMN05720215) | anaerobic digester metagenome | isolation source: active sludge of municipal wastewater-treating anaerobic digesters | place: USA | collected 2014-12-23 ... | reverse complement strand
GGTTGACGACCCGGGTCCGGCCGAGGATTTCCCAGGCCGCCAGGATCAGCAGGGGGAGGACGGCCCCGAAAAAAATCCCTTTAATTGCCGGAGAGGAGTTTCGAAAGTTTTTCATAGAGGTCCGGGTAGGCGGCTTCCCGCGGCAGGGTCTCGTGTTCCCGCGGCCGCGGCAGCGGACAGCGGAGGTCCGTCTCGATCTTCCCGTTTCCCGACATGACGAGGATCCGGTCCGCCAGAAAGATCGCCTCGGGGATGTCGTGGGTCACAAAGACCAGCGACGTTTTTTTCGCGAGTTGCAGACGGGAGACGAAGGTCTGCAGTCGCCGGCGCTCCAGATAGTCCAACGACGCGAAGGGCTCGTCCATGAGGACCAGGGGCGGATTGCTCATCAGGCTGCGGATGACGTTGACTTTTTGTCTCATGCCGCCGGAGATCTGGTGGGGATAGAAATCCGCCCAGCGGGAAAGGTTCGACTCCTCCAGCCAGGCGGCCACCTCCCGTTCCGCGCGTCCCCGGAACGACGGGTCGTTGAGACTGATGAGGAGGTTTTCCCGGACCGTCATCCAGGGGAAGAGAGGCGATCGCTGGAAGGCCATGGTGGTCGGGCCCGCGAGCCGGAGTCGGCCGGAGGAGGGCGGGATGAGGCCGGAGAGGATTTTCAGGAACACCGTCTTCCCGCATCCGTTGGGGCCGATGAGGACGACGAATTCGCCGGCCTCGACCTGGAGGGAGATGCCGTCGAGGACGGGACGTTCGTCGAAGCTTTTCGTGAGGCCGGCGACTTCGAGGATCACTTGTAGGGGCCCAGCGTCTCCAGCGCTTTTTCGACGAAGCGGTGGTCCACGGCTTTTTGCAGGTCGGGCATGTCCGTCAGGTAACCTTTGTCCTTGTACCAGGCCAGGTCTCTCTCCAGGGAGGCGAGGTTGAGTCGGCCGTCGGGGTTGATGCCGGCCGGGATCAGTTTCTCCCAGACGGCCTCAGGGGAGATCTGCAGATGTTTTTGCAGGAGGGAGATGATCCTTGCCGTGTTCTTGCCTTTGGTGAAGGCGTCCTCGTAATCGCGGGCCCCTTTGAGGTAGGCCACCATGAACTTTTCGGCGGCGCCCGTCCGGTCTTGGGCGAACCCCGGGGAATAGATGATCGCCGCGCTTTGCTGGTCCGGATACACGTCGTAGGAGCCCGCCACGCGCACGGCGAAGCCGTCCAGCACGGCTTGGGTCAGGTAGGGTTCCAGGTTGACGGTGGCGTCCAGGTTCTTCGTCCGCAGGGCGACGTTCATCTCCGCGTAGGACATCTTCACCAGCCGGATGTCGTTCGGTGTCAGCCCGCCTTTTTTCAGGAACAGTTCGGTCACGATCTCCTGGGACACGCCGTTCAGCGCGGTCAGCCCCAGGGTGAAACCCTTGAGGTCCTGGAGCGATTTGTACCGGCCGCTGTCCACGTGGTCTTTGCGGACCAGAAGTCCGATGTAGTCGTGTTCCTTCGAGACGCTGCCCTTGTCCGCCACGAGTTTGAGTCCCAGGTTCTGCTGGATGGCGTTCCACAGGCCCGCGCTGAGGTTTCCTCCGCCCACGCTCAACTGGTTCTGCGAGAGAGGGATCGTCATGGGCGCCCCCGAGGAGGGGAACGTGACGAGCTTGACGTTGAGCCCCTGTTCTTTGAAATAGCCCTGTTCCAGGGCGATGTAGAGAGCCGAGGAGCTGGTGGTCGGTGAAACGCCCACTTTGATGACCGGCTCGGCGCCCGTCGCCGTTCCGCCGAGCAGCAGCGGGAGCAGCGCGAGAGAAAGGATGTTCCGTTTCGACAACGAGAGGGGGGGGACGATTTTTTTGAACACGGCGAGTCTCCTTGGGAAAGTTTTTAATAGGCGAGTTGAAGCCGGCAGAAAACGGACCGGTTGGGAACGCGATTCCCGGTGAAGCGGGTGTAATCGTAGTCGGAAGAAAACTTCACGTTGTCGTTCAAATACCAGTTGAAACCGCCGGTCCAGGTGCGGGCCCGCTGGGCGTATTTCGCGGGCTCGGCATAGCGGGGAAAGGCGTCCCGGTCCAGCGTCAATTCGGTGTATCGGCCGACCAGCTCCAGCGCCCCCCAGGTTTTTTTGGCCGGATCGAACACGGTCCGGGGCTTCACCCCTTTATAGGAAGAGCTTTCGCCCGTCAGGACGCAAGAGACGGCGACCTGCCAGGCCCGGTGGATGAGCTGCGCCCGGGTGATGGTCGTGGTGGCGCGTTTCACCTCCTGGGAGGAGTTGGCGTATTCGGCCAGGATTCCCAGCGGCCCGGGATACCAATACATTTGCGGAGAAAAACGCACGCGTTTTCCGTCCGCCACCACGTCCGACCGATAGGAGAAAAACGTCTGTTGGGCCGTGTCCTTATAAGAGGCCACGCCGGGGGCGGCGGCGGTCCCTTTCTCCTTGCCGAAACTGCCCGCGGCGCCCACCCCCAGTTGTTTTAGGAGCGATCCATAACTGTTCTTGAAAGGATGGAGGAACACGCGGCCCACGAAATCCTTGTTGTCGGCACCGTCGCCATTGGGGCTGGTGCCGTCCGCCCCGCCGTCGAACACGCCGACGGCGTAGGTCAGGGCGGTCTTGGTGAAGTCGCCGCTCCATTGGACGCCCACGTCCCGGGAGGGCGTCAGGGCGCTGGGATAGGCGCGTTCGATGAAGTGACCCGCGGTGTCGTTTTGCAGGGCTTCCAGGACGAGCGGGAACTTGAATTTACCCGCTTTCACCCGGGCGAGGGGTGAATAATGCAGGTCCACGTAGGCGTCTTGAACGGCGGTCGTCCCGCCGCCGAAGTCCGGCTGGATGCGGAAATCCACGGATTTGTGCAGTACGCCGTCGAGCGTCGGCCGCACCTTGCGCAGCAAGAACTGGTCGCCGAACGCCTTGGCGTCGTCGTCCACATAGGCCCGATAATCCACCTGGGCGTACCCGGTGAACTTCAGGGCGAAGGCGCCGTTGGGGGATTTCAGGGAGAAACCGTTTTTGGGGTCGGCCGTGACGAGGATCGTTTCTTTGGCGCGGGCGTCGGCGTTGTCCAGGCGCTGTTCCAGGATTTTCTGTTTTTGTTCCAGTTGGCGGTAGCGTTCTTCGAGGGACGCCGCCGAGGACTCCTCCGCGCGAGCCGCTGCCCGACCCACCAGGCCGGCGAGGAGGACGATCCCGCCGAATACAAAAAAACACGTGTTCCGCATACGTGGACCTCCGGGATGGATAAAAATGTGTCGCAGAAAAAACGTTAACGAGGGACGGAGGAGGGCGGGCCGTCGGGCACGTCCCAAGACGGACCGGGGTTTTCCTCGGCTTCCAGCATCGTCTTGAGCGTCCGCACGTGGCACAGGAGCGTTCCGGGCGCCTTGCGGAGGCCTCCCCGGCGAGTCAACCGCTGAAGAACGCGGATCGTCGTTTCCGGGGAGGTCCCGGACATCTCGCTCAATTCGACCCGGGTCAGCGGCAGCCGGGGGCCGAACTTATGGCAGAGATAGAGAAGCGCCGCAACGATCCGTTTTTCGGCGCTCTCCCGGGACAGAACCAGTTGGGTTTCCATGAACCGCAGTCTCTGTCCGAACACGAGGAGGATTTCCCGTGCCAGTTCCGGGCACCGTTCGATGGCTTTCATCATCACGGTTTTCGGAATCGAAGCGACCACGGATTCCCGGGCGGCGAGGATTTCGTTCGGGTACGTGCCGAAGAGCATGGCCGACAACCCGAAAACGTCGCCCGGCAGCAGGATCTCGATCCCCACGCGGTGCCCGTTCCAGCTGGTGCGGTGGATGCTGATCCGCCCTTTTAAAAGAACCCACAACTCGCGCGCCGGGTCTCCCGGGCGGCACAGGAATTCGCCGGCGGCGTAGGCCCGCACGCCGGAGGCCTCCGCCAGCTCCGCGGCCAGTTGTTTCGGGAGGCGGTGGAACATGGGCACGCGGAGACCGAACGTTTCGAGGAGCCGTGATTTCTCCGTCGCGCTCAACGTTCGGCGGGCGGACAGGAGTTTCGGGTAATAATCGGAGCGCATTCCCAAAGTATAACAAATGGGAGGGTCCGCCCATCGGGCCGTGTGGCGCAAGACATGATTAAAGCGGAAAGGCGTTGGAAGCGCCATGATGCTCGACGGTGTTTGGACATGACATCCGTCATGTCGCGGGGGAACGGAGGGCGCGGCCGGTTAACGGGAAGGTTTTTTGCGGGCGGGGATGGGTTTATAAAAAAGGTCCGCGAGGGGCTCGTCGTCGAAGGAGAAGAACGACATCTTTTCGTAACCCTGTTGCTCGGCCGTTTTCTCGATGAGAGAGGCGATGGACCCGGGCCGGCGGCTTCGCCACGAGTGAACGCCGACGAAGGCGGTGGTCGGCCCGGCCCGAAGGAAACGTTCGGATACCGCCGCGGCGGCGGGAATGTATTGGACTTGACCATGGGGCGCGGAGAGAAAACGAAGGGTGTTCCCCGCCGGCCGTTCCCCCTCCGGAAGGAAAACCTGCCGAAAACCCAGGCATCGGACGGTTTCTCCCAGCCCGGTCAATGTTGTGGAGTATTCGGCCCACCCGCCGGTTTCGGCAAGATGGGTCGTGTAGGTCCGAAGGACCGACAGGGAACGGGAAACGAAGAAAAAAGACAACAGGAGAAGAGGGAGATGCCGGCGCTTTCCCCGGGCAGGAAAGGAGCGTCCCCAAAAAACAGCGAGAAAGAGGAACATGAACGGCAAGAGGACGAAGAGGTAGTCGGTCCGGGGGTGGCTTACAAGGAAATTTCCGGAAAAGTGAAAGACGATCAGGGCGGCAAGGAATTGAAGAACCGGGGGGACGGAGGGGCGATGGAATAATGATTTCAAGACCACAAACAGGAGTGTGCTCCAAAAAATCGCAGGTCCCGCCAGGCGTATTTTCTGACGGTTCAGAGCGTCTTTCATGGGCGGGGAAGCCATGTCGTAAAAATAACCCGTGCCGTCGATCAAGCGATGGATGTTCCGAAAGCAGGCGGCGGCGTTTTTTTGAAAGCCGGAGGGATGCTCGGCCTGTCGTTGTGTCACGGCCGCCAGCACGTCCGCTCCGCGCGCGTATTCTATAAGGTAAGGCGTTCCCGCCACGGCGGCGAACAGGATCCCGGCCGCGGCCAGCGGGCGGGCGTTTTTTCGGAAGAAAAACAGGGAGCGGGGGAGGGTCAAGAGAAGCGCAAGGAAAAGAGAGGCATCAAAGAACACCGCCCAGACGCGGCATCCGGCGCCGAGCGCCAGAAAGCCGGCCGTCAACAGGAGGTCCCGCCATCGTCCGGAGGTCAGCCAGGCGTGGCCGAAGAAAAATGCGCCCAGCGTGAAGAAGAGCAGGATCGCCCCGGACTGGAGGCCGACCCGGGTCCCCGCAACGAACGTCGGGGCCAGGGCGAACAGGAGGGCGGCCGCGAAGGCCGTCCCGCGGTTCCGCGAGAGGCGGAAGGCCAAGCCGTAGAGGGCGGCGATGGTTCCGTGGGCGGCGAGAAGGGGCATCAGGCGCACGGCCCCGACGGAAGACCCCAGAACGAAAACGAAGGGCATGGAACAAAGGCCTTCGACCGGCCCGTGATATCCCGCGAAGAGGAATCTGAAAGGGCCGTGGACCATCCATCCCAGAAGGGGTCCCATCGGGCCGATTTCTTCGCCGTGAAGCCCCGGCAGGTCGATGCGCCACCAACCGAACAGGGAAAAGGCGAGGAGGGGGACAAGGAGCGGGAGCAGGTGCGACGTCCAGGGCTTCGTCGCCGGCGGAGGCGTTTGCGGGAGAGAGGGGTGCATGGGTTCGGATTATATCAAACCTGGCCGGCCGGCGGAAAAGGCGATGGGTGGCAAAATCGCCTGCGATTTTACACCCTCCCCTCGGCCCCGGCCGGGCGCTCCGCCGTTCAAATTCTTGTTGATATCGGAAAGGGGAAAAGATAAAGTAACCCGTCGCTTTTTTACCGCGATATTTCCGCAACATCAAGCCTGTGATATAAGGGTTGTTCTTCGAAGTCGGTAGCTCTGTCTTTTCATCGGCTTATAATGAAAACTTGGATCTTTCGGGGACGGTGCGTCCTGAGGTCTCGGCATTTATGAATGACATGCGTCTAAACAAGGCCGGGGCCGGGGTGTTCATCGATGGGTTCGAGCCGGCAGAAGCGCGTATCGAATGGGCGCGGTGCGCGCCAACATTCCGGGGTTGGGACTACCTGCTTTAGGATTTTGAACAGCGCCCGCCCGTAAAAAATCATCGAAAGGTTTTTATGACAACGCGGACATTTTTGAATCTCGTTATTGTTGGTCTCATGGCGGTTCTTCCAACCCTGACGATGGCCCAGGAATCCGGCACGGACGCCGTTCCCTTGACAACGCTCCGGGACGTCTATGTTTCGGCGCTCGCCAACAGCGAAAAAATCGCCATCAGCGAACAGTCCGTTTCTCAGGCCGAAGCGCTTTACCGACAGACGCGGGGCGCGAACCTGCCGGATTTATCGTTCCAGCACGACACGTTCTGGCAGCGCCGGAAGGACACACAACACACCGGGGCGTTTCAAATCCAAAAATATGGACTGACCGGATACCGCGAACTGGCCGCCCTGCGCGCCGGCCGCCATTCCATTGCCCAAGCGAAATACGACAAGCAGCGCGTCGAACAACTGCTCCTGGTCGACGTGGCCGGGGCATTTTATGGTCTTGTGGAAGCCCGGCAAAACGTCGCTTCGACGGAACGGCTGATCGCGTTGGCCAACGACCGGCTTAACGAATTGCGCGAACGCGTCCGCGTCGGGCGTTCCAGAAACGCGGAGCCCATCCAGCAGGATTATCAGATCACCGCGCTCCAGTCCCAGGGAGAGGAGCATAGCCGGTCGGTGGGCGCTTACGTGGATTTCCTGACCTACCTGTCGGGCCGGCCCGTGCAGCCGCCGCCGGCAACGGAGGTTTCCACGCAGACCTTTGTGCGGTCGTTGGAAAGTTATTTGTCGCGCCTCCATTCCCGTCCGGACGTTCAATCGGCCGAGGCCGCCGTGAGCGCGGCCAAGGGGGTCGTGGATTTCAGGCGGGGGGACTATCTCCCCAAAATCGATTTGGGGCTGAACCTTTATTCCTACCGGCCGAAGTTCTACAAGGAAACGAAATGGGACGCCTCGTTGGGCGTCAACGTTCCCCTCTGGGCCTGGGGCGCCAGAACCGGCGCCGTGGATTCGGCCCTGGCCGCTTTTCGTGTCCAGGAGCAAACGCTTCGGTTCGTTCTCCGCCAGGCGGATTTGGAAGTGCGCAACGCCTATCGCGATGTCTTGTCGGCGCAAAAACAATGTGAGTTGCAGGCCAAGGCCGTCGATCTGGCCCGCCGCGACTATGGGATCCAACTGCGGGACGACCGCCAGGGGTTGGTGACGAGCCTGGAAGTGCTCGAATCGCTGAACCGCCTCAACTTGGCGGAATTGTCCCTCACCAACTTTCAAGTTCAGTCCCGGCTGAACGCCATCAAACTGGAAATCGCGGCCGGGGCTCGCCCCGAGGAGGCGTTGAAATGATTTTGTCCGATCTGTCCATCAAGAAGCCCGTTTTCGCCTGGATGCTCATGATTTCATTGCTGTTGTTCGGCGGCATCGCGTTCCAGCGGATGGGCGTTTCGCAGAACCCGGACATCGATTTGCCCAACGTGAATATTTCGCTGAGCTGGGAAGGGGCCGCGCCGGAAGTGATGGAGAACGAGATCGTCGATCAGGTGGAGGAAGCCATCATGTCCGTGGAAGGCATCCGGAAGATCTCGTCCACGTCGCGCTACGGTTTCGCCAACGTGACCGCCGAGTTCGACCTCAGCAAAAACATCGACGTGGCGGTGCAGGAAGTCCAGACCAAACTCGCCGCCGCCCAGTACAACATGCCCCGGGACATGGATCCCCCGAGCATCCAAAAGGTGAATCCGGAGGACCAGCCGATCCTGTTCGTCGGCGTTTCCGGCACGCGTTCCTATTTGGAGATTTCACAGTACGTCCAGGACCACCTGAAGGACCGGTTCCAGACGATCCCCGGCGTGGGGGAAGTGTCCCTCCAGGGGTTCATCGAACCCAACTTGCGCGTGTGGCTCGACCCGTCGAAGATGCACAACCTGCAACTCACGGTGGACGACGCCGTCAGCGCCATCCAGGCGCAACATTCCGAACTGCCGGCGGGCGTCTTGCAGACGTCGCAGGCGGAACGCAACGTGCGCGTGATGGGCGAAGCCGCCACGGCGGAGGAGTTCAGCCGGATCTCGATCCCGACGCGCGCGGGGCAGGGGTTCCTTTGGAAGATGATCCGCCTTCAAGACATCGCCGAGGTGAAGGAAGGACTGGCGGACGTCCGGCGTTTGGCGAGGGCCGACGGCAAGACCGCCGTGGGCTTGGGCATTCGCAAGCAAAGGGGCGCCAACGCGGTGGAGGTGGCCGACCGCGTCAAGAAGAAGATCGCCGATATCCGCAAAGATCTGCCGCCGGGCATAGATATTTCCGTCAATTTCGATTCCACCACGTTCATCAAGGAAAACATTCACGAGCTCATCGTCACGCTGGTGCTGGCCGTTCTTTTGACGTCTTTGGTGTGTTGGCTGTTCCTGGGCGCCTGGACGTCCACCCTCAACGTTTTTCTGGCCATCCCCACGGCCCTGGGCGGGACCGTCATGGTCATTTATTTTCTGGGCTTCACGCTGAACACCATCACGCTCATGGCCATTTCTCTGGTGATCGGCATCGTGGTGGACGACGCCATCGTGGTGCTGGAAAACATCGTGCGCCACCGCGAGGAGGGGGAGACCCGGGTTCGGGCCGCCATCTACGGCGCGCGGGAGATCACGTTTTCCGTCATCGTCATCTCCAGCGCCGTCATCGCCATATTTCTGCCCGTGGCGTTCATGAAAGGCATCATCGGAAAATACTTCTACCAGTTCGGCGTCACCATATCGGTCGCGGTGGCTTTTTCGTTGTTGGAGGCCATTACGATCGCGCCCATGCGCTGCAGCCGGTTCTTGGAGGTGGGGCACGACACATGGATGGGAAGAAAAATGGACGTTTTCATGGCCCGGCTCACCAACGGCTATCACCGCTTGCTGACGTTTTCCCTCAATCATCGTTGGAAGGTGATTCTGGGGGCGGCGTTTGTTTTCCTCGTGTCTTTGGGCCTTGCCGGGAAACTTCGCTTCGAGATGCTGCCGTCCCAGGACCAGGGCGTTTTCATCTGTCGTTTGCAGACGCTCCCCGGGTCTTCCCTCGCTTTCACCGATAACGTGTACAAGGAGATGGAAAAGTTCCTGTTGTCCCGGCCGGAAGTGGAGCGGTTCCTCGGATCGGTCGGCGGCGGCAGCGGCGGGCAGGTCAACACCGCTCTCGTGTATTTGACCATGAAAGACCGTGAAAAACGGCCGATCGATCCGCAAAAAGGCCGCCCCTTGACCCAACAGGAGTTCATGCAGGTCGTGCGTAAAGAGGCCGGCGCCATTCCCGGCATGCGCCGGGTGGCCATTCAGGACCTTTCGCAGGCCATGGGCGGCGGCCGCGGTTTCCCGCTGGAGTTTTCCGTGATCGGGCCCGAGTGGGACAAACTCGGCGAATACGCCGAAGCGATCCGCGACCGCCTGCTCAAAAGCGGCCTGGCGATGGACGTGGATACCAGTTATCAGGTGGGGGTTCCGGAAGTGCGCGTCGTGCCGGATCGTCAAGCGGCGGCGGAACGCGGCGTCACGGTGACCGCCATCGCGCGCACCATCAATTCCAGCGTCGGCGGGGTGCGCGTCGGAAAATACACCAAGGGCGGGCGGCGTTACGACGTCCGTGTCAGCCTGACGGACGAGTTCCGCACCAAGACCAACGATATCTCCCGCCTTTTCGTGCGCAACGTGCGGGGCGAATTGATCCCGCTGTCGGCCGTCACCAAGGTTTTGGAAAAACCCACGCTGCTCGCCATCTCGCGCGAAAATCGCGAGCGCGCCGTCGCGGTGTTCGGCAACGTCGCGCCCGGCAAGTCACAGGCGATGGCGATGACCGCGGCGCAGAAGATCGCCAAGGAAGTTTTGCCGGAAGGCTATCGCATGGTTCCGGCGGGCAGTTCCGAGCAGTTCAAAGAGGCCTTTCAGGACCTCGTTTTCGCCCTGTTGCTGGGCATCGCCATCGCGTACATGATCCTCGGGGCGCAGTTCAACAGTTTCATCCACCCGTTCACGATCCTGCTGGCCCTGCCGTTCAGCATCTCGGGCGCCCTGGGCGCCCTCTGGCTGTCGAACCACTCGCTCAACATGATGAGCATGATCGGCATACTGTTGCTGATGGGCATCGTGAAGAAAAACTCCATTTTACTGGTGGACTTCACGAACGTGCGGCGTCTCGCCGGCAAAGGGGTGAGGGACGCGCTCTTGGAAGCCTGCCCGCTCCGGCTCCGGCCCATTTTGATGACGTCCCTGGCCATCATCGCCGGCGCCGTTCCCAGCGCGCTTACGTTGGGGCCGGGCGCCGAACTGCGCGCGCCCATGGGCGTGGCGGTCATCGGGGGCGTGTTTCTTTCCACGCTTTTGACCCTCTTCGTCGTTCCGTGCGCCTACAGCCTCGTGGTCCGCTTTGAATCCGAAAAAGAGGCTTCGCTCACACAAGAGGCCCTTCAAGCCTTGGGCGAAACCATGGAAAGCCCCTCCTGACCGAGGCGCTGGGAGCGCGATACAAAACGTAATTCGATTTTTCGGCAACGGGATTATTTTGAACGGAGTTGCCCCCGTTTATGGGGCGCTGTTAAAAGGAGGACCGCCGATTTTTTCGGGGACGCGGTCCTTAGGCTTCAATATTTCTATGTGCGATGTGAAAAAATAGGGGGATGACTATCGTATGGAACGCATGAACTTCGAGTTTTCCGACGCGATCGCCGGTGTTGTCACCGCTTTCGATAAAGCCAAAGGGGTTTTCGGTCTTAAAACGTATGATGGACGTGAGTTCTCCGTCAAGCTGACGCCCAGCACGTATGCCCGCGGTCCCCGCAACCTGGACGAAGCGTACGTGGATTTCACGGGCCAGCTCCACGACCATTTGGTTCCCGGCCGATATCTGTACGCGTACGGCGTTTTTTATCCCCAAAAAGGGACGCATGTTTTCGAAGCCAAAACGATCGATTTTCCGGGGAAAAGCGTCGACGAATACCGTTTTGAAGAGCCCGATTGGTGGATCAAACAGGCCACCAGCATCGCCGATTTTTTCATCCGGGCCCAGTTCCTGGGCAAGGAAATCGATTACCGCAACTACCGCACCATGTTGTCTCTCAGCGGCGCGCGCAAGGGCGACCATCGTCAGGAAACGGACACGATTTCACGCCTCGTCTACGGTTTTGCTTCCACGTTCCTTTTGACCGGCGAGGATCGTTTCCTTGAGGCCGCTGAAAAGGGGACGGCCTATCTCCGCGACCACATGCGCTTCTACGACACGGACGAAAACGTGGTCTACTGGTATCACGGTATCGACGTCAAGGGGGACGGGGAGCACAAGATATTCGCCTCGGAGTTCGGCGACGATTACGACGCTATCCCCATGTACGAACAGATCTACGCGTTGGCCGGCCCGACCCAGACCTACCGCGTGACGGGCGATCCATTGATCCTCAAAGACATCAAAATGACGGTCGACCTCTTCGACCGGTTTTTCCTCGACAAGCAGCGGGACGGGTATTTCTCCCATATCGATCCCATCACGCTCGACCCCCGCAGCGAGAGTCTGGGCCGCAATAAGGCGCGCAAGAACTGGAACTCGGTGGGCGACCACGCGCCCGCCTACCTCGTCAACCTCTATCTGGCCACGGGCGACAACCGGTACAAGGACTTCCTCGCCTACACCGCCGACTGCATCGTCAACCATTTCCCCGACTACGGACACAGCCCCTTCGTGAACGAGCGTTTCATGGAAGACTGGAGCCGCGACCTGACCTGGGGCTGGCAGCAGGACCAGGCCGTGATTGGACATAACCTCAAGATCGCGTGGAACCTCATGCGCATCAACAGCGCCAAGCCGGACAAGAAATATGTGGAACTCTCGAAGAAGATCGCCGAGCTCATGCCCAAGGTCGGCATGGACGTTCAGCGCGGCGGTTGGTACGACGTGGTTGAACGCGAACTGCGGGGGGATGAAGAGGTCCATCGCTTTTGCTGGCACGACCGCAAAGCCTGGTGGCAGCAGGAGCAGGGCATTTTGGCCTACATGATCATGTTCGGCGTGTTGAAAAATCCCGAGTATCTCAAGCTGGCGAGGGAATCGGCGGCTTTCTACAACACGTTCTTCCTGGACCACGACGACGGCTCCGTGTATTTCAACGTCCTCAACCACGGCATCCCCTACCTCATGGGGAACGAGCGCTTGAAAGGGTGCCATTCCATGAGCGGGTACCATTCCATCGAACTGTGCTACCTGTCGCAGGTCTACACCAACCTGCTCAGCACCGGGCAGCCACTGGAACTCTACTTCAAACCCGTCGTCAACGGCTTCGCCGACAGCGTGCTCCGCGTTCAGCCGGACATCCTTCCTCCGGGAAGCGTCCGCTTGGCCGACGTCTGGATCGACGGCAATCCCTGGAAAAAATTCGACGCGGAAAAACTCACGGTGGAATTGCCCACGCTGAACTATCGCCCCAAGATCAAAGTCCGTATGGTTCCGACCGGAAAATAAGGCGCCGGACATGGAACTGAAAATAGAAACGCGGGACGGCGTATCGGTCATCACTGTCGAAGGGAAGCTGGACGGCAACACGTCCGCGCAGGCCCAGGAGAAGATCATGCCCCTCGTTCTTCCCGGCGCCCGTCTCGTAATGGACATGTCTCGTTGTGATTATGTTTCCAGCGCCGGATTGAGAGTTCTCCTCTTGGTGGCCAAGCAGACCGCTTCCAGGGGCGGCAAGGTCGCTTTGGCCGGCGTCGGCGATGAGGTCAAAGACGTGATGGAAATGACCGGTTTCGGGGGGTTTTTCAAAAACCACCCCTCCGCCGACGAAGCTGTCCGCGCTTTGAAGGCCGGATAGGCGCATGCATCGAATCGACTCCCACCCGACGCATAAACACGCAAAATTTGATTTGCGCGTGGGGAAGCCTCTGCCGTTCGGGGCGACCATCGTTCCCGGGGGCGTCAATTTCTCCGTTTTTTCCAGGCACGCCGCTTCCTGCGAACTGGTTTTGTTCCGCAAGCATGAACCCCAGCCCTACGCGGTCATTCCTTTCCCCGACGAGTTCCGGATCGGCAACGTGTTCACCATGGTCGTTTTCGACCTGGATTATGAGGAACTGGAATACGGGTTCCGCATGGACGGGCCGTTCCGCCCCCAGGAAGGTCACCGGTTCGACAAAACCAAGATTTTGATGGACCCCTACGCCAAAGCCATCGGCGGCCGGGACGTCTGGGGAAAAATCCCCGACTGGAACAACGTGTATCCTCACCGAGCCCGCATCGTCTACGACGATTTCGACTGGGAGGGCGACCACCCTCTCGAAAACCCCATCGAAGATTTGATCATCTATGAAATGCACGTGAGGGGATTCACGCGCCATCCGTCTTCGGGTGTCAAACATCCGGGCACGTTCGCTTCCATCCGCGAAAAAATCCCATATCTGAAAAATCTCGGCGTTAATTGCGTGGAACTGATGCCCATCCATGAATTCGATGAGTTTGAGAACTCCCGGATTTCTCCGGTGAACGGCGAACGGCTGATGAATTACTGGGGCTACAGCAACGTGGGCTTTTTCGCCCCCAAAGCGGGTTTTGCCGCCACCGGAAAATTCGGCATGCAGGTGGACGAGGTGAAGGCGCTCATCAAGGAACTCCACAAAAACGGCATCGAAGTGATTCTGGACGTCGTGTTCAACCACACGGCGGAGGGGAACGAGCGGGGGCCGTACATCTCCTATCGCGGCATCGACAATAAAACCTATTACATCCTCACGCCCGAGGGGTATTACTACAATTTCAGCGGCTGCGGGAACACCTTGAACTGCAACAACCCCATCGTCCGCAACATGATTTTGGATTGCCTGCGCTACTGGGCGGCGGATTACCACGTCGACGGGTTCCGGTTCGATTTGGCCTCCATCCTCGGGCGCGATCAGAACGGCGCGCCCATGCACAGCCCGCCCCTGTTGGAAACCCTGGCGTTCGATCCCATTCTGGGCAAATGCAAGCTGATCGCCGAAGCGTGGGACGCGGGCGGCCTGTACCAGGTGGGGTCGTTCCCGTCGTGGGGGCGTTGGGCCGAATGGAACGGAAAATTCCGTGACGACGTGCGCAAATTTTTAAAGGGGGACGAAGGCGCGTTGGGCGGCATGGCACAGAGGCTTCAGGGGTCTCCCGACCTTTACCAGTCGGAAAACCGGGGCTCTCGCGCTTCGATCAATTTCATCACCGCGCACGACGGGTTCACGTTGATGGATTTGGTGTCCTATAACGGCAAACACAACGAAGCCAACGGCGAGAACAATTCGGACGGCGGCAGCGACAACCTCAGTTGGAACTGCGGATGGGAAGGGCCGTCGACGGATGAAGGGGTCCGGCGTTTGCGCGCAAAACAGATCAAGAACGCCGCGGCCCTCCTTTTGGCCAGCCACGGCACGCCCATGATTTTGGCCGGCGACGAAATGGGCAACACGCAGGGGGGCAACAACAACGCCTACTGCCAGGACAACGAACTTTCTTGGATCGACTGGCGCCTGTTGAAGGAGAACGACGAACTTTTTCAGTTTTTCCGGAAGATGATCGCTTTTCGAAAGGAACATCCGGCCCTCCGCTGCATCGATCTTTTGAACCGCGGGAATTCCAGCGGTTACCCATGCCTGTCCTGGCACGGACAGAAAGCCTGGAACTGCGACTGGTCTGCCGAGAGCCGGTGTTTGGCGATGATGCTCTGCGAGTCGGGGGCCTTGGCCGGCCGGCCGAACGATATGTTCCTCTATGTGGCCATGAACATGCATTGGGACATGCACGGCTTTGAGCTCCCCGTTTTGCCCGGGGGGTTGGCTTGGCACGTGTTTGCCAACACGGACATGCGGCCGCCCCACGATATTTGGGAAGTCGGACAGGAAAAGGCCGCCGAGAATCAAGGTGAATTTCTGGTGGGGCCCCGCTCCATCGTCCTATTGACGGGGAAACCCCGAACCTAATTAAAGGAGGTAGCTTATGGAATCAAGCTATTCGATGGAATGCAAGGATGGAACGGCGAAAATCGTTTTGACCGGACGTCTCGATGCCGCCAGCGCCCCGAAGTTTCAGGAAAAATTGCGGGAGTTGAGCGCGCAGAAAATTTCCAACCTGGTTTTTTTCGCCAAGGATCTCGAATATATTTCGAGCGCGGGCTTGCGCGTCATTATTTTCGCCAAGCAAAAACTCGGCGCCGACGCCAAACTCTATCTGATCGGAGCCCCGGCGGCGGTGTTGAACGTCATTAAAATGAGCGGCTTGGACAACTTCATGATCGTCCAGGATCAATACCCCGGTTGATCCGGATAAGAAGAGGACCCCCCATGGAAAGGAAAACCTTTCCGGCCGTTTTGGATAATCTGGAAGGCATGATCGCGTTCGTTCTCGAACATGCCGGAAAAGTGGGGTTTTCGAAAGAACAAATGGGCGAACTCCGGTTGGCGTCCGAAGAGGCTCTCGTCAACGTGGTCCGTTACGCGTATCCGTCCGGTCCGGGGAGCGTGGATGTGGCGTGCGGCCCCGTCGAGGACGGTCGCGGGATATGCATCGAGATTTCCGATTCGGGAATTCCGTTCGACCCGCTTTCGTTGCCGGCGCCCGATACCAACCTGTCCATGGAACAGCGAAAGATCGGCGGGCTGGGCATCTTCATGATTCGAAAAATCATGGACAAGGTCCTTTATCGTCGCGAGGGTGCCCGCAACGTTTTGACACTATACAAGAACAAATAGCCGAGGAGACGATATGGCTTCTGTGAAAAAAATAGGGATTCTGTTGGAGAATCGGTTCATTGACCAGGAGATCGTCTATTATTCGAACCGGTTCAAGGAAGAAGGGATGGACGTCGAATTCTTGACGCGTCTTTGGGGCCAGCCCCGGCTGACGTTCAAAGGGCTGGAACTTGGGATGTCGATGACGGTCGAGAAAAGCTTTGAAAACATGGACGACGCAACGCTCCGCTCGTATGCGGCGATCATTGTGCCCGCGGGGATGGTGGCGGACATGTTGCGGTACGCGGAAAAACCGGGCGATCTGGCTCCCGCCGTTCAGTTCATGAAACGGGTCATGGCGGAGAAAAAGATTCTGAAGGGACTGATCTGCCATGCGTTGTGGATCTTCGATCCCATTCCGGAAGTGATACGCGGGCGCAAGGTCACCTGCCACAACAACGTCATTGGCAGTGTCCGCAACACGGGCGCCCAATATGTGGACCAGGACATCGTTCGGGACGACGACCTCGTCACGGCGCGCACGGGGGGGCTCTTCGCGCCCTTTGCCCGGAAAATCATTGATTTGATTGCCCCCCGTGGTTAGGGGCGGTTTTGGCAATTAAAGGAGGAATCATGGCGGACGATATATATCGACATCACGAAAGCATTGAAAAGAAGGAGGCTTTCAAGGGTGTTTGGGGACAGTATCTGGGGGGTGGCCGCCGGATGAACGTGATGCACTGGAACTTCGTGGACGGCGTGTCCTTGCCGGAACACAGCCATGAGTCCGAACAGTTCGGTTACATCATCAAGGGCGGTTTTAAGGTGAAAATCGGGGCACGGATGGAAATCCTCAAGGCCGGTGACGCTTATTTTGTGCCGGCGAACGAACCCCATTCGTTCACTTCCGTCGGAGAAACTGAGGCCATCGATGTATTCAGTCCGTTGCGGGAAGTGAAAGGTTATACCGACAAGGTTTAGCGCGGCGATCGGGAAGAGTTGTAAATCGTTTTAAATTGAATAGAAAAGGAGATATGACATGGGCAAAAAAGTTCTCGTATTGGCGACAAATTACTCGGTCTGGGCGGAAGAATTGCAGGCGCCTTGGGATGCTTTGAAAAAAGCGGGACATCAGGTGACGTTGGCCACCTATTTGGGAAAAAAACCGCTCCCCATCAAGATCAGCATGGATCCCGAGTTCGTGGACGGCTATCAGAAGGTGAAGGTCAACACGCCGGAAGTCGTGAAACGGACCAAGGAACTCCTCGCCAACGGCGAGTGGGACAACCCCATAAAAATCAAGGACGCCAAAATCGAGGATTACGATGCCTTGGTGATGACCGGCGGGCCGGGAAACCCTCTCGATATCACGAACAACCCGGCCGTACATCGGATGATCCTTCACTGTGTGAAAAATAAAAAGGTGGTGGGGGCGATCTGTTATTCCGTCGGCGCGCTCGCGTTCACGCGGGATCCGAACAACGGCTACAAAAGCGTCATCTACGGCAAGACCGTCACCGCGCATCCGCGCAAATGGGATTTCGTGGATTTCGACCTGACCTACGATCTCCTCGGCGCGTCCCCCGACAACAAGGGAACGGACTTGATGACGCCGGGTTTCGCGATCCCCCTGCAGGACATCGTGGAAGACGCCGTCGGCCCCAAAGGCAAATGCATCTCCGACGATATGGCCACCCGGGAAAAGCCGTGCGTGGCGTATGACCACCCGTTCGTGACGGGCCTTTCGGTGGAGTCGTCCATCGCCTACGGGAAAAAATTGGTGGAGGTTTTGGCCAAGTAATGGCCATGGCGCAGCGAAAACCGAAAAGAGAGCAACGTCCGTCCTTCGGACGGAGCGCGAGGTCGTTTTGACCGGCGAGAACCGATCTCCGTCGGCCGCCCACATGGAGCAGGAGGTCCTCGAACTCGATCGTCAAAGGGGGGAGGCCCTTCAACGGAAGGACATCGCGTATCTCGACGACCTTTACGCCGAGGACTGGTCATACATCACGCCGTTCGGGTTCATGGTAACGAGCAAAAAAGCTTATCTCGAGTGGGTCAAGAACGCGGCGTATGAAACGCTCCGTTATGACGACGTCAAAGCCCGCGCTTACGGGAACGACACCGTCGTGCTGACGCTGAAAAATACCGTCGAAGCCAAGGGCGCGGGAGAATCCATCGGGGGCGCTTACCTGTACACGCGCGTCTACGTCAAAGAAAACGGCCGATGGAAGTTCGTGGCCCAACAGGGGACGCTGTGCCAATCGGCGAAAAAACAGGAAGTCCAAAGGAACGGGCCGTCATGACGCCACTGGTTGAAGTCGACGGACAGAAATGCCGAGGCTGCGGCTTGTGCGTGAGAGATTGTCCCTACGCAGCCCTCGTCCAGGAAAGCAAGGGGAAGCCGCCGCGTTTTTTGGAAGACGTGGGATGTCTGCGTTGCGGCCACTGCGTGTCGGTGTGTCCGACCGGGGCGCTGAGTCACGCGGAGTTGAACGCGGAAGACTTCGTTCCCGTGGAGCCCTCCGTCGACGACGACACCATGCAGAAGTTTTTGTCCTCGAAACGTTCCGTTCGGCATTTCCTGTCCCAACCGGTCGAAAGACAGGCGCTGGACCGGCTGCTGCGGGTGGCTTCCCAGGCGCCGTCCGACGGAAATTCGCAGGACCGGGAGTTCGTGATCCTTGACGACAAGGAGGCGATACAGAAAATAGAATCGGCCGTCCTGGACGGGTTCCGGGCGTTTGTGGCCCTGATGAAAACCAAGGGGATGCCGGAAACAAGCAAGGAAATGAAACGCTCCCGGGCTATCCTGGACGCGTTCGACAAGGGAGGACACCCCATTTTCCGTGGAGCGCCCTGCGTCGTTTTCGGGTGCGCTCCTCAAAAAGACGTTTTTTCCTGGTACAACGTGTGCGTCGCCATGGACTATCTCATGTTGCAGGCCCACGCCATGGGGCTGGGCAGTTGTATCGTGGGAATGTGCCTGTATGATCCGCCGCGTTTGGGGAAAATGCTCAATCTTCCCGAAGGCCATCAGGTCTATTCGGCGGTTGTTTTGGGATGGCCGGCGTTCACGCATCGCCGGACGGTTTCCCGGAAAAAGCCGCTGGTCTTGAAGTAACGGATTAACGGGAGATTCGGCTGGCGCCGCGGTGGTTCGCGCCATAAAATGGTGCTGACCTCCGCGCGAAAAGTGTTTTTCGGATGAAGAAGGTCGCCAAAGACTTGCGGAAAAGCGAAAGGATGGGAATACAACCATGAATATCGGAGACGTAATCGTTAAAACGCTGGAAGATATCGGAGTCGACACGATTTTTGGCGGCTCGGGACAGTCCGATTCGGACATTTTGTTCGCCCTGGAAAAGTCCAAAAAAATAAAGACCGTCATCATCCGCAACGAGCAGGCCGCTTCGTTCATGGCTTGCGGGTATGCGATGTTTTCCAACAAGCTCGGCGTGTGTTTCTCCACGGCCGGGCCCGGCGTCATCAACCTTTTCTCGGGAGTGGCGGTCGCCCTGTCTGATTCGTTGCCCATCCTTTGCATCTCGCCGTACGCCCCGAAGGAGTATCGCGGCAAAGGAGATCTGGGCGAAACCACGGGGCTACACCGCACGCCGGACACGCAAGCCATGTTCCGTGCGACCACGAAGGGGGCCTTCATGATCGAAAGGCCGGAACAGACCTGCGACATCCTCGAAGAAGCCATCAACCTGGCTTTTGAAGGCCGGCCCGGCCCGGTGAACCTGCACGTGGATTACAACATAATGAAGGTGGAGGTGCCCAACGTCCGCCCGATCAAGCTGGAGATCAGGCCCGTCCTGCCCCTGGCCAAAAACGTCGAACAGTTCGCCGATGCGTTGGCCGGACTCCTGGAAAAAAAGAAGAAGGTCGTGGCGCTTTTGGGCTACGGCTGCGTGCGCAGCGGGGCCGAAAAGGAACTCCTGGCGTTCGTGGAAAAATTCCAAATCCCGTTTATGACCACCATGGACGGAAAGGGGATGCTGCCGGAAGACCACCCCCTGCATTTGGGGATGACCGGCATTTCCGGGGACCTCGGGGCCAAGCGGGCCTTCAAGGAAGCCGACGCCGTGATCGCCATCGGCAATTCTTTCGCCAAGTGGTCCACCTGGATGTTCAATAAGGACCTTTTCGCCGATAAGCTCCTGTTCCGGATCAACATCGATCCCCACGAGATCAGCCGCTACTATCAGGCGGACTATTACATGGTCTCCGACGTCAAACCGGCGATACAAAAACTTAACGAAAGCCTGGGGCGTCGCGTCAGCCGGGTGGAAAAAGCGGCAATGCCCGTCGAAAAAAAATTCGCGGATGAAAAGATCGATCACAAGGGGCCCAAGATCCATCCGGGCCAACTCGTTCAGGAAATATCCAAGCACCTGCCGGAAAAAAGCATTATTCTGGGTGATGCGGGCGCGCACATGCTCTGGCTGGCCGCTTATCTGAAACTCACGAAGGGTCAGAACTACCAGAACCCGGGGAGCTTCGGCCCCATGGCGGTCAACGTGAATTCGTCCATCGGCATCAAATGCGCCGTGCCGGAACGCACGGTCGTCGCCGCCGTGGGCGACGGGGACTACCAAATGGCCGGGTTCGAGCTGATGACGGCCGTGGAGAACAAGATCCCCGTGGTGTGGGTCATTTTCAACAACAACGAATTCAACATCATCAAGATGTTTCAATTGCGGATCCGGAAGGCCGAAGTGTTCAATCGCTTTTTGAATCCGAATTTCAAGGCGTACGCCGAGGCGTGCGGCGCGCTGGGTTTTCGTGTCGAGAAGATCGAGGACTTCGCCCCGGCGTTCCAGAAGGCATTGGCGTCCGGCAAACCGGCCTTGATCGACGTGGTCGTCGAACCGGATATTTATCCGCCGTTCAATCCCTACAACGAGCCGGCGAAGCCCTGAAGACGGGATCCGCCATGAACGACGAAAAAGCGGCCCAAAGGAAACTGTTCCTCCGGTTCATTGTCCATCAACTGGTCACGACGGCGGTGTTCATCGTCGGGATCTTGGCGTGTTATCAGGGCGCCGTGCGGGGGATCCCCTGGCTGGGTCCCGCGGTGGTCGCGTTGCTCGCGGTCATCCATTTCGCCGGGAGAAAAAACCGCCGTCAGCAAATGAAGGTCGTGCTGCTGGTGGGGGGGATCGGTTTTCTGACGGAAACGATCATGATCGCCGCCGGGTTGTACACGCCCGCGGAATCCACCCGCTTCCTTTTGCCCGCCCCCCTGTGCCCTCTGTGGATACTGGCCTTGTGGATCAACTTCGCTCTGAAGATGGGGGATTATCTCTGGTTCATGCAGGGCAGGATCATCCGCGGTTTCGTGGTGGGTTTCCTTTTCGGCGTGGCCATTTTTCACAACGCGTCCGTCATGGGCGTGGGGACGCTCAATTACGGGAAGACCAGCCTGTTGTTGGCGGCGTTTGTTTGGGGGCTCATCGTCCCGGTTTTGTTCCGTATCGCCGGCAAGATGCTGGCGGCGGCGCCGCCGGCCGGCGTGAGTGTGGCGAAAGCCTGAGATGCGGACGCGGAAATCCGTGGACTTGAAAATTTCCAAAAACGAACGAGATTTGAGGGGGGATTTATGAAAAAACTATTAAAGATAAGTTTGGTTGTCGCGTTGGCGTTGAGCGGAGGGACCGGTTTCCTCGGAGCGAAACCGAAGGAAGCCGGACTTTTCCCGAAGATGGTGAAGGTCCCGGCGGGAAGTTTCGCCATGGGGTATATTTTCCCCAACGGCTTGCGCCTGGGTTTTCCCGTGCATAAGGTGACCCTGACCCGTTCGTTTGAAATGGGCAAATTCGAGGTGACCAACGCCGAGTTTTGCGATGTGCTCAACTACGCCCTGGAAAAAAAATATCTATCCGGCGATTATCAAAACAATGTCACCGTTCAGAATGCCCAGGGGGACTCGCAGGAACTGCTCGACTTGAACGCCAACTTCAAGGGAATCAAATGTGAGATTTCGTTTGACGGCAAGGCTTTCGTCGTCGAAAAGGGGAAGGAGAAAAGACCCCTTGTTTATGTCACGTGGAACGGAGCGGCCTTTTACTGCAATATGCTCAGCGAACGGGCCGGACTGGATGCGCTGTACAATTTGACCGATTGGTCCTGCGCCGTTTACGGCAAACACGGCTACCGGCTCCCCACCGAGGCGGAGTGGGAATACGCGGCCACGCACAACGATGGGCGGATTTTTCCGTGGGGCAACGACTATAAGCCTGAATTCATGAACTTCGGACTTTCCGTCGGACACACCACCGACGTCGGCAGCTACGAGGGCGGCAAGAGCGCTTTGGGTCTGTACGACATGGCCGGCAACGTCGAAGAATGGGTGAACGACTGGTACAGCACTTACACACCGGAGGACCAGACCGACCCGACGGGCGCCGCCGACGCCGTCTATAAGGAGAAGCGCGGGGGTAGTTGGTATAAGGACGACAACAATTTCGCCTTCTGCGCTTACCGTTACGATACGAACTACACCTACACCTATTTTTTTGACATCGGGTTTCGCGTCGTAAAAATCTGAAGCGGAGAGATTTTCGGGAAAAAGCGATCTCAACAATCGAGAGAGGGAGAACCGGAGGCCGCATCCCCCTTTAGCGGGATCCGTGTTCTGGGGTAAACGCGATGCTTAAAACCATTATCGATATCTCCGTCAATCTGACGGAATTCATCTGTGTTTTGATGGTTGTGGTCTACATTATGATCAACAACCGTCTTTATTCCATAGATCAGGAAAAGATAACCATTCGGAATGGGATATTGTTGAGCCTGATTTTCGGGATTTTCTCCATCTATGGAACGTTGGCCGGGTTCAATATTTTCGGCGCCTACGCCAACACCCGGGACCTGGGGCCCGCCCTCGCCGGGTTGGTGGGGGGGCCTTTCGTCGGCTTGGGAGCGGGACTGATCGGGGCGACGCATCGCTATTTCATGGGCGGGTTCACCGTCATTCCCTGCACGGTCTCCACCGTTCTGGCCGGTCTCGGGGGCGGCCTGGTGTACCTCTATAAGAAGAGGCGGATCGTGACCCCTTTCCAGGGATCGATTTATATGGCCCTGTTTGAGTTTTTCCATATGGGGTTGGTGCTTCTCCTGGCGCGTCCCTTCGACCAGGCCATGGTTTTGGTGGAAAACATCGCGTTCCCCATGGTTTTCGCCAACGCTTTCGGCATGTATGTTTACGGCTTCATCATCGTGAATTACAGGAGACAGCAGGAAACCGCGGCCGCCAAGGACCGGATCGAAGGCGAATTGAAGGCGGCCCATGAAATACAGACGTCCATGCTGCCTCGGACGTTCCCGCCGTTTCCCGACCGCAAGGAATTCGATCTGTACGCCGTGATGTACCCCGCCAAGGAGGTGGGAGGCGACTTCTATGATTTCACCCTCATCGACGATCGGCGGCTCTATATGACCATCGGCGACGTTTCCGGCAAGGGGGTCCCGGCCGCCTTGTTCATGGTGATCGCCAAAACGTTGTTGAGGACCGAGGCCCTCAAGGGCAGTTCCCCGGCGGCAATTTTGGCCGCCGTCAACAAAATTCTATCTCCGGACAACGAAGCCTGCATGTTCGCCACGGTCTTCTGCGCCGTTTTGGACATACGGACGGGCGAGATGGAGTTCGCCAACGCGGGACACAACCCGCCGCTTCACGCGGCTTCGGAAAGTCCCTTTGAATTCATCGACGTCAACAGGGCTTTTGTGCTCGGCCCTCTTCCAGAAGCCAAATTCGTCGATCAAAAGTTGAAACTGAATCCGGGCGATTCTTTTTTCCTCTACACGGACGGCGTGACCGAGGCCATGGACCCGTCCGGCCGCCAGTTCACGGATGACTGTTTGAAGGAGACGATCTCGGAACGGAAGGGGGCGGACGTGGCGGCCGTGGTCCGGAATGTGTTGGGGGATGTCCAAGCTTTTGTCAAAGATGCTCCCCAGTCCGACGATATCACGATGCTGGCCTTGAAATTCAATGGGTAAGACGTCGGCCCTCCTCAAAATCGGCTGGCTGATCGTTTCGCTCGTCGCCGCCGCGGCCCTGGCGGTGGTGGTCGGCGTTTGGCGACCCCAGGAAAACGTGAACGCTCTGTGGCTGGTGGTCGCGGCCTTGTGTATCTACGCCCTTTCCTACAGGTTCTATTGCTCTTTCATCGCCTCGAAGGTCCTCGCCCTCGATTCCAACCGCATCCCGCCCTCGTTCCGTCTGAAAGACGGGATGGATTACCAGCCGACGCCCCGCTGGGTCCTTTTCGGGCATCACTTCGCAGCCATTTCCGGAGCCGGCCCCATCATCGGTCCCACCTTGGCCGCGCAATTCGGCTACCTTCCGGGATTCCTGTGGATACTCATCGGCGCCACATTGGGCGGCGCCGTGCACGACATGATCATCCTGTTGGCCTCGGTCCGACGGAACGGCCACTCCCTGGCGCAGATCGTCAAAGAGGAACTCGGTGTTGTCAGCGGCATGGCCGCCGCTTTTGTCATCCTGTTCAACATCATCGTGGCCGTTTCCGGCTCGGGGTTGGCGGTCATCAACGCCCTTGCGGGCAGTGCGTGGGGCACCTTCACGGTTTCCCTGACCATTCCCATCGCCATCGCCATGGGTTTTTATCTTTTTAAATTCAGACCGGGAAAGATTAGGGAAGGAAGCATCATCGGCGCGCTCCTGTTGTTGGCGGCGGTTTATGCCGGGCGGTTCATCCCCGATTCGTCGTTGGCCCCCTTCTTCACTCTTTCGCGGAACCATCTCATCCTTTTCATCGGCGCGCTCAGTTTCCTCTCCTCGGTTTTGCCGGTCTGGGTGCTCCTTTGCCCGCGCGATTACATCTCCACCTATATAAAGATCGGCACGTTCCTTCTCCTCGTGGTGGGGATATTCATCATGTCTCCGACCCTGCAGATGCCCTCGGTGACGCGGTATGCCTCCGAGCCCGGCCCCATCATTCCGGGAACGGTTTTTCCGTTCCTTTTCATCACCATCGCCTGTGGCGCGATCTCAGGGTTTCACGGATTGATTTCTTCCGGGACGACGCCCAAGATGGTCATGTCCGAAGCGGACATTCCGTTGATCGGCTACGGCGCCATGCTGACCGAGAGCCTGGTGGCCGTGACGGCGCTGATCGCCGCCAGCATCCTGATCCCCGGCGACTATTTCGCCATCAACGCCCCGATTCCTTTCGACCAGCTGGCCGCGCTGGGATTCCCCGTCGGAAAAATAACGGAGTTTTCGCAACAGGTCGGCATCGAATTGGCGGGCCGGCCCGGCGGGCCGGTGTCTTTGGCGGTGGGCATGTCCGCCATCCTCTCCGGCATTCTGGGCGGCGCCGCGTCGATGCCTTATTGGTATAACTTCGCCATCATGTTCCAGGCGCTCTTCATCCTGACCTTGGTGGACACGGGCACCCGCGTGGGACGGTTCATCCTTCAGGAAATCGGCGGCGCCATTTACAAGCCCATCGCGACACACCGGACGGCCTTGAATATATGGATCACCAGTTTCATCATTGTTTTTTTGTGGGTCTACCTCATCCATGCGGGAAGCATCTCCACCATCTGGCCCATGTTCGGCGTGGCGAACCAGCTTCTGGCCGCCGTGGCGTTCGGCGTGGGGACGACCCTCATCATCAAGTCCGGCAAGGCGAGATACGCCTGGACGACCTTGATCCCCATGGCGTTCATGTACGTCACGACCTTCACGGCCGCTTGGCAACTGATCGGCGTTTTCTCGGCAAAAGCGGCGCGGGCGTCGACGGGCGCGGAGGCGCTGAACCTCCGGATCGACCAGTTCCTGATTGTCACCATGGTCCTCCTCGCCATACTGATTTTGGCGGACATGTCTTACAAGTGGCATGGATACCTCAACGGCACCAGAGATCCCAAATTGAGCGAAGTGGCGTGAGGGAACATTTCTGTCCGGAAGCCTTCCCGTTTCAGGGGAAGGGCGGGATGGGGATTGAGATCTGTTTCGGCTTATAAAAGGAGATGTTTATATGACACGAAGAACCAATAGAAGAAAATGCGTATGGATGGCAATAATGGGGCTGATCGTCCCCGGGGCGGCGCGTGCTTTGGACGTGACGCTTTACGGATTTGTGCACGTGGACACCGTCTATATGGACACTCAACAGATGTTCCGCGACAACGGCGACCGGGTTTTCTATGTCACGGGCAGCAAAGGTGAAAACTTCAATATCCACGCGCGGCAGACCCGGTTCGGACTGAAAGCCGCCAAGGAAGAGGACGGATACAATCTGTCCGGCGCGGTGGAAATGGATTTTTACGGGGACGAAAGCCAGGTGGCCAGCAACGAGATCAGCAACGGCATCCGCATGCGGAAAGCCTTCGTCAGCGCCCAGCGCGGGCCGCATGTCGTATTGGCCGGCCAAACGGCCGACGTCGTCTCGCCGCTGCTTCCCGACACGTTCGATTTTTCCCTGGGCCTGTATTCGGGCAACATCGGTTTCTGGCGGCCGCAAGTCCGGTATGAGAACTCGTCCTTCGGCCCGTTCCGTTTTCAGGCGTCCATCAATCGCGCCTACAGCCGGCGTGAAAACATGGCCCGGCCCGACGGCCAAGCGCGCATCGGTTACCAATCCGCGCACCTGGACGCGGGGGTCAGCGGTCTGTATGGACGCGAAAGCCAAACCGCCCATCCCCTCCCCGCCGCCGGCGCCAAAGGGTCCGTCGATGCCGGCGCGTTGGACTTGAAGGTCAAATGGGGGTCTCTGGTTTTCAGCGGGGAGGCTTATACGGGCGAAAACATCGCCGACTATTTCGGCCTGTCCGGGTTCAAACAAAAAGAGGACGGCGGCTGGGCGGAGATTAAATATCTCCAAACCCGATGGAGCGCCGCCGCGGGGCATGCCCGCGTCAAACTGCGCGATGGCGCGACGATCCCCCTGAACACCAATCTGGAAAACCGAAAAACGTACGGCAACGTCCGTTACAATCTTACGAAATCCCTCAGCACGGGCCTGGAATACACGTATTTGGAGGCGATCTACAAAGACCAACCCGAGGCAAAACGATATTTCGCGAACCGCTGGAACTGGATGGTCCATTACGAGTTTTAAATGGGTTTTTGAAATCTTTTGATAGAAAATTCCAGAAGAGCGTTATGACGGGCTCGATCTTATCGGGAGCGGATCGCGGCCGATCGGTTGAGCGGCCCGAAGGGGATGGGGGGCCGCGAGTTTGCGCGCCGGAAAATCGGGGAAGGAGGCCATTCGGGGCAATTTTTTCGTCGATTTTCTACGGATACTGGGACACAGCAGCGTTGTGGTCTCCGAGCGATAATGCGGACATCTCTCCACGGCGGACTTGCAAGAGGTCGCGGATGAGATTGGCGGAGTGGGGGCGGCCGTCCCATCGATTTGCAGTGAATTGGCAGTCGCTCAAAACGCGCATGGACAAAGGATTCCATAAACGATAGGATTTTTCGATACGAATTGATTTGGGGGTGGATGGCACCCGCGCGCGCTCCGAGGAAGCTTCGTTTCCTGCTCGGTGCAAATACGGCGCCGAAGCGCTTTGGATGCCGGCAGCGCCCCCGAGGGGCGACTCCCCTGCTGGTTTTATTTGGGAATACCGTGCACCTTGAGCACTCTCCTCGAAAGCTTTGCTTTCGGTGAGGCGCAAAAGCGGCGCCTCAGTGCTTTCAGGTGCCACGGCTGGCCGCATGGCCAGCATTCCCGTGGGAAAGGTGGCCGAGCTGGCTTAAGGCGGCGGATTGCTAATCCGTTGTACGGGTGTAAGCCCGTACCGAGGGTTCGAATCCCTCCCTTTCCGAATTTGAAGACCATCGGACATGGAGGAGGCGGACGTGTTGCTGTGGGTTCTCGTTGCGGTTCTGGCGCTCCTGATCGTGGCGCTGGCCGGCCTTCGCCGCGCCGGTCGGCTGGAGCGGGAACAGGGCAATAAATACATTCGCCGCCTGGAGGACACCCAGGAGTATCTGCAGCAGCACGTGGCGCGGCTGGACACCCTGGTGGCCATGTTGGCGAGTCTCTATCGGCTCGGCATGAGCGGCACGGGGCCGGCCAATCGTCGGGAACTGTGCGACACCATCGTGCAGAACGCCTGTCGGCTGGCGCAGACGAAAATCGGTTCGTTGATGCTCCTGACCCTCGATGGAGAAACGCTGGAGATCTCGGCGTCTCAGGGGTTGTCCGTCCAGGACGCCGCCACCCGGTTGCGGGTGGGGGAAGGGATCGCCGGCCGGGTGGCGCAGACCGGCAAAACGATTTACGTGGAGGACATCCGCTCCGACAAGCGGTTTCTCCGGTCCACCCAGTCCGGGCTGGAAACGCAGGCCATGGTGAGCGTGCCGTTGCGGGTGAAGGACCGGGTGATCGGGGTGTTGAACGTCAACGCGGAGTCGGCCCGATTTTTCGAGGAGCGGGAAATCCGCCTGCTGGGAATTCTGGCGGACCAGGCGGCGATCACCCTGGAAAATTTCGAACTCTACGACAGTCTCCGAAAATTCAACATCGATCTGATGCAGACGCTCCTGCAGGCCTTGGAGGCCAAGGAGGCGAACGTCCAGAAGGCGCCGAGCCGGGCGCATGAACATGCCCGGGCCATCGCCCAGCAGTTGGATTTGCCGGAACAGATGATCCAGTACGTGGAATACGCGGCGATGATGCGCGGCATCGGCAAGCTCGGCATCGTGGATTCCATTCTGAGAAAACCCGGCAAGCTGACCAGCGAGGAATACGCCCTCGTCAAGAAACATCCCAAGATCGGCTCGCAGATCATCTCCCCCATGTCGTTTTTGGCGCCCGCGGCGCCGATGGTCCTTTATCATCAGGAGTGGTACAACGGGCAGGGCTACCCCGACGGATTGGCGGGGGAGGAGATTCCTCTGGGCGCGCGGATCGTGTCCGTGGTGAGCGCCTGGGAGGCGATGACGTCGGACCGGCCCTACCGGAAAGCGCTTTCCCGAGAGGCCGCCATCCAGGAATTGAAACGAGGCGCGGGAAGCCAGTTCGACCCGAAGATCGTCGACGCGTTCCTGCGGTCCCTGGAGGCCGAGGAGAAACGCCACCCGTCGGCCGTGGCCTGAGGAGTTTGACAGTGCCGCTTTTCGTGCTGGCCACGCCCATCGGCAATCTGGAGGACGTGTCGCCCCGGGCGCTGAAGACGCTTTCCGAGGCGGACGTGGTCGCCTGCGAGGATACCCGCCGGACCTGGCAGCTCCTGGCCCATTTCGGCCTGCGCAAGACCGTGGTGCGATACGACAATTTCGTTCATCGCCGGGAGACGCCGCGGCTTTTGGAGCGCCTGCGGCGCGGCGAACGCGTGGCGCTGGTGACCGACGCCGGGACGCCCGGCATCTCGGACCCCGGAGGGCGGCTGGTGGCGGAGGCGGTGAACGCTTCCGTCCCGGTGGTCCCGATCCCCGGCCCGTCGTCGGTGACGGCGGCGCTGTCGGCGTCGGGGTTGCCGGCGGACGAATTTTCGTTTCTGGGTTTTCTGCCTCGCCGCGCCGGCCGCGTGAAGAAGGAATTCCAGCGGGTCGGCGCCGACCGCACGGTGGTTTTCATGGAGTCCACGTTCCGCCTGAAGGCCGCCCTGTCCGCGGCCCGGGACGTGTTCGGCAACGTCCCGGCGGTGATCGGCCGGGAAATGACGAAGCTGCACGAAGAGTTCATTCGGGGCCGGCTGGACGACGTTGTTTTGGAACTGGGCCGCCGCGAGACCGTCAAGGGCGAGGTCATCGTGGTGCTGTCGCCTCAACTCAAAGAGACATAACGGGGAGGTTTCCTTGATCAACGTTTCTGTCGTAGGGGCCACCGGGTACACCGGGGCGGAACTTTTACGAATCCTTTTGAACCACCGCCATGTGAAGGTGAAGCACGTCACCTCCGAATCGTCCGCCGGCAAGCGGATCGACGAGGTGATTCCGTCTCTCCGGAAGAAATACGACCTCGTCCTGGAAAAGCCCGACATCGCCCGGTTGGCCAAAGAGTCGGACGTGGCGTTTTTCGCGCTGCCCCACGGGGTGGGGGGAAGGGCCATCGCCGAGTTCCTCCGGCACGGCAAGAAGGCCGTCGACATATCGGCGGACTTCCGGCTGAAGGACGTGAAGGCGTACGAAAAGTGGTATGGCGTCGAACATCCGGCGCCGGACCTCCTCAAAAAGGCCGTGTACGGGTTGCCGGAGCTGTGGCGGGAACGGATTCGGTCCGCCGCGCTGGTGGCCAATCCGGGCTGTTACGCCACCGCCGCCACGCTGGCGCTGCTTCCGCTGTTGCGGCACAAATTGGTGGACGAGGACTCGTTGATCGTGGACGCCAAGTCCGGCGTTTCCGGCGCGGGGAAAAAGCTGTCGTCGATGTACCACTTCTCGGAGGTGACGGAAAATTTTCAAGCCTACGCCGTGGCGCATCACCGGCACACCCCGGAGGTGGAACAGACGCTTTCCGAGACGACGGGCCGACCCACGCGGATCACTTTCGTGCCCCACTTGGTCCCCATGAACCGGGGGATTCTGGCGGCGGCCTACGCCACGCTGAAGAAAAAGACGTCGGCGGCCGCGGTGCGGGCGGTTTTTGAGAACGACTATGGCCGGGAAAAATTCGTCCGGCTCCTGGCCGGGGAAGAATGGCCGCAGACGAAGAACGTGGCCCACACGAATTACTGCGACATCAATCTGAAAGTGGACGAGCGGACCAACCGGGTGGTGGTCCTGTCGGCGCTGGACAACCTGGTGAAGGGGGCCTCCGGCCAGGCGGTGCAGAACATGAACCTGATGTTCGGCTTCGACGAAGGTGAGGCTCTCTGAGTGGCCGGTGATCTGCCGTTGAAAAGATTGTTGGCCCTGGCGAAGGCCCGCCCGGCGGCGCTGAAGAACTCCGCGTTGCCCAAGGGTTTTTCCGTTTTCGGCGTCCGGTGCGGCATCTCGTCGAAACCGGGGAAAAAGGACATGGCGCTCTTCTATTCCGCTCGGCCCGCCGCGGCCGCCGGGGTTTTCACGCGCAACCGCGTGGTCGCCGCGCCGGTGTTGCTCAGCCGGCGGCATCTTCGGACGGCGGGGTCCGTCCGGGCGGTGATCGCCAATTCCGGCTGCGCCAACGCCTGTACCGGCGCCCGCGGCCTGTCGGACGCCGCCTCCTCGGCGCGCACGGCGGCCCGCGGACTGAACGTGGCTCCGGCCCAGGTGTTGGTGGCTTCCACCGGCGTGATCGGGCGATATCTTCCTCCGGTCCCGCTGAAGGCCGGCGTGGACGGACTCGTGGATCTCGTTCGGGCCGGCCGCCCGTCGTCCGTCGGGGCCGCCCTGCGCGCCATCATGACGACCGACACGCGTCCGAAGGCGGCGCTGGAACGTTTTTCTGTGCGGGGAAAAACCGTGACCGTGTGGGGATGCGCCAAGGGGGCCGGGATGATCCATCCGGACGTGGCCACCATGCTGGTTTTTCTCCTGACCGACATCGCGCTCCCCGCGGCGGCCCTGCGGAAGGATCTGCGGGAGGCGGCCTCGGCGACGTTCAACCGGCTGACGGTGGACGGCGACACCTCCACCAACGACAGCGTTTTCCTGTTGGCCAACGGCGCGGCCGGCGTGGGGGGGAGTTCGGCGGGGGCGCGGAGGAAATTTCAAGAGGCGCTTGACCGTGTCTGTTTGAGCCTCTCGGCGCAGATCGCCGCGGACGGCGAGGGCGCCACCCGCACGGCGTGGATCTTCGTGGAGGGCGCCGCCCGCGAGGAGGACGCGGCCCGGGCCGCGGCGACCATCGCCACCTCTCCTCTGGTGAAGACCGCGCTTCACGGGGCGGACCCGAACTGGGGCCGCGTGATCGCGGCCCTCGGCCGGGCCGGGGTCCCCTTCGATCCTTCCACGGCGGAGATCCGGTTCGGCGACGTGGTGGTGTTCCGCCGGGGAGCTCGGGCGGCTTTTTCCGAAAAAGCGCTCCATAAGATACTGAAGAAGGACACGGTGGTCATCCGCGTGGATCTGCGCCGGGGCCGAGGGCGGGCCCATTACGTGACCTGCGATTATTCCAAAGACTATATTTCCATCAACGCCGACTACACCACGTGAGCCGGGCGGAGTCTCCCCTCCCAGAAGAAAAAAAGTGTCCCGGATTGTTCCCCTGAAAACGAAGGTCATGAAGGTTGCGGGCCGCGGGGCCTTGCGGACGGAGGAGCGGACCGCCGTGCAAACGGCGGTGGAGAGTCTTCGGTCCGGCGGGCTGGTCGTTTTCCCGACGGACACGGTCTACGGTCTGGCGGCCGGCGCGTTCCGCCCGGAAGCCATCGGCCGGATCTACCGCCTGAAGGGAAGGTCCTATAAAAAGCCCCTGCCGTTTCTGGTGGCGCATCTCGACCAGGCGCGGGCGCTCGTCGAACCGATCCCCGCCCGGCTGCGCCGCCTTCTGGACCGCTACTGGCCCGGGCCTCTCACGGTCATTTTCAAAACGTCCCCGCTCGGCCGCTGGGTCGCCGGCGGGAAGGACACCATCGCCGTCCGCATCCCGAAGCACCGCGTGGCCCTGGAACTTTTACGGGAGTTCGGCCAGCCGTTGGCGACCACCAGCGTGAACATTTCCGGCGGGACACCGGCTCGCAGCGGAACGCAGGCCCGGACGTTCTGCAGCGGAAAAGTCGGCGTCGTTTTGGACGCCGGCCGGTGCCCGGTGGGGGAGCCCTCCACCATCCTGGACGCCTCCACCTATCATTGGGTTCTCCGGCGTGAAGGGGCGATAAAAGAAAAAGAACTCCTGAAGTATCTGCGCGGCCGGTAGGTTTTTCGGGAGGGGCGGGCGTCGGTTGAAAATTTGTTACACTTCCCTCATTGTCGAAACGGTGCCGGTGCCGAATATCGAATGACCAATCCCGAATCCATCCTCCTCAGCGTCGTCGTCATCACCCATAAACGGTTGGAGCCTCTGGTGCGATGCATCGGAAGCGTGGAGGCGTGTCGGCCGCCGCTGCCGGGGGAGATTGTTCTCGTCATCAACGGCGCCGACGCGGAGACGCGGGGCTGGGCGGAGAAACACGCGGCGTCGCGGCCGGATTTTCGCTGGGTGGAACTGGAACGTTCCTCGAAAGGCCGCGCCCGCAATCTCGGCGCGCTCTCGGCGCGGGGAGAATGGGTCTATTTCATCGACGACGATGTGACGGTGCCGCCGGACATCTTTTTTCGGATGCGGGAGGAGATGGAAGCGGAACCGGCCGCGGGGGTGATCGGCGGACCGAACAGCACGCCGAAAGACGCCACGCCGTTCCAGCGGTGCGTGGGGCGGGTGTTGACGTCGTGGCTGGGCACGGGCCGCATGCGGGCGCGGTATCGTCCCTTGGGTCGCCGGCGCGCGGCCGACGACGGTGACCTGATCCTGTGCAACCTGATGTTCCGGCGGGCCCTCTTTCAGGCCGGCCGCCCCGCGTTTCCCGAGGACTTCCACTATAACGAGGAGAACGTTTTGCTGACCCGCTTGAAGAACGACGGGGTCCGGTTGGTGTATTCTCCGGCGCTGGAGGTTTTTCATGAGCGCCGGAACGGGTGGGGCGGATTTTTGAGGCAGGTCTGGCATTCCGGCGTGGGCCGGGGACACATGTGGCGGCGCGTGCCGGGGAGTTTCCGGGCCGTCTGCGCCGCGCCGAGTCTGATGGTGGTGTATCTTCTGACGCTTCCGTGGGTCCGCCCGGGGGCGATCTTCCTCCCGTTGGGGGTATACCTCGGGTTTCTGGGGTGGGAAATGGCCCGGGCGCTGTGGGAAGACCGTCTTGGCGTGAAAGGCGCGGGGTGCGTCGGCCTGTTGATTTCGGGAGCGCATATGACGTACGGCGCGGGATTGGTGTGCGGTTTCCTCCGGCCGGGGTTGAATTCGCCGTCGGCAGGACGGGACACATGAAGCTTTTTTTGGATTTCTATGGGGTGCGCGCGGCGATCGAATCGGAGGCTGAATCCATTCTGGAGGAATTCCGGAGGGATTTTCAATGGTTCCGGGCGGATCCGGAAAAGTCCATGCCGCATGTTCGATTGGGCCTGAGCGCGACCCTCCCGCCGTCGGCGGTGCCGCAAAAGAAAAATTCCCGGCGGTTCGTCCACCACGACCCGGAGGCCGTCGTGGATTACGATTTTTCCGAGGAAGAGGGAGGCGTCTTTTGCGCGGAACCGCATCGGCTGCATGAGTTGGGATATCTGCTGCTGTTGAGCCGCGTGGGGGAAATGCTGGACCGGCGCGGGTTGCACCGGGTGCACGGCCTGGCCCTGGAATGGGGAGGCAAATGTGCGCTGATGCTCCTGCCGATGGGCGGCGGGAAAACCACCTTCGCGCTGGAAGCGCTCCGGAGTTTTCCCGTGCGGCTGGTTTCGGAGGACACGCCGCTGGTGGACGAACAGGGGAGGTTGTGGCCGTTCCCGCTGAGGGTCGGCATTTGCGGCGACCGGAACATCGACGGGATCCCGGAATCGATGCAGCGGGTTTTCCGCCGAAAAGAATATGGGCCGAAGATGTTGGTGGACATCGATTATTGGAAGGGACGGATCGCCGTCGGGGGGCCGTTCGTCCCGTCGGCCATTTTTGTGGGACAAAGGGGGTGGGCCGCGCCGGGGGAGAAATTGTTGCGACGGGTCGCCGCTTGGCGGGCGGCGCCGGCGTTGATCTCGTCCCTGCTGGTCGGGGTCGGCGTTCCGCAGGGGCGCGAATATCTTTTGCGGTGGGACGTCCGGGCGACGGGGGGGTTGTTGAAGAACGCTTTTTCGCGGACGCGGACGATGATGAGGCTTTTGGCATGCCGTCGGGTTTACCTGTGGCGGCTGAGCCGCGATACGGTCGCCAACGCGAAAACCGTTTCCGTGACGATGGAGACGTTCGAAGATGCGTGAGAGCCGGCGCATGAAGACGAAGAAGGACAGCCGGAAAAGGGTGTTGATCGTGGCGCCCCATCCGCCGTTCCCGCTTTTTGAGAGCACCAACATCCGGATATGGAAACTCGCCGGTTTGTTGAAGGAGAAATACGCGTTTTCCTTGGCGACGTTCGTCAGCGAGGCGACGTTCAACGACCGGGTCGCTCTCTCGGCGATGAAACTGCGGCTGGCCATGCTCTTTGAAAAGACCTACCTGGTCCCGGCCTCCTCGGAAAATCTGTGGACGGATTTTTTGGACAAGAAAGTCTCGGAAGGCCCCGCTTTTGAGAGGATGGGGGGCGTCCTCCAGAAAGCCCTGCGGGAGGAACGCTACGATTTGGTCGAGATCGAACATATCCAGATGGCGGGGTGCCGCCGCTTCGTTTTCGGTCCCCCGACGATCTTGGTGGAGCACGATGTGGGCTGGGTATGGTTCAATAACTCGTTGCATGCGGGCCGGCGCGGTTGGCCCGTCCATGAACGGGTGCGGGCGTGGTTGAAAGGACTGTGGAGCCATTATTGGACGGCGGAAGCGTTTCAGGGGGTTGTTTTGACCAGTCCGGAGGACATGCGTTGGTGGGATACGTGGGGGCCCTCGACCGTGCCGACCGGCTATGTGCCTCTGGGGGTGGACCTGTCGCGGTTCTCGTTCCGAAAAGTCGAGCCGGAGATGCGCCGGCCGGAACTTCTTTTCGTCGGTTATTTCCATCATCCGCCCAACGCGGACGCCGCCCGGTATTTTTTGGACGAGATATGGCCGCTCATCCTCGACGAGCTCCCCGACGCCCGCATCACGTTCGTGGGCGCCGGCGTTCCGGCCTGGCTGAAGGAGCGGGCCGGGAAAAACGTGCGCGTCGAAGGATACGTGGAGGACATCGTCGGCGCGTTCAAGGCGGCGCACGTGTTCGTCGTGCCCACCCGGCTGGGGTGGGGGATTAAGGGAAAGATCGTGGAGGCGTTCGCCGTCGGTCTCCCCGTGGCGGCCACCCCGTCCGCCATGTCCGGGTTCCCTCCGGAGACGAGGGGCTTCGTCCGTCTGGGCCGCGACGCCGGGGAGTTTGCCAAAGAGACGATTAATTTGCTAAAAAATAAAACGCTCCGTCAGTCGATGGTTTTGCCGGCGCGGCAGTGGGTGGAGAAGAACCTGTCCTGGGAAAAATGCGCGGAGCGGTTGGATGCGTTTTATCGGCGGGTGTCCGCCCCGGACCGAAGTTACGGAAACAGCGGGATCTTGTGGCGGTGAGTCGCGGTTTTTAGAGGAGGAACTATGCGTATCGGGCAAGCGGTGGGGCGCCATGCAAAACACGTGGCGTGGAGAAAAGTGGACGACGAGGTCGTCATCCTGGATTTGGAAACCAGCGTGTATTATTCGTTGAACGAGACCGGGAGCAAGATTTGGGAACTCATCGGCAAGGGGCTTTCCGAGGAGGCCATCGCCGAGGAGGTCGCCGAGGATTACGGCCAAAAAGTCGCCACGGTCAAAAAAGACGTGTCCGCCATCATAAAAAAAATGAAGAAGGAGAACCTCGTCACGCCGGGAAAGTGACCTTCTTTTCATAAGACGTTGAAGTCCCCCTCCGTTTCTCCCCCCGTCCCTCCTTCCCCATCGGCCAAGGACATCGTCGCGTGACGCGCGTTCTGATCGCGGGTTTGGATTCCATCCCCCCGGAATTGTTCTTCGACCACCCCGATTTTAAGATGCCGTTCGTCCGGCGCCTCATGTCGCGGGGCGTGTACGGCGAAATGGTTTCTTGTGACCCGCCCATCACGGTGCCCGCCTGGGCCGTCCTGGCGACCGGGAAAGAACCGAAAGAACTGGGGGTGTACGGTTTCCGGGAGAGGGGGGAAAATCCCTACTCGGACATCCGGCTCGCCTCGTCGACCTCCATAAAAGAGCCGGCGGTTTGGGATTATCTGGGCCGACGGGGCCGGCCCTCCGTCGTGGTGGGCGTTCCGCCCGCCTACCCGCCGCGCCGCATCCGCGGGCCGTGGGTCTCCTGTCTTTTGACGCCTTCGTCCGCGCCGTACGCCACGCCGCCGGCCGTGATGAAGCAGATCGAGTCCTGGCTCGGCGCCCGGCCCCGGCTGGACGCGGAATTCCGGCGGGAAGGCCGGGCGTCGACACTCGCCCAGATCTATGAGACCTCCCGGCATAAATTCGAAATGACGAAGCGCCTCCTGAAAAACCATCCGTGGGATTTCGCCATGTTCGTGGACATCGGGCCGGACCGGATGCACCACGCGTTTTGGAAGTTTTTCGACAAGGGACATCCGGGCTATCGGCCGGGGAACGAATTCGAAAGGGCCATCCCGGACTATTACGGATTTTTGGATCGGCAGCTGGAATCGCTCTTCGGGGAGCTCCCCGCGGACACCGCGGTGCTTCTGGCGTCCGATCACGGGTCGAAACGCATGAACGGATGTTTCTGCGTGAACGAGTGGCTTTTGCGGGAGGGTTATTTGAAATTGAAGAGATATCCGGAAAAGCCGACGCCGATCGAGTCCTGCGACGTGGACTGGCCGCGCACCCGCGCCTGGGGCTGGGGCGGGTATTACGCCCGGATATTCATCAACGTGAAGGGGCGGGAACCGGCCGGCGCGGTGTCGAGGAGGGACTACGAGCCGCTCCGCCGGAAACTGGCCCGCGCTTTCCGGGGCTTGCGCGGCCCGGGGGGAGAGGGCTGGAAGAATCAGGTCCTCTTGTCCGATAAATCGTGGCGGGGCCAGCCGCCGGACCTGCTGGTCTATTTGGACGATCTGGGCCATCGTTCCGCCGGGACCCTGGGGCACAACGGTCTCTACTTGCGGGAAAACGACACCGGGCCGGATGACGCGGTCCATGCCCGGAACGGATTTTTTTGGCTGGGCGGGACGGACGTCCCGTTGAGGGGCCGGCGAAAGATACGGATCATCGACATCGCGCCGACGGTGCTGAAACTTTTGGGACACCCCCTTCCGAGGACCTTGCGTGGGAAATCGATCCTATAAAATGAAAAAGACCGCCGCTCCCCGAAACCTCGTCCTCGTTTCCGTCGACTCCCTGCGTTTCGACGCCCCGGCGTGCGAGGACGACACGCGTTATCTGGCCGCCGTGGACCCCGCGTTGCCGGCGCGCCGCCGGACGCCCGTTTTGGACGCCCTGGCGCGGACGGGGGTTCATTTTTCCGGCGCGGTGAGCAGTTCGCCATACACCACAAACGCGCACGCCGGCCTTTTCACGGGCCAGTGGCCCTGGCGACACGGCGTGCGGTCGTTGTTCGGACAGGAAAAGGTCCCGGCCGGCGTGCCCCTCCTGGCGGAACTCTTCAAGGCGGCCGGGTTCTCCACCCTCAGCGCCTCCGGCATGCCGCACATCTTCCATTCGGATTCGTTCGGTTTCCGTCGAGGTTTTGACGACCTCCGCGACATCAGCACGCATCTTTTCGAAGAACGGCTTTCCGGGGTTTTCCGCTGGCTGCGGGAGCATGGACGGGAAAGATTTTTCGTATTCTTTCACACCGCCTCCGTGCACGATTATCTCACCGAGGCGCAATGGGAGCGGCGCGCCGGCCGGCCCATCGCCGATCCGGACGCGCTTTACCGCGCGTTGCGGGAACCCTGCGGTCGCGCTTTGGACAAAAGGTTGGCGGCGTATCTGGACGCCGTCAATTTCTTCGACCGGAACGAACTGGGTCCTTTGCGGGACCTCGTGGGCTCCCTCGGGTGCGAAGAGTCGACGATGTGGGTGATCCTGGGAGACCACGGCGAACCGCATCCGGTCGGTCTGGAGGAGACGGAGGTCCGCGTGCCGGTGATTTTCAGCGGCAACGGGTCGTTCCCGCGCGGGGAAAAAATAGACGTTCCGGTGGGGCTGATGGACGTGTTCCCCACGATCCTGGAATTTTTCGGCCTGAGACCGCCCCCCGGTCTTCCGTCGAAGAGCCTGTCCCGCTGCTGGGGGCCGCGCCCGACGCGGCCCTCCGAAATCTACATGGAACATTTCGCCTCCCCGCGGTCGTCTTTTTCGGAACCGTCTTCCGGACCGGCGGAGAGAGGGACCGCCCTCCTGCGGGGGCTCCGCCGGGGCCGGCATAAATTGATCCGCGACTGCGAGAAAGACGAATGGAGGGCCTACGACCTCCGCCGGGATTGGGGAGAACGGCATCCCTGTGACCCCCGGTCGCGGAAACCGTTCGCGCCGCTGAAGAGGCGGTTGTTATCGATTGAAAGGCAGGAAGGTTCTGCGGTAGAATCAGAGGCCGGCCGTAATGAAAAACCCTCGGCCGACATCGTGGCCCGGCTGAGGCAGTTGGGCTACCTGGATTAGGGAGATGACCTACACAAACCGTCTGCACGTGACACCCCAGCATTTTTGGAACCTCGTGAAGGAACTGACGCGTTGCGAGTTCAAGTTGCGGGACCAGAGCACCCTGTTGGGGTTCCTTTGGACGCTGCTCCATCCGACGCTCATGTTCGTCGTCCTCTACGCCCTGTTCGTCAAGTGGATGGGGAACCACGTCCCGTCCTTTCCCATGTACCTGCTGGTGGGGGTGGTGCAGTGGAACTATTTTGTGAAGGGGACGACCGGGGGGATGACGTCGCTGCTGCAAAAATCGGGGCTGATCTCGAACTTCATTTTTCCGAGGTCGGCGTTGGTGATCTCGTCGGTCTTTACGAACCTGCTGATCCATCTCCTGGAACTCGGGGTGATGATCCCGTTCCTGTTCGCCTTCGGGGACGCGCCCTCGTTGAAGTGGTTTTTGCTGCCGGGACTGGTGTTGCTGGAGACGGTGATGATCCTGGGGGCGTCGTTCCTCCTGGCGCGCCTGGCGGTGGACTACAAGGACATGGTGCGCATCTGGGAGATCGTGACCATGACGGGCTTTTTCGTCACCCCCATTTTTTTCCCGGTGGAAATCGTCGCGCCGGACCGGCGGCAGATACTCCTGCTCAACCCCATGGCCCAGGTCATCGCAGAGACCAGGAAGTTCATGGTCTATGACCAATGGCCTTCTCCGCGCGTTCTGGGGATATTGCTGTTGTTCTCGCTTGCGCTGGCGTGGTTCGGCTACCGGTTCTTCAAGAAAGGGGAACCGCATTTCGCGGAAAAATTCCCATGAGGAACTTCGCGGTCCTGACAGAAAACGTCGGGAAGAAGTTCGACATCGGCACCATGCGCCAGAAGATGCTCGGCCAGCAGTTCCGCTATTGGGTCCAGGGGCATCAGCCCACGCGCAGTTTCTGGGCGCTGCGGAACGTCTCTTTCCGGGTGGAACACGGGGAAGGGCTGGGCGTCATCGGTCCGAACGGTTCCGGCAAGAGCACTCTTTTGCGGATACTGTCGGGCATACTCCAGCCCAACGAGGGGCGGGTGGAGTCCAACGGGCCGGTGAACCCCTTTTTGGCGTTGGGGGTCAGCCTGCTGCCGCAGTTGACGGTCATGCAGAACCTGAAACTTTGCGCGGCCCTGTTGGGGTATACGGGGCGGGAATTCCGACGGAAACTCGACAGCATCATCGAGTTCTCCGAGCTCTCCGACTACCTGTACGCGGCGGTGGCCGATCTGTCGGTGGGCTGGGCGTCGCGGGTGGCCTTCTCCATCGCCATCCACGCGGACCTGAACATTCTGCTGGTGGATGAGACGCTCGAGGTGGGGGACGCCTACTTTCGGGAGAAGTGCAAACGTTTTTTCAGAAAGATCAAGGAGCAGGGGAAAACGATCATTTTGGTGTCGCATTCCATGGACGATATCGTGGGCGTATGCGACAAGGCGGTCTACATCGACGGCGGCCGCCAGATGGCGTTCGGGGATGTCCCCTCGGTGATAACGAAATACGAAAACACCGTGGCCCTGCGCATGAAAAAAACGGCGGAGGCCCGCGGAACATGAGCGCCTCTCCGGGATCGCCGCCGGCCGGGGCGGAGGATTGGTTCCAGGTGAAGGGGCCCTCGATGACGCCGCTGCTGCGGGAGGGGGACGCCATCCGTTTTCAGCGTTGCGAGGGGGAGGTCCTGCGGACGGGGGACCTCGTCTTCCTGGCGGCGCTGGCCGGCGGTCCCGCGGTGGGCTACGTCGTCCACCGGCTGTTGTGGAAAAGCCGGAGGGGCCCGTCGTGGCGCTATCGGACGATGGGGGATTGGAATTTTTCCGGCGACTCCGCCGACGGCATCATGGTGGGGCGGGTCACGGAGATCCGGCGGCGGGAAAGACGTTTCCCGTGGGCGGGCGGCCGGGTGAGAATCGGGAGTTTGGGATTCCTCGTTTTTGCGAAACTCCTGCGGTCGGCCGATTGGGTTTTCGGGAACATTTACCGTCGGGGATTCGTGGCGGTCCTGGGGGTTTCGCTGCGCGGCCGCGGCCCCCTGCGCCTGTTGGCGCGCGGTTTTCTTTTGTGTCTCGTCCCCGTGTTGGACGGCGGGCGCGATTTTTATTGGCGGGCGGTCCTCCGGCTCTCCGACGGCTTCTTTGAGGCGTTGGCGCCCGCGGCCGCCGACTGACGGAGAAAAACCTTGGCCCTTCCCACGGACTGGCGCGTTCCTGTGCGGCGCGGCGTTGCGGTCTGGAAATTGACGCGCGAGGTCGCCGCCATTTTCCTGCGACGCTGGACCGAGCTGGTCCTGCGCGGCGCGGGGTTTCGCCGGCCGCGGGACTGAGCGGATGCCGCGCAAGCGCAAGCCCCACGTCCTTTTCCTGATGCCGTTCCTGCCCTCGCCGCCCGTCGACGGCGGCAAGAAGCGCGTCCATACCATCCTCCGGCTCCTCTCCGACCGATACGACTTCACGGTGCTTTCCTTCATCAACAAACAGGAGCAGGTCTGGGACGTGCCCGCGCTGAAAAAATTCTGCAAAGCGGTCTATCCCGTCCTGCTCAGCCCCGCGCCGGTCCCGGCGGCGGAGGAGCTTTTCCTTCCCGAGATCGTCAAGAGCTGTTATTCCCCGGCCATGGCGGCTTCCCTGCAGACGCTGCTGCGGGAATCTCCGCCGGACCTGGTGCACATCGAATTCGTCCAAATGGCGTATTATCGGCGGTGGATAAGGGATGTCCCGGTCGTCTTTACGGAACACGACATCAGCAACATCTCTTTTTTCCGGTCGTATTTCCGGGAGATGACGGGCTGGCGGCGGTGGGGAAGGGTCGTGGAGTGGATGCGGCTGGTGAAATACCAGATGGACGCCTGCCGGGGGCTGGACGGCGTGGTGACCTTGACGCCTCCGGACACGGAGAAGTTGAGAAGTTTTCTTCCGGACCTGCGGGTCCAATGCATCTACACGGGGGTGGACCTGAAACATTTTTCGCCGGGCCGCCAGAACGGGACGAGTCCCCGGGAGGCGGAGGCGCACCTGGTTTACGTGGGCCATTACATGCATTATCCCAACGAGGACGCCATCCTCTATTTTTGCAGGGAGATCTTTCCGCTCATCGAAAAGCTCTGCCCCATCGTCCATCTGTGGGTCGTCGGCTCCGGCGTGACCAAAGCGGTGGAGGACCTGCAGAAGAACCCGCGGATCCACGTGACCGGAACGGTCAAGGACGTCAAACCCTATCTGGAGAAGGCGGACGTTTTTGTGGCGCCGTTGCGGCTGGGGGAGGGGATCAAGGGGAAAATATTGGAGGCCTGGGCCATGCGGCTCCCGGTGGTGACCACGCCCGTGGGCGCCCGCGGGCTGCAGGCCCGGCCGGAGGAGCATTACCTCTTGGGACGGAATCCGCGGGAGTTCGCGGAAAAAACGGCGCGGCTGATTTTCGACCGGGTCCTGCGCGACCGGTTGATACGGAACGCGCGGAAGTTGGTGGAGACGACCTACGATTGGGACCGGCTCGCCGACCAGGTGGACGATTTTTACAAGGAAATAATGGAGAATTATCGACGGAAAAAAGCGTTACCCGCCCAGTCCCTCTAACAGCGCCCCGGCCGTTTTTTCGAAGCCGGCCGCCTCCCGTTCCATCGTCTCCAGCACCGCCCGCCCGTCCCACGCGGGCTCCTCCACCTCCAACGTCCGCAGCAGCGCGTCCCACCAGGGTTTGTCTTCGGGAAACGTCTCCCGGCAGAGAAGCAGGGCGCCCTCCAGGTCGTGAGGGTCGCTTGCGATGCCGGCGAACAGATAGAGCCGGGCCGAAAGAGCCGGCATCAGGAGGGATTGCCACACGTAGAGCGGCGGGCTGGACAGGGCCGCGAGAGGATAGGTCCGTCGGTTGAGGAGCCAATCGGCGGCCGTTTGGCGGGCGAGCCGGTCGAGCACGGGCGCGGGCGGCGGCGATATTTTGGGCAGGCCGATCTGGCCGCAAAAATGGTTTCGGAGCAGCGGGCGCGTCGACGGCCGCCACGCCGCCGACGTCCCGGCGGGGATGTCCGTCCGGAGACCGTAGGGCCCGAAAGGGGTTCCTTCGGCGATGCTCCATTGACGGAGACGGAAGAGTTGTTCCGGGACCACCGTGAGGGGGCCCCGCAGTCCGCGGTCCCCCTTTTTGAAATGCCGCAGTGTTTTCAGAAGTTCCGCCGCCGCGTCCTCGGGGAGGTCGTCCCGCAACAGGATCGTTGCCCGGCGCACCGTGTCCCAGGCCAGGCCGGAGATCCCCTCGCCGTCCCGTTCCCGCAGGGCACGGAACCGTTTTTCCCACGCCTGCCGTTCCCAGGCGTCGTCGTGGGGGCGGCCTGCCGGCGGCGGGGGGGCGTTTTTTCCCGACGGAAAACGTGAGACGATGTTGTCTCCCCGGCGGCGCAGGCACGTCATGGTGCGCGCCAGGACCTGGGGGAATTTCCCCAAAGGGAGGTCCGCGGACTGAAGGAGCGGAAGAGCCCAGCTTTTTTCAGGGTCCGCCTCGGCGGCGGACCGGGCGGAGATTTTATGGGCGGTTTCTTCCCGGGTCGGCGGCGGGGCGCCGGAATCCATGGCGAAGAACCAGCGGTGCACATCGAGCAGGTGTTTGCGGGCGTTCAGCCGACGGGTCGCCGCGCCGTCTTCCTCGGAAAAATAGCATTGCAGGAGGAGTTCGTGGGCGTCGAACGCCTGCGCCCAACAATCCCAGGGCCATTCCCAGCCGGCCGGATCCGTCGGCGGTCCCGGCGGCAGCGGTTGGCCGTGGAGGGGTTTCCATTGGACGGCGGTCCGGCGTTTGGCGTCGCCGTGACGAAGATAGGCGGAAAGTTCGGCTTCGTCCACCACCTGGGATTCTCCCAGGAAGGGGAACAGTTTCTTGAGTTGCGCCAGCCGGCGTAGGAGGCGGCCTGTGTGCGTCCCGGAGATGTCCGGTTTCGGACATACCCATAGGGTGTCGATGTCGCTGGCGCCCGGGATCCATTCCGGTTCGAGGAGTCCCTGGCGAAGATAGAGAGTTTTCAGGGCGCCGGCGGCGGCCCGGCGCTTCAAAAGGAGAAGGAGGAATGCGTAGAACGAAGCGAACAGGGAACGAAAAACGGACGAACGCAACGCGAGGGAAACGATGTGACGCCGGAGGAGGGGTCGGACCATTTTCATGTCTGGAGAAAGGATACCCGGAACGGGAGAAAAATACAAGGAAATCCGGCAATGCGAAATCAGTTTCGACTCTAGAAATTAGCATGAAAATGATATTCGCGCAAGGTTGACAAGGAGTGGGGGGCATAGTACAATAAACCCGCATTTTTCAGCGATACGAGCACGTTTGGGAGCTGGCTTTTTGGGGCGCTATTGTAACTAAGGGGAACCCATGTTCAAGCCAGCTTTCAAGTTTTTTAGGCCGAGATTTTTCCGATACGACGCGTTATTTTCTCGCCTCTGCCGTCCGTGCCGACCGGTTGATTTCCAATGAAAAAACCAAACGCCACCGTTAAAGAATTTATCTATCCGAAACTGGACCGTTGGAAAGACTCCGGTCTTGCTCGATGGCCTGTCTTTACGGCCGACGACGAGGTCCTTCGGGAACTGCACTTTGAGTTGACCTACCGGTGCAACTTGAAATGCCGGATCTGCGATCTTTGGGGACAGGAACGGCAGGACAGCACGAAGGTTTCGCTGGAGATGGGGGCCGACGAGATCAAAAGGTTCGTCCGCGGATCGAAGAAGCTGTCCCGCCTCGAGGTCCTCGTCTTGAGCGGCGGAGAGCCTCTGCTCAAGAACGACGCCGTGGAGCTCGTCGATTTTTTCACCGCGCATTCACCGTCGGCGTCCATCGGCATCCTGAGCAACCTTTCCAACGAGGAGCTCATCCGCGCCCGGCTCGACGAGATATTTTCCCGATGCGCTCCCCGTTTGTGGGTCGGCACCTCCATGGACGGCATCGGCCCCGTTCACGACAAAATGCGGGGCGCGCCGGGGTCCTGGGACCGGATGGTGAAGACCATCGCCTTCTTGAGGGAACGCTACCCGTCGGTGGACGTCAGCATCACCTACACGATGACGCCGCACAATTACCGGGAGCTCACGGCGGTCCACGACTGGGCCGAGGCTCATAAGTGCGGCTTCGGCGCTCAATACGTCGTCCAAAAAGAAGGGACGGAGGTGTTCCGCTGGACGCGGGCCCAGTTGGGGGAGGTGTCCCGGCAGGTGGACGCCCTCGTGGATCGGTTGTGTCGACAGGCGGACGCCGTCGGCCACATTTATCGGGACGAGGCCGACAAATTGAAATGGCTGTGGGCGCGGCTTTATTATTGGCGGACGCTGGTGGACTACGGTTTCGAACCGAAACGCTACTTTCCTCCGTGTTTGGCCGGCCGGCGATACGCCATGCTCGATCCGTGGGGCAACGTTTCTTTTTGTTCCCCGCACAAGAAAAAACCCGTGGGGAACGTGAGGGAGACTCCGTTCGACGTTTTGTGGGAGAACGACAAGGCCCGTCGGTTGAGGGAGCATATCGACGCCGGTCGGTGCGACTGCTGGCTGATGTGCACGGCCAATCCGGTGATCGACCGTCTGCTCGCCTTGGCGCTGCCGTCGCCCGTTCCGGTCGCTCCTTGACGGACATGGCGCGGGGGGGGATTTTCAAGAGCGTCGAGGAGCCCTTGTCCTGGCCGGTTTGTCGCACGGAGACTCTTTCCCAGGGACTTCCCCCGGGCCACTGTGTCGGTTTTTTGCCCAAGACGACCCGCTGGAGCGGGGAGGTGCGTCTCCTGGGAGACGTGGTGGTGCCCTCCGGTGCCGTTCTCGAGGTCGATCCGGGAACCCAGATACGTACGGCGGAAAAGCCTCTTTGGAAATACAAATTCCTCCGTTCCGGCGACCGCGGACAGCTCCAGGGCAACGACCTCGCCTTCGGCCGCTTGATTTGTTGGGGACGCCTCGTCGTCCGGGGCACAACGGAGAAGCCGGTTCGGTTCCTGCCGGAGGGCAAAACGTGGGGCGGCATCGTCCTTTTGGGCCGGGCGCGGGCCGACATGGAATGGGTGGAGTTGTCCCATGCCGCGCGGGCCGGGGTTCTGTGCCATGACCGCGCGCATCTGCGGGTGCAGGGAGGGAAGTTCAGCGGAAGCGAGACCGGTCTCTCCGCGGCCGGGTTCGGCAGCGTCTCGGTGACGGACAGTTCTTTTTTTTCCAATGGGCGCGGGATATTGAGTTACGACTTCGCCGCCGTTCTCGCGGAGGGGGACTATTTTTTTGAGAACCAGTGGGGGGTCCGCGCCGACGACGCCTCCTTCGCGCGGATGGAGCGATGCAGTTTCCGGAACAACAGCGAGGCGGGACTTCTGGGACAGGGGCGGGCCTGGATAGACCTCAACACCAACGCCTTCGAGGGTCACGAAAAGATCGCCGTTTTCCTACAGGACAAGTCCCACGGCCACGCTCGAGGCAACAGGTTTCTGCATAACGCGGTGGGATATGAGGTCCTGGACGACGCCCATCTGGTGTCCGACGACGATAAGATCGGTCCGGGGTCTTCCGTCGGCGTGCGGGGCTTGCGCCGCGCCCGGCTTCGGTTCCGGCGCGCGTTCCTCCATGGGCATTTGAAAGAGGCGGCGCTTCAGACCCAGGACGGCGTCCGCGCCGAGATGACGGCGTGCCGTTTTTGGGAGAACGGGACGGCGATCTCCTCTCAGGGGAAAAGCCGTCTTCGTTTGCGGGAGTGTGAGTTCCAGAAGAACGCCTCCGCCGGCAAGTTGCAGGACCGCTCCGTCGTCTCCGTCGTCCGTTCCCGGTTGTCCGGAAACAAAACGGGCCTGGAGTTCTGCGGGGGGGCCCGCGGTTCTTTGGAGGAAAACGAGTTCCGGGCCCAGTCGGCCGCCGCGCTGGACCTGGCCGCCGCGTCGAGGGTCCTCTGCCGCCGGAACCGTTTCGATGAGAACGGGGTCGCTCTGGAGTTGAAAGAGACGTCGCGGGCGGCGATGTCGGGGAATCATTTTTTAAGGCAGGGGTCGCACGGCGTTCTCGTTCGGCACCGCGCGGCGGTGCGGGGCCGGGGGAATCTGTTCGAGGACAACGCCCAGGCGGGCGTTCAAGGGTTGGACAACGCCCGGCTGCTGCTGGCCGGCAACACCTTCCAGGCGAACGCCGTCGGCGTCGGTATCGGCCCGTGGGTCGCCGCGGACCTCCGGCGCAACGTGTTTCAGGGCCAGCGCCGCGAGGGGGTGAGTTCCTCCAGCGAGGCTCCGGTCGTTGTGAAGAAAAACATTTTTTCCAAGAACGCCACCGGCATCGGACACTTCGAAAAGGACCGCGCCCTGGTGAAAAAAAACAGTTTCTTGAAGAACTCCTATGCCGCCGGCACGTGCGGAGGGACGGCTTTTCCGCGCTGGGAGGAAAACCGCTGCGTGGACAACGGACGGGGGCTGGTCTGCCGGGACCGTTCGGGCCCGTTCGTGCAAAAGAACTATTTTGAGGGGGCGGACAACGTCGCGCTCCTGTGCGTCGGCGAGTCCGTCCCGCGGGTGAGGAAGAACCGGTTCGTCGGGAACAAGATCGCGGTGGCCACCGGGGCCTCGTCCCGGCCGGGGCTGGATTCCAACCGGTGGGAGAAAAACGGAACCGAAACCATGGAATGGCGGGGAGAGGAATGACGGGAAGAGAGGCGGGCGAGGAGCGGCCGAAAGCCGGTTCCTGTGAGGTGGCGCTGGTCCAGTGCCCCGGCTGGGGGCGGGACTGTCCGCCGTACGCCATCGCGGCGTTGTCGGCGTATCTGCGCGCGCGAGAGATCGGCGTGCGGGGCTTCGATTTGAACAACGCGCTCTACCACGGCGTTCCCGAGACCTATCGCAAGTTGTGGGACGACAAGGACTATTACGTGTTCTGGGAAAACCCGAGCCGCATCGCGCAGCTCGTCGGCGAAAACCCGGCCCTCGTCGACCGGTCGGTCCGGGACATCCTGGACAGCGGCGCGCGCGTCGTCGGTTTCACCACGCACACCACCTCGTTTCTCTTGAGTCTGGAATTGGCCCGGCGCGTCAAAAAAGAGGACCCGTCCCGCGTCGTCGTGTTCGGCGGGCCGCAGTGTTCCCGCGCCCAGGCCGGCCGGCATTTCGTCAAGGAGCCGTGCGTGGACGCCGTGTGCCTGCTGGAAGGGGAGGAGGTCCTTGTGGACGTGGTCCGCCAGGTAAGGCGGCGGGGTTCCCTCGACGGCCCCATCCCCGGCGTCTTGATGCGCGTGGACGACCGTCCCGTGGACGCCGGCGACCGCCCCCTGCTGGAAGACATGGACGGACTTCCCATCCCGGACTATTCCGATTTCGCGGAGGGAATCGTCGGGAAAAAATACCGCCAGCCGGAACGGCTGGAGATCTTCGACAGCCGGGGGTGCGTCCGGCAGTGCCATTTCTGCAGCGAATGGCAGTTCTGGCGGCGGTTCCGTTCGATGAGCGGGGATCGCATCTTCCGGGAGATGACGCTCCAGATGAGCCGTTATCCCGGGGTGGACTATTTTTATTTCATCGGGTCGCTCCTCAACGGCGACATGCGCGCCCTCTCGCGCTTGTGCGATTTGATCCTGGAGAACGGAGTCAAGGTGCGGTTCGCGGGGCAGGCCATCGTCCGGCCGGACATGGACCGGGACTTCCTCCGGAAACTCGCCCGCGCCGGCTGCGAGTGGCTGGGCGTCGGCATCGAGAGCGGCTCGGAACGTGTCCTGAAAAACATGAACAAGCATTTCACCGTGGCCAACGCCGAGCAGGTCCTGAAGGACGCCCACGAGGCCGGCATCGGCCTGCAGATCAACATTCTGTTCGGGCCGCCGACCGAGACCCGCGAGGATTTCCAGGAAACCCTGTCGTTCCTCCGGCGCGTGCGGCCGAACATCGACACCGTCCTGGCCAGCCAGTCGTTCACGGTGGTGGATAAGGGAACGATGCTCAACACCCATCCGGAAAAATTCGGGATCACCGGCGTGGATCATCACTTGTTCTGGGAATCGGAGGACGGCTCCAA